>Ga0265338_10008199_pt1 | contig 12733 bp, 12 predicted proteins | sample 42126metaG_FD_193579 | JGI IMG/M metagenome (GOLD analysis project Ga0265338, IMG submission 193579) | Rhizosphere microbial communities from Carex aquatilis grown in University of Washington, Seatle, WA, United States - 4-21-26 metaG | ecosystem: Host-associated > Plants > Roots > Rhizosphere... | reverse complement strand
ATCGCCGAGTCCGAGCAGTCCGGCTGCCGGTGGTTCATCGTGGAACAGGACACCTGTCCGGGCGACCCGTTCGCATCCCTCCGGATCAGCTTCGATTACCTCAAGGCCAGCCTCACCGCCTGATCATCTACCCCGCCATGTCCACCGACCGACCGTTTCTGCCCGACGACTTCCTCCTGACCACCGACTGGGCCCGCCTCCTCTACCACGAGCATGCCGTGGGCCAGCCGATCTTCGACTACCACTGCCACCTGCCGCCCGGCGAGATCGCCGCCAACCGGCGGTTCGAGAACCTCACCCAGGTCTGGCTGGCCGGTGACCACTACAAATGGCGGGCGATGCGGACGGACGGAGTGGCGGAGGCGTTCATCACCGGCCGGGAAACGAGCGACTACGACAAGTTCCTCGCCTACGCGCGGACCGTGCCGCACCTCCTGCGCAATCCGCTGCACCACTGGTCCCACCTGGAGCTGCGCCGCTATTTCGGGATCGACCTGCTGATCAACGAGGCCAATGCCCCGCGGATCTGGGAGCTCGCCAACGCGAAGCTCCAGGAGCCGGCCCTCGCGGTCCACGGCATTCTCACCCGTTTCAAGGTGGCCGTGGTCTGCACCACCGACGATCCGGCCGACGACCTGGCGGCGCACCAGGCGATCCGGAAGTCGGCGCTCACCACGCGCGTCCACCCGGCCTTCCGGCCCGACAAGGCGCTGCTGGTCAGCCAGCCCGGGGCATTCAACGCCTGGTGCGACCGGCTGGCGGCCCGGGCGAACATCGAGATCAAGGATCTGGGCAGCCTGCTCGCTGCGCTCAAGCAGCGGCACGACTTTTTCCACGACCAGGGCGGGCGCCTCTCCGACCACGGTCTCGATTTTGTCCCCGCCGAACCCTGCACGGAGCGCGAGGCCGCCGCGATCTTCGCCAAGGCGCGGGCCGGCTCGGCCGCCACCCCGGCCCAGTGGGCGAAGTACGCCTCGTTCCTGATGCTCTTCTTCGGCCGCCTCGACGCCGCGCGCGGGTGGACCAAGCAGCTGCATCTCGGCGCCATCCGCGACAACAACCGCCGCCTGCTCCGGACCATCGGCGCCGACGTCGGGGTCGATTCCATCGGCGACTTTCCCCAGGCCGCGTCATTGTCCCGCTATCTCGGCCAGCTCGATGCGGAGAACGCGCTGCCCAAGATGATCCTCTACAACGTCAATCCGGCCGACAACTATGCGTTCGCCACGATGGCGGGGAACTTCCAGGACGGCAGCGTCGCCGGCAAGATTCAGTTCGGGAGCGGCTGGTGGTTCCTCGACCAGCGGGAAGGCATGGAATGGCAGCTCAACGCCCTGTCCCAGCTTGGCCTGCTGGGCCGGTTTGTCGGCATGCTCACGGATTCGCGCAGCTTCCTGAGCTATGTGCGGCACGAGTATTTCCGCCGCGTCCTGTGTTCCCTGCTCGGGGCGGACATCGCGGCCGGGCTGATCCCGGCCGACCGGCCGGCGGTCGGCGGACTGGTGGAGGACGTCTGTTACCGGAACGCCGAGCGGTATTTCGGACTGGAAGTCGGACGGTTCTAACGGCTGGCCCGGGCGGCCGGCGATCGACGTCGTCGGGCCGGCGATCTGCGCCGGCCGGCGGGATGCTGGATTCGAGCCGGCGCGTGCAAGGCACGCGCCCTTGCATTCGCAAACGCGGATCGGCGAGGGCTGGGATGTTGGCGTCGGGAGCGCCCGTCAGAACAGCGAATTGGCGGCCACGCCCACGGCCGTGATCGGCCCCTGGTCGCTCATGCTGTCGACCGCCCGGTTGACCTTGCTCAGGGTGCCCTGGGCGTCGCGGAAGAGCGAGTCGTCGCTGATGAGTCGGCCCAGCGTGCCCTGGCCGGAGTTGAGCTTGTCGGAGATGTCGCGGAAATTCTTCATCGCCGTCCGGAGGTTGCTGCCCGCCTGTTCGTCGGAGACGAGCGCCCCCAGCGCGCCCTTGCCGGACTTGACCTGGTCGACGATCGACTGCGCGTTCGCGACGAAGCCGCGCACATCGGCGGCCGCACCCTTGATCTCGCCGATCGAGGCGAGCAGCTCATCGTGCAGCTTCGGGTCGTTCACCAGCCGGCCGATCGTGCCGTCGCCGTCGCGGATCTTGGCGGTGATCGCCTGCAGGTTGCCGATCGTCTCCGTGAGTTTCGGCCCGTTGTCGGTCACCAGCTTGTCGATCCGCGCGAAGAGGTTGCCGTTGGCGCCGCCGCCCAGGTTCTTGCCGATCTCGGTCGCGACCTGCTCCAGCCGGTCGCCGAGGGAGCCGAGTTTGGCGATGACCTCGTTCATATCGACGCTGTCGCGGGTCTTGATCTCGGCGCCGGCGGCAAGGCGGGGGGCGTCGAGCGATCCGACCGTGACCTCGAGGTGGTTGGTGCCGAGGAGACTCGACTGGGCCACCACCGCGACGGAGTCGTTGGCGATCTGGATGGCCGGATCAACGCGGAGCTCCGCCTCCGCCCGGCCGTTGACGAGGCGGGTCTTGGCCACGGAGCCGATCCGCACCCCGGCCATCAGGATGTCGTCGCCTTCGTTGAGGCCCTTGAGGTTGCTGAAACGGGCCACGAGCGGATAGCCCTTGGGCCGGAACACGCGCCCGCCATTGAGGGCTTCGAAGGTCACCCAGAGGAGGGCAAGGCCCAGGACGAAGAAAAGGCCCACGCGGATGGTCTGCATGCGATTATTCATGGTTGTGCTCCAGTTGCTTAAAGCGGGGGTTCTTGAGATCGATGGTCGGATTGAAGAAATTGGCGATGGCCGGGTCGGCGGGTGCCTTGAACTCGCCCGGCTTGCCGGTGGCGCGGATGCGTCCATCCATGAGGATCGCCAGGCGGTCGGCGATCGCCAGGGCCAGGTCGCGGTCGTGCGACACGACGATCGTCGTGACGGCGGTCTGCTCGCGGAGCGTGGCGATGATCTCGCTGATGGTGGCGGACATGACCGGGTCGAGTTCCGACGTGGGCTCGTCGTAGAGGAGCAGCTGCGGCTCGATGACCAGGGCCCGGGCGATGGCAACGCGCTTCTTCATGCCGCCGGACAGTTCGGCGGGAAACTGGTCCACCGCCTTCTCCAGCGAGAGGATCTGCAGCGCGTGCATGACGCGTTCGCGGATGCCGGCCTCCCGGTCGACCCGGTGTTCGCGCAGATAAAGCGCCAGGTTGTCGTAGACCGACATGGAATTGAACAGGGCGCCGGCCTGGAAGACGAGGGCGAGGCGCACGCGCTCGCGGGTGGCCGGATCGGCGGCGTCGAACTCGCCGATGTTGACCCGACCGCTGGTCGCCGCCTCAAGGCCGGCGACGTGGCGGAGCAGGACGCTTTTGCCCGAGCCGCTGGGGCCCATGATGACGAAGATCTCGCCGGGCCTGATCTCGAGGCTGACATCCGTGAGCACAGGCACGCCGTCGAAGCTCTTGTTGAGCTTGTCGATGGTGACGCCGAAGGGCTTGCCGGTAAACGGAGTGGCGGTGTAGTCGGCCATGGCGGGCTAGATGAGGAACTTTGTCACAAAATAATCGAGCACCAGGATCAGGATAAGGGAGATGACCACCGCCCGCGTGACGGACGCGCCGATTTCGCGCGGGCCGCCCCGGGTGTTGAGACCGACGTTGCAGCAGACCAGCGTGACCACGAAGCCGAACACCTCGGCCTTGATCAGTCCGTCCGTGACGTCCTTCATGTCCATGAAGCGCTTGAGGGCGGCGAAGTAGGAATCGGGTTCGACGGAGATGAAGGTGGTGTATTTGCAGACCAGGGCGCCGCCAAACCAGCCGCAAAGGTTGGCGATGGTCGTCAGCACCGGCATCATGACGAGCACGGCGGCGAGCCGCGGCAGCACCAGCATGCGCTCCGGCGGGATATCCATGGTCACCAGGGCGTCGACCTCCTGGTACACCTTCATCGATGCCAGTTCCGCGGTGATGGCCGAGCCGACGCGGCCGGTCACCAGGATGGCGACCATCACGGGACCGAGCTCGCGGACAATCGAGAGGCCGACGAGGGTGCCGATGAACTGCTTGGCCCCGAAGTTCTCCATGCTGTAGCCGCTCTGGAGGGCCAGCACGCTGCCGATGAAGAAGCTGAGGATGGTGACGATCGGCAGGGTGGTGTAGCCGATGACGTAGCACTGCTCGATGAAGCGCGGAAACTGGCGCGGCAGGGTGGGGAGGTAGCGGCCCGCGCGAACGGCCAGCAGCAGGGTGCTGCCGATCCCTTCAAGAATGGCGGAAAGCTGTTTCATGGCGACGCGGCGGTTAAGGTCGTTTTGTCCATTTTTCGGGAGAAATCGAACAGGAACCACCGCCAGGAGCGGGTATCGGGGCCGCGGCGCAGCCCGATCAGCCCGCCGGCGAGGGTGATGCGCCGCCGGTCCGGGGCGGAGGAGAGGCGCAGCAGGGGACCGAGGTGGAATTCGCGGTGGCCGGGCGAGCGCCGCCACGTGATCGCCCCCCAGAGGAACGAACTGCGCACGTCGTCGGGTGTCCTCTGGTCGTAGCGGTAAAGCGCCGCGAGGGGCGTGTAGGCGAGCCGCACCGGATCGTTATACTGGAAAAACACCTCGAACGGGCTGAGCACCTGAAGCTGGCGGCGGCCCGCACCGTTGTTCCAGTAACTGAAGAAAGGCCAAACGTGCGTCTTTCGGGCCGGGGGCAGGGCCGGCCGGGCGGCGCTACGCTGCTCGAGCGACCAGTAGAAGAAATAGAGCAGCTGCGTCTTGGTCTGCGCGAGACCGGTCTCGGCCCATTTTTCCTGGCGCCACAGCGGCCAGAGCACCCAGCGCTTGTCATCGCCCTTGATGTTGGAGTGGGTGTAGAGCGGGCCCCAGCGGTTGACGCGGCGGACGTCGCCGCGGCCCTGGACCAGGAACGGCCAGAGCCAGCGCGTCTCGTCGTAACGGTCGGGCGTGGTGCGGTGCGTATAGCCGAAGAACGGCCAGAGGAAGGTCTCGCTGCGCGCCCCGGCGCGCCGCTCGCTGGTGTAGAATGGCAGGACGCCGAGCTTCACGGTTGGTACGGGTGCTTTCAGCTCTGAGGTGTTCCGGTAAATGAGCGGCCAGAGGTAGAACTGGTCGCGATAGACGCCGGCCTTGGCCTGCCAGCCAAAGAGCGGCCACAGGGCGAAGCCGCGATTGCCGTCGCCTTCGATGATCCGCACGAACGGCCAGGGCACGGCGGTCTTGACGATGCCGGCGCGCTCGAAGCGACCATACAGCGGAAACAGCGTCCAGGAGATCCGGTCGTAGCCGAATCGGTCGAGCAGGGTGCCGTGGAGCGGGAACACGGCGTGGTAGGAGGTCGCCGGGTCTCCCGTCTCCCGCGAAAAATAGAACGGCCAGATCTCGAAGTGGCGCTCCCCCGGAACGGCGGCAACCTTGGTTCCGTATAGATTGACCAGACTGAACAGACTCCAGCGGCGGTCGGTCTCGCTTTCGCGATGGGTCAGCAGAGGGTAAAGGAAATCGGTCTCGGTCGTAAGGCCGGCCGAGTTCTTCCGCCACACGTAGAACGGCCGAAAACCGCCGGCGCTCCCGCCGTCGTCCAGCGTCGTGCGGAAAAACAGCGGACCGCCGCCCTGCCAGGCTTCCACGCGGCGGCCACCCGCGCCGGACGGCGCCAATTGCTCGACCCGAATCGGCCAGAAATTCCGTTCGGACCGCTCAGCGCGGGCGCAAAGCATCCCGGTCAATCCGGTGAGGGCGATGAGCCGGAGGAAACGCATGAGTTGTAGTTCGCTGGAGACGCGATCACCGCGGAAACGAGCATCAGGCGGAAGAGTCGGCAACCACCTGATTCAGCGCATTTAAGATTGTCAGAATACGTTTCAATTCGTTACGTGCAATGCTATGTTACTACCGGCGATTCCCGTCGAGGTTCCGTCGCGTTGGCCGCGCCGGCCCGCGGGGCCGGATGTTCCGGGCGCTACCGCGCGGAGGCAGCCATGCGCATAAGCGGGGGCGCAGCACGGGGCATTCCACTGGTGGTGCCGCGGGGCGACCTGGTGCGGCCCGCCACGGACGGCCTCCGCCAGTCGGTGTTCTCGAGTCTTGGCGCGCGGGTGGCCGGGGCGTTTTTCTGGGACCTCTTTGCGGGCAGCGGCGCCTACGGGCTGGAGGCGCTGAGCCGCGGGGCCGCAGGGGGCATCTTTGTCGAGCGCAGCGCGAAGGTCGTCGCGTGCCTGAATCAAAATCTTGCTGCGGTCGGCCGGAGCCTCGGTGCGCTGCCGGTGGACGTGGCGGTGGCGACGGCGGACGCCCTCACCTGGGGACCGCCGGCGGCGGCGGACCTGGTGTTTGTGGATCCGCCCTATGAGATCATCCCGCAGGTCGCGCCCGCGCTGTTCGCGCGGCTGGCCGCGGCGCTCGCGGCCAAGCCCGAGGCACTGGTGGTCTTTGAGATGCCCGGTGAGACCGCGCTCGCCCCCGCCGGTTGGACCTGCGTCAAACGCCTCGGCCGGGGTACGCGCCAGCCGACCGTGGCCATGTACCGGCGGGGGTGAGGTTGGCTTGGTTCAAACAGTTGTAGGAGCCTGCTTGCAGGCGATGTGCCTTCCCCGTCTTGGTGACGGAGATTTCCAGGGAAAAGACCGCCTGCAAGCAGGCTCCTACCACTGCCGGATGCCGTTTACGGCGAACCGGCTGCCGGCGCGTAGGACCCCGCCGGCGATGGCCGGGTCACGCCGGTCTGGGTCTTGAGCCGCGCGTTCTCGGCCGCGAGCGCGGCATTGGTGTCCTGGGTCTGCCGCAGAATCTCCCGCAAGCGGGCGTTCTCGGTGTCGCGGGGGCCAATGGCGGCGCGCAGCGTCGCGAGTTCCTTCTGGATCGAGTCCAGCGAGGCCTGGATCTCCTGGACGCGGGTTTTGGCCGCGGCGGCGTCGGCCACGGCCTCGTCGCGGGCGGTCGCAGCCTGCGAAGCCTGCTCCTTGAGCGTGTCGTTCGCCTTTGTGGTCAGCGTGTAGCTGCGCAGCACGATCTCCAGCTTGTCCTCGGCGCGCGCCAGCTTGGACTTCAACGTGGCGACGTCATCTGGGGCAGTGGTCCCGTCGGCGGCGAAGGAGGAGACGGCGAACAGGCAGCCGGCGATGGCAAACCAGCGGCTGGCGAAACGCGGCAGAGTGGCGGAGTTCATGGATGGGCGGCCAGTATGTCTCAAACGGCGCAGCGGGCAATGCCGTAGTAAGCGGCGACTGGTGCCCCGGGGTGCGGTTGGGTCACGGCCATTCCCGCTTCGCCCGGGTCAGGGCCACGGCGACCGTCACCGCGGTTTCGGTGCGGAGCACGCGGGGCCCCAGGTGGGCGAAGGCGAATCCGCCGGCCCGCAGGACCGCCCGCTCCGGCGCCGACCAGCCGCGCTCGGCGCCGAGGGCGAGCGCGACTGCGCCCGCGGGGGGCAGCACGAGGCGCGCGAGGGATGTCTCCGCCTCGTAGTTGTCGAGGGCGATGCGGGCGATTCCGTCGGGCAGGCGGCTGACGGCCTCGAGGAGCGAGCGGCCGTGGCTGACCTCGGGCAGGCGGGTCGCGAAAGCCTGGGCGGCGCCGGCGATCAAGTGCTGCCGCCATCCACCCGAGGACCAGAGTTTGCTGCGGAGGTAACTGGGCTCCCCTTTCTCGGTCGTCACAAAGTGCATGGCAGCGACGCCCAGCGCGGTCGCGTCGCGCAGGATGTCGCGGGCCGTCTGCGGGCGCGGCAGGCCGAGGATGAGCGTGAGCGGGTCCAGCGGCGGCGGCGCGGGACCCCAGGCGAACGTCAGGATGAGCGCATCCGGCCCGACGGCCATCAGCGTGCCCCGGCCGCGCGGGCCGTCGATCACACCGGCGTCGAAGGTGTCGCCTTCGCGGCGGCGGAGCACCCGGAGCAGGTGGACGGCCCGGGGGTCGTCGCAGGGCAGCGGCCGGTCGATTTCGGCGGCCTCGAAGAGGATGAGGTTCACAGAAGGCGCGGCCCCGGGCGCTGGTCACGTCTCACGTGACAAGCGCCGCAAAGCGAATCGGAGTTCAGCCGGCGAGGATCCGGTCGATCCGGACAAGTTCGTCGGTGGAGAACGCGGCGTTTGTGACGGCGCCGAGGCTGTCCTCGATCTGGCTGGCCTTGCTCGCGCCGACCAGCACGGAGGTGACGGCCGGCTGACGCAGCAGCCACGCGACGGCCATCTGGGCGAGCGACTGTCCCCGGACCCGGGCCAGCCCGTCCAGCGCGCGGATCTGCCCGCGTTTCGCCTCGGTGATCTGGTCGGGACGCAGGAAGCGCGGATCGTGGCCGGCGCGGGAATCGGCGGGAATGCCGGTCAGATAGCGGTTGCTGAGCAGGCCTTGGGCGAGCGGGCTGAAGGCGATGGCCCCGATGCCCTCGCGCTGGAGGACCTCGAGCAAACCGCCCTCCACCCAGCGGTCGAACAGGTTGTAGCGTGGCTGGTGGATAAGGCAGGGCGCGCCCAGGTCGCGCAGGACCTTGGCCGCCCGCGCGGTCTGCTCGGGATTGTAGTTGGAGATGCCGGCGTAGAGGGCCTTGCCGCCGTGGACGGCATGGGCCAGGGCGCCCATGGTTTCCTCGATCGGCGTGTCGGGATCGGGCCGGTGGCTGTAGAAGATGTCGACGTAGGCGAGGCCGAGGCGGCGCAGGCTCTGGTCGAGGCTGGCCAGCAGGTATTTCCGCGAGCCGTGGTCGCCATAGGGCCCCGGCCACATGTCATAACCGGCCTTGGTGGACACGATGAGTTCGTCGCGATACGCCGCCAGGTCCTCGCGCAGAACCCGGCCGAACGTTTCCTCGGCGGCTCCGGCCGGCGGGCCGTAGTTGTTGGCGAGGTCGAAGTGCGTGATGCCCAGGTCGAAGGCGCGCAGGATCAGCGCGCGGCTGTTGGCGGGCTGGTCGGCGCCCCCGAAATTGTGCCAGAGGCCGAGCGACAGCGCGGGCAGCTTCAGGCCGCTGCGGCCGCAGGGGCGGTAAAGTCCCGGATGGTCGTAGCGAGTGGAGGCAGGCTGATGGGACATGCCGCCGAAATTGGCGGCTTTGGCGCGCCAAGTCGCGCCTGAATTCGCGCGGCCCGGCCGGCCTCCGCCGCGCGGCGCCTAGAATGGAAAATCACCGGCCGGCACCGGGGCCACCGCCTTGGATTCGACCGCCTTCGTGGCCCGGCCATGCCGGCGGCGGCCGGTCACCACGATTGCCTTCCGGGGTTGCACCGGACAGGCGAACTCGCAGGCGCCGCACCCGATGCAGAGGTCGTCGTTGACCTCGGGCAGGCGGAGATTGTTGCCGTAGGGCACGGTGTTGACGGCCTTCGTGGGGCAGTGCTCGGAGCAGGCGGCGCAGTCGGTGCCCTTGACCACCACGATGCACTTTTCCCGGTCGAAATGCGCCTGGCCGATCTGCGTCAGCTGCTTTTCGGCCAGCACGAGCGGTGCAATCGCGCCATCGGGGCAGACCGCGCCGCAGATCCGGCACTCGTAGTTGCAGAAGGCGATCGAAAAATCCATGCGCGGCTTCAGCAGCCCCGCCCAGCCGGCCTCGAGGAAGGCGGGCGTGAGCACGTGGGTGGGGCAGGCGCTCACGCACAGATGACACGAGGTGCACCGGTCGAGAAAACGGTCCAGGCTGCCGGCGCCGGGCGGGAGGATCACGGGGGCGTCATCCTGGCGGTTGGGTGGCCTTCCCCCACGGCCGGCCGGGGCCGCGGCCGGGGCGGCTTGGCCGCGGAGGGCGGGGGTCAGGGCGGCGCCGAGGGACACCGTGAGCACGGTGGCCGCGCCCGCGAGGAACGCCCGGCGATCCGGGCCGCACGCGGCCGTGGCGTCCGCCGGAGGGGCGGACGGCAGCGGGCGGGCGGCGCCGCGGCGCCAGGCGAAGCGGTAGCCGATGCCCTGGCGGTCGCACGCGCCGATGCAGTTGTAGCAGGCGACGCAGCGCGAGAAATCGATCGTGCTCGTGCGCAGGTCGAGGCACTGGCTCTTGCACACCTTCAGACAGGCCGCGCATTTGGTGCAGGCGCCCGGGTCGATGGCCAGCCGGAACGCCGCCCGGTCCGCCAGCCAGCCGAGCAGGGTGCCGACCGGGCAGAGCGTGTTGCAGTAAAGCCGGCCGCGGAAGGCGACGAGCACGACGAGCAGCCCGAGCAGGATAACGGGTTGGTGCAGGACCAGGCCACTGGTCCAGGCCGGGGCGACGCGGTAGAGGGCGGTGATCCCGAGGGCGGAGGCCGGGCCGACGAGGGCGTTGTTGGCGAGCGTGGCGGCCGGCCGGAAGAGGTCGGCGGCGATGCGGCCGTAGTTGCTGTAGGGATCCTCGAGGAGGGCCAGTGTGAGCCCGGCTCCGCCGGTCGCGATGCCGGCCACGGTTGCGCCCAGCACGATCCACCGCAGCCGGGTCCAGGGGCGGGCAAAGCGCGCATACGTCGGCTTGCCCCGCCGCAGCCATCCGGCGACGCGCGCAATCACGTCCTGCAGGATGCCCAGCGGGCAGATCGCCGAACAGTAGACGCGGCCGAACGCGAGCGTCAGGCCGAGGAAGACGAGGCCCGCGAGCGCGAGCGAGGCGCCGGTGCACAGCGCGACGAGCGACGGCACCAACTGGATGGAGGCCAGCGTATGCCCGACCAACCAGGGCACGGCGCCGCGGAAATCGATCAGGGCGGCCGTCAGCCCCGCAAACACGACTGTCGCCGCCACCACGCGGAGCAGTTTGAGCGGGTTGCGGCGCACGGCTTCAGGCCAGCTTGAACCGGCGGATGTCGACGGCGCCCAGGTCCATCGTGCCGACCTTCAATTCGGACGCGAGGCGCACGTGGCGGACGTCGGAGGGCTGGTGGCCCAGCAGCCGCGCGGCCGCCGCGTCGATCGCGACGATGTCGGTCGACGCGAGGAGGGAGCGCATCTCGACGAGATCGTCCGCGGTCTTGCCGCGCGGGCCGTTGCGGACCATGGGATGATAAGCGTCGAGGATGTTGAGCGCGGGCGGCCGGAAGGTGAGGAAGTCGGCGATGCACTGATGCAGATCCTCCCGGTGGTAGTGCTGCTGGTCCCGTTTCGAAACGGCGCCCATCAGGTTCTTCATGCAGGCCGTCATGAGGGCGCCGCTGTGGTGTTTGAGCACGGGCACGTTGATGAGGACGTCGCTGTCGAGGACCAGGGCATGCACCCGGGCCTGCTTGAGCTTGACGCCGCCGGGGATGGCCACCTCGCGGTAGAGGGCGGCATCGTCGCCCGGCACCACCTGCGCGCCAGCCGCCCGGGCCGCCGCGGCGATGCCGCTGGTGGCGTACGTGCTCTGCCAGTAGTCGCAGGTGCAGTCGAAGACGCTGACCGACTTGGCGCCGGCCTCCAGGCAGCGCTTCGCGAGATGGCCGACGAGGTCGGGATGGGTGTTGGCGCCGCGCTCCGGCGGCACGTCCCAGCCGATGTTCGGCTTGATGACGACAGTCTGTCCCGGCTTGACGAAGGCGGCGATGCCGCCGAGGGCCTCCAGGGCCTTGTCGAGCATGGCGACCCGGCTGCCATCGCGCACGGCGACCAGCACGGGCCGGGAAGCGCCGGCGGCCGGGGCGGGCCCGGCGGGGGCGTCGGCGGCAAAGAGCCCGCCCAGATCGGTGAGCGAGAAGGTGGCGCCGAGCGCGAAGCCGGTTTTGATGAAATCGCGTCGATTTTTCATGGCGACGGTCAGGGAGGGAGGATCCAGCGGATGGGACGAAATGCAGGCCAAGCCAAACACCGGGCGGCGGTGGAATCGCCGTCCCCCTGACATTAACACCGGAGCGATGCGGACAACACCGCATGATTTGCCGAAAGTTCGGCGGAAATTGCCCTGCCGCCCGGTTTGGCGTGCGTCCGGCGGGGTGGCCGGCTTTAGTGGCGGCTGTGAGCACGGGCCCCGCCATTCCGGTCGCGCTGTCCTTCCCCGAAATCGTCAGGCGGCTGGAAGGTTGGTCGTTTCCCACAGGGCTCGATGGGGTGGTGGGGATCGCGCAGGGCGGGGTGGTGCCGGCGGCACTGGTGGCCCAGCGGCTCGGGCTGGACTTGAAGATCGTGGCGCTGAACTACCGGGACGAGGCCAACGAGCCGCGCTATCCCGAGCCCCGGTTGCTGGCGCCCGCGCCGGCGCTGGGCGGCTGGCGGCGCGTGCTGCTGGTCGATGACGTCTACGTATCGGGCAAGAGCTGGCACGCGGCGCGGGCGCAGCTGCCGGCGGAGGTCACGGTGCTGCCGTTCGTCCTGAAGGGCCGGACGGACTTCGCCCTGATCCGCGACCTTGACGGCTGCGTCCGCTGGCCGTGGCGGTCGAGCTAGGGTCGCCCCGGGGGGACCTAGGCGGCGTCGGCGGCGACCGGCCCTGCGGGCGCGGTGTCGGCCACCGGCGCCGGGCGGGAGCGGGACCAGGACCAGAGCATGATGCTCGCGGCCAACGCGGCCATGACCGTGCAGGCGACATACACGATGCGATGGCCGAAGGCGGACGCCAGGACGCCGAACAGGAGATAGCCGGCGGTCGATCCGATGCGCATGGCGTTCGCGTAGAGGTTGGTGGCGGTGCCGACCTGGTCCGGAAGGAAATTCTGGAAAAAGGTGATCGCCACGCCGGCCACGACCGCCGTGATCGCGGCGCTGAGGATCTGGATGGGGTAGATGTGCCACGGCGCCTGCACGAGGGCGAGCAGCGCGTAGTAGACGACGGCCGCACCGGCGGCCAGCCGGATCAGGCGCGACTGGTCGCCCCGGGAGGCGA
>Ga0265338_10008198_pt1 | contig 12733 bp, 18 predicted proteins | sample 42126metaG_FD_193579 | JGI IMG/M metagenome (GOLD analysis project Ga0265338, IMG submission 193579) | Rhizosphere microbial communities from Carex aquatilis grown in University of Washington, Seatle, WA, United States - 4-21-26 metaG | ecosystem: Host-associated > Plants > Roots > Rhizosphere... | reverse complement strand
TACACGGACAATAGAAAAACGCCCTACGCCGTTGTCGTCGCCGGCTCCAAGCCGGATTACACCGCCAAACAATGGCCGGTCGAGTATTACCAGGAAGTGATCGACCGAACGCTTGGCGATTTCCAATGGGTTCAGATCGGTGAAGAAGGCCACAACCACGAGCGGCTTGAACGCTGTATCTCAGTGCTCGGGAAAACCACGCACCGCATGCTTCATCGGCTGGTCTACCACGCGTCGATCGGCTTGGGTCCCGTAACTTATTTGGCTCATTTATGCGCGGCATTCGAAAAGCCCTATGTCTACCTCGCGGGCGGCCGTGAGCCGGTCACTTGGCTGAATTATCCCAAGCAACACACGCTGCACACGATCGGGATGCTGTCCTGCTGTCGGGATAATGCCTGCTGGAAATCCCGAATCATCAAACTGGCCGACAACGACGCAAAAGATTTCAGTCTGTGTGAACAGCCGGTCATTGGGCCAAAGATCCCAGTGGCCAAATGCATGGCCATGATTACTCCAGATGAAGTGGTTCCCATTATTAAAAAGTACGCAAGGATGGCAGTATGAAAATCATCGACGAATGCTTGGTTGGCGCTGCCGTGGAACTTCTGCTTGCACAAATGGCATCAGATGGTCCGCAGATTCTGCACTATCCAGCGGGGAATCAGCACGCGCTAGAGGAAATAAAGAACGCCGTCGAGAACTCGTCTTTCAAAAACAACGTGATGCTGGTTCCAGTATTTGACCAACCGGAAATGCCTGAACTGTACAAGACGTTGGATGCCGCTGCGAAATATCTGGGACAAGCATTTAATGACAACTCCGAACCTCCGGCGCCGTCGCAGGTCGCTGCCATTCTGGCGAGTGGTAACGCTGACCGGGCGGCGCCGGTTTCCGATTGCATCGTTTACACATCAGGATGCTTCGACCTGCTGCATTGCGGGCATGTCGAGTTTTTGCGGCGAGCGCGCGAGCTTGGTACCAAGCTCATTGTTGGCCTGAATTCCGACGCCTCGGTGCGATCTCTCAAGGGTCCGAAAAGGCCGGTCATGAACGTGGGCGAAAGAAAACGAATGCTGCTGGCTACTCGATACGTCGATGAAGTCAGCATTTTCGACGAACAAACTCCGTGCGATGACGTAGAGCGGATTCGTCCCAACATCATCGTAAAAGGCCCCGATTACGAAGGGATGACCCTCCCAGAATCAACAGTTGCGGAGAAATGGGGAGCAAAAACGGTGATTCTGCAATCGAGGTTCGAGATCAGCACAACCAAGATCATTGAAAGGATCAAGGCACTCTAGGATCATGCCTGACCTCAAATTCAAATTCGACCGTCACGGCCTAGGCGACGTGGTGCACTTCGCGCACGTCGTCCAGCTCTACAAACGCCATGGCTATGACGTCACGGTCCAGGTCGAAGAAAACAAGAAATTCGTCTGGCAAGTCGCGGGCGTCAACATCGTCCAGGGCCGAGATCTTCCCGACCATGAGTACGGGTACCCCGGCGGATTCGAAGATCTCAACGTACCCGACCACGACGCCAGCAAAATCGCGCATGGGATGCGTCATTCGTGCCTTCCATCACTCGAATCACTCGGTCTGACACCAGAGCAGGCATGGGACGAACTCTGCCAGGTCCGGCTCGACGCAAAGCCGCACGTTAGCGCCGAAGACTACGCCGCCGCCGACAAATTCCTCGAGGGAATGCCGCGCCCGATCATTTGCCTGCACTCCCGTGGTACAAACTGGCACGAGCGAAAGTCGATTCCGACTGACATTGCATTTGAAACGATCCTGAAGCTACTGGATCAGACTGCGGGCAGTGTGATCGTGCTGGATTTTGACCGCCGCGCGCCAATGGTTGGCGATGCGCGGTGCAAAGGAATCAAACCGTCATGGGGTCACATCTCAGTTGCGGAACAATGTGCGCTGCTCGAACGATCCGACCTGTTGATCGGGATTGACTCGGGTCCTTTCCATGTCGCGAGTATGACAAAAGTCAAATCGCTGGGCGTTTTTAGATCGCTGCACCCGGTAAGAGTGTGTCTGCCGAATCCAAATGCGGTGTATTTGGTTTCCAGCAGTCTCGGCGACCAATGGGAGAAACGCACGGACAAATGGAACTTCCTGTCCTACGCGGGAAAAGAACCAGCAGCAGATGACATTTCCAGTGCGGCGGTTCACATGCTTAATGGGGTCGACGTCGGCCAAGTATCCGGGCGACTCAAACAATTCGCTGGACGCTATGTCTATCGACGAGTTGGCTTTGACGAACGCATTATCCAGTTGCTTCCAGACGGTTCAATCGGCGAAGGAAAAGACGGTTGCGAGCAACGGTGGTCTGCCGACACTGAAGATGGGGCCGACATTATCTCGATCTCTGGAAAGGAAGGGATTATTTGCCGCTGCAAGGCCGTCAACGGCGTTTATCGCGGACGATGGACCAAGTTTGAGCAGATGGCCATTGAACTGCATCCAGGCGGATCCATCAGAATTCCTGTTGCGCAGGTCACGATCGCGGGAACGTATCGTTATCAACGAATTGGGATCGATGTAAGAACAATTGAACTGCGACCAGACGGCACGATTCTTGGGGCCGGGGACTGCGAACGCCACTGGTCGTTCGTCGATGGCCGAATTTATATCATCGGAAAGCACAACGTCATTTGCAGTCTTCAGAAAACGGAGGAAGGCACGTGGGCCGGGCGGTGGACGCAGTTTGAGAAAATGGCAGTTACCCTGTCGCCTGTAGATGAAGGCAAGCCGCAGTCGAACGGTCTGATGTGGATGGCCATTCTGTTAACAACGTGGAACAGGCCCGAATTGCTTGAACGCTCGTTGTCGATGATTCAGCAAGAATGCGCCGATATCAACGAGCCATTGTTCATCTCCGATGACCGCTCCGATGACCCGAAAACCATTGGGATTCTGAGCCATGCCGAAGCATGCGGCGCAACTCTGTGGCGCAGGGCGTACGAGCGTTCTCCGACTGATGACCCGCATATTTTGACGCAGGAAAACAACCTATTCGCTTTCGAAAGGCTGTTGCGCGAAAACCCGCATTTCACGCACGTTCTGAAAGTTGACGACGACATTGAATTGAAGCCCGGCGCCTTCCGTCGCATGAAACAAATCTGGATGGACGCCGAACAGGAATTCGGCAGCGCACTGGAAACGGTATCAGGGCTACGAACGACCAATGAATCGGTCATGGAAGAACGCGACGGCTATTCGATCGTCAACGGTGGTTGCAATGCCGCGATTATCTACCGAGCCGACACGCTACGGAAGTCGCTTCTGGAAGCTGACCGGAATGTGGTTCTCACGGAAGGATTTGACTGTCATCTGACACGGATACTAAACGGCGCCATTTTTTGTGCCGCCCGTCCAAGCGTCGTAAAGCACGCTGGCGCATTCGGGGTCCACACGGACGGCTTCGACATCAACATCGATTACCAGGAGCAATAAACAATGTGGTGCCTGACAACGATGGGCAGGCCGACGCAGTGTGCGGCGGTCTTAAAAGCGATGGTCGATCATGGGATGTCAACGCCCGGAATCGTCGTTGTCAACGGACCGGAAAGGGCCGACGAATACCGCCAGATCGTACTGCCCGACCAATGGCAGATCGAGTTCCTGCCTGAGAATATCGGCCTGTGTGCGTCATTCAATCGGATGTTCAGCAAGTTCCCGAACGAGCCGTGGTACGGGGCGGTCTGCGATGATGAATTCATATTCACGGAAGGATTCGATCAGACTCTGGTTCAACATGCAGGGTCGTGGTGCGTTGCGCATGCCAACGACGGATGGCAGTCGGAAAAACGAATCCACACGTTTGCGGTGCACGGCGGGGAGTTGCTTCGGTTCCTTGGCTGGTGGGCGCTGCCCGGCCTTTGGCATTGGTACTTTGACGACGTAATCGAAACGATTGCTGGTGAGCTCGACCTGCGCCGCTTCTGCAAGGATGTTCGATCTGAGCATCGACACTGGTGTACCGGGGCGGCCACCTTCGATGATGTGTATCGTCTCGGCGAAAGTCGCAGCGAGCAGGACCGCGAAGTATTTCTGAAGTGGAAGACTGAGGAATGGCCACGCACCAAAGAACGACTAAGCCAGCGAATACTGGAGGCCAATACTCATGGAAATTGAGCACACGACGGCAGACCACAAGTTGATCAATATGACCAGGTTTCTGAAAGCCGCGCCGGCGGGGATCGTGGTTGAAGTCGGAGTTTGGAAGGGTGGTTCTATTGGATATCTCGCATCGATTTTCCCTGAGCGCCAGTTCTTCGGATTCGACACGTTCGAAGGGATGCCAGAATCCTGCTCGCTGGACAATCACCACAAACGTGGCGACTTTGGAGACACTTCCTTCGAAGAGGTTGGAAGAAAATTGTCCGGTCTGAGTAACGTCATTCTCGTCAAAGGGTTATTTCCCGCGTCAGATGTGACGGCAGAACTGCCAATCGCGATGGTTCATTGTGACGTCGATTTGTACGAGTCAACGCTGGCGGTGTTGCGCCACTTCCACGCGCGAATGCAGCCCGGGGGCCGAATCTATTGTGACGATGCCTTCCAGGCGACGTGCGAGGGGGCCACGTTGGCGTTGTGCCAGTTTGCAGCAGAAACAAAGAAGGTCCCGCAGTTCGACTTGGGGTTTCACTCAGCGTTCTGCTTTTAGCGATCCCATTCGCAGATATAGAACGCGCGCCCGGAAGATACATCGTTCCAGTCGCCGAGGGTCAAGTCAAAAACCATGTAGTTTTCGTTTCCGTTTGATGTCTTTGAAACGTGTGGGCTCGCAAAGAAGGCCGGTTTGCCATTCACCCATTTCCACTCACCCTCAGCTTCTTCGTCAGTTGCTCCAACCCATGCAGCACTCCCGTGTTTTTTGCAAAACTCAAAAATGAACGCTGTCTTTTGTGGCGTATCTGCAATTGCCAGGTGACCGCCCATGTCCTCGCATTTTCGCTGGGCAATATGCCACGATGCGACGTCTTTAATGAACGCGTACGAATGTCCGCCAAACTTGACCAGATCCTTCGGTTTTTGTTTCCGTGCCTTCGGTTCCTTTATCGCAAAATCCGGATCCTTCTCGAGCCTTTCAATTGTGGCCTTGATGGCGACCGCTTTATCAAAATCGCCTTTTTTTGTGACCTCTACCAATTTCTCTTTGTATGCCTTCAGGCGAACGGCGCTCGCTGCCTCGCGAATTTTGGCCGCCTCGGCTTCAGCCCTATCAAGAATGCTGTACGACCGCGAGCTGTCCACAGCGAACCTGTCCTCAATCGACGCAATCGTAAAGATCTCGCCAACTTGTTGCGGAGTTTCCCCACGTTCAAGCGGATCTTTGACAATTTGGCCGGATGTGACGCCATTCCCTGTCGGCAACCGTCCATCGCGATCTTCAGCGAACGAAATACCAACAAAACCACCCAATAACACGAGCGAGAAAGTTCGGAAACTCATTTTTTTTCCCGGCGGCCAAAGGAATCTGGCGAATGTCTGGCGAAACCACCAAACCAATCGTAACTCTGCCCACGCCGAAAAGTCCACCGCGAATTGCTGTCATCGGTGACATCATGATCGACGAGGACATTCACTGCACGAGCAATCGCGCGTGCCAGGAAGGCCCTTGGCCGGTCCTATTGAGGCATCGCAGCGAGTCGCGCATGGGCGGTGCTGGCAATGTCGCTGAAATGCTGTTTGCTCTCGGCGCTCAATGCCTGCTGTGCGGACTGGTCGGCGAAGAGGACTGGAAAACACTGCCAGCCCAAGGTCAGACACGCGGATTCTGCCGAGCCCCAGGCTGGACAACGAAAAAGACCAGATTCTTCGTGGATGGCAAGTTGACCGGCCCGCGGCTTGATGAAGACATGCAGCAGCAAACGTGTTTGCAGGAACTGGTGGTCTACATTCACGTACTGGAGCTATTGAATCCGGACGCAATCATTGTCTCAGACCACGGCAAAGGTGTCGTGACGCATCGGGTCATGCAAATACTGGCTGACAAAAAATGCCCGATCTTCATTGATCCGGTGAAGAGCACGCCAGTCATCGGAAAATTCGGTTGCTGGGTCGGGGGTTCAAATGAGTTTCCCGAGGCCCTGCACGAACCGCAAACGTTGATCACGAAGCATGGCGCTGGCGGCCTGACTTGGATGGATAAGTCGTCTCGTTGGCTTGGTCAAATGGCATCACATTGCAAAAAAGAAGTCGATCCACTCGGCGCTGGCGACCAATTAATCTCCGCTCTCGCCTACGCCAGATGCCTGGGTGCTGACTGGCCAGATGCAATCACCTGGGCCAACATCGCCGCCGGCATGCAGTGCGAGCGACCAGGCTGCATCCCGTTGACTGTCGAAGAGATCAACGGCAGGGCGAAGGAAGCCTTGAAAGCAGCGTGAAAAACCCCGCCTGAAATCCGCGAAATTATTCGTTGACAGCGATCGTCACGCGCGGCATATTCCTCCCATCTTCACAGGTGAGCGCCGCGTCATAAAGACGTGCCTCGATCGCTCCCGTTTCTTGTGGTCAACGGCTCATTGGATGAGCGTTTCAATTGTTGGTGGCGCGCCGCTGGAGTGCTCCGGTGCCTTATCGCGCTAACTTTTGAAAGGTTTTGCCATGTCGAAGAAAGCACGATTAGAAATTGGATCCCAGATCACGTTCGATTATCCGCGGCACAATATTCATTTCGTTGTGTCTAAGCTCGAGCATCGGCGGATGGAAGTCGACGAGGTTCGAGTCCTGAAGGAATCGCCGCTGGATCCGATCACCCTCGAGATTCAGCCTCTGCTGAGGCGGGGACACACGCTGGTGTCAGGGATCGACCTGGACAAACACGAACGGCGAAGCTTTTACCTCGAGTCAATGCGAGAGATCCGGGCGTGCGGTTGATCGTCGAATGACGGTGTCATGACGCCGCCTTTGTCGCAGGTGTCATGACACCTGTTTGGTCCACTTCAGGACCATATGGGACACGTCGATATTACAAAACAGCCTATAAATCATGGACGTTGTAGCGGAACAAGCCTTATGAGTCCTCTGCTCTAACCGTTGAGCTACAGCCCCAAGTTGTTTTATTTATTGATTTTATGGAATTCTAATGTATGATGACAAACCATCGTGACACCCGTTATGACACCCGATCGCCAGAATCATGCTCAAAAAACAGCCCCGAAAGAAACCTTCCAAGCCACGCCCGGATTTTCCTTTGTTTGCTCATGACACCCGTCGATGGGCCAAGAAAATAAGAGGGAAACTGCATTACTTCGGGCCCTGGGAATATCCAGACAAAGCTCTGAGACAGTATTTAGACCAGAAGGACTACTTGCAAGTCGGTCGGAAACCTCCCAACCCAAATGATGCGCGACTCCAACTCGGGGATCTGTGCAATTCGTTTCTCGCATACAAGGAAGGATTGGTCGAGACCGGCGAATTGTCGATGCGTACTTACTCGAGCTACAAGGCATGCACAGACCATCTCGTGAAATATTGGGGCCGCGATCGCATTGTGGAAGACATTGATGCGCAGGCGTTTGCGGATCTTCGACAATACCTTGCGAAAGTTGGCGGACTCGTCACCCTGGGAAACCTGGTGCAGAGAACTCGAATCGTTTTGAGATTCGCGTATGAGGCTGGCCTGATCGACAAGCCGATTCGGGTCAAACTGACATTCAAGAGACCAACTAAGGCCAAGATCCGGGCCGAAAAGCAGAAATCGCAGAAGAAACTGTTTGCGCGGTACCAGATTCGATGGCTTCTACTCGATGCTTCGCCAAAGATCAAAGCGATGATTCTACTGGGAATTAACTGTGGCTTCGGGCAAACCGACTGTTCCACGATTCCGGTGTCGGCCATTGACCTGCGCGGTGGCTGGGTGACGTTTCCGCGGCCGAAGACCGCTGTTGAACGCCGGTGCAAACTGTGGCCAGAAACGGTTGAGGCGCTGCGGATCGTTGTTGAATCTCGAAAGATTCCGGATGATCCGAAATTGGCCGACCGATTTTTCCTGACGAGGGATGGGCTCGAGTATGTGCGGATCAATCCGAACGGCACAAATCTGGATGGCATTTCGCTCGAGTTCAACAAGTTGAGGGCCAAGTTCGATCTTGTCGGCCGACATTTGGCGTTCTACACGTTGAGGCACACATTCGAAACGATTGCCGGGGAGACTGAAAAGCAGATCGTTGTGGACTTCATTATGGGCCATGCGCCAGCGTCAGATGACATGTCGGCTGAATATCGGAAGCTGATCAAGGACGAGCGGATTGAGGCCGTGACGGATTACGTGAGGGGATGGCTATTCCCTGCGGCTGCTGTCCACCAATAGCTGGCGGAGCAGTCGCGGCCCGCTGCTGTTCCTCATGATGGTCTTTCACGGCTTGTTTAACGCTGGAGTCAATTTGCATTTGAGTCGTCCAATACTGCATGAGCATGGATCCGGCAGGCGCGAGAAAACCGATCAAAAGCAATTCTATGATTCTCCATCGATGGCTTTGCCGATCGCGTTCATCCTCACGAATCCTCTGCATTTCCAGAACGTTCATTTCCACGTGCTCCCTTGGGCTCATCGTTTGTCGCCATTTTATAAACGATGAGCATTCACGTTCAACCAGGAGCAATTGTACTAAATCTGCGGAACACCAGAGTCGACACTGGTCTTTGACCACTTGTTGCCTCGCCTCAAGGTCATTTCGAAATGACGCCTCACCGCAAATGCAAACGGGCAATTCTTCGTAGACATCTTCCACATCTATCAGGGCAAATGCAGACCCTCTGTCTGCAAAAATTGTTGGCGGCTTCTCCCCTTCCCTCATTGGGCCTTCGAGTTCAACAAGTGCACGATTAGCCTTCATTCGAAGGGCGATACAACCACAATCATCGCAACGAACCTTTGGGTTCATGTTGATTCCGATCGCTTGGATGACTTCTTGCTCGCTTTCTTCGTCGGCTTTTTGGCGGATGCGACTTCCCCCTTCTCGAGCATGCGCGCCAGGTCTGGGGATTCGATTGCGGGCTCGTCTTCGATGCCGGATGCCCGGATTTCTTCGAGTAGAGGCGGAATCGCATCATTTGGTTTGCGCATCTGAGCTACGCGCAGCAGGGCGGAAAGTTGGCGAAGCGTGAGGGCGTTTCCATCGCCGACCAATTGCAGTGCTTCGGCCAAAAACACGGCTTTTTTCTTCGCATTACGCTGAAGAACCGTTCGCCGATTACGCTCCCACTCTTGCGCTTTCTTGTGTTTTGTGGACTGCGTTTGATTCGTCGCCCCAGACTCCGCTTTCCCGGCGGCTCGGATGACGGATTGAGCATGAATCGTGAACGCGGTGGCGGCGTTTACCCTGATTTTAGGGACTTTCGCCTTCTCCATTTTCTCGGCGACCTTCTTGAGTTTCTCCGCAGCCGCAGCCAATCCGTCTCCTAGATCGTCCAAGAAACTGGCGGTCCACCACTTCGCGTCGTCTTCTTCGTCCAGCGTCACAGTGCAATCCAAGAAAATTCTTGAAAAAGTTTCCACCGCGCAATCCTGCTGGCTAACTAACATTGCGTCAAATCCACAAATAAAATCAGAACAAATCGGAGTGCAACTTTTTAAAATTCGTTGACAAGTTGCAACTGGATTTCTATTCTCTCCCCATCGCAGTCAACTGACTTACGAAACGAAACACAGGTGAAAAACATGATGCTCACAGTCAATCAAGCCGCGAGGGAAATTCATTCCCAATATGGGGGCAATGTTATTCCTGAATACACGATGCGGCGGGCGGTTGATGTGCTCGTTGCTGAAGGCAAGCTGACCATCGAACGGGGGCACACGGGCGCTCGGATGCTCAATCCAAAACAACTGAAACCGATCGTCGCCTATTTTCGCGAACGTAATCTCCTGCCAGAAGTCGCGTCTGCTTCCTGACCGTCAAGCCAATCAGCCAAAGCGATTCATCATGTCCGATCCGATCAAATACTTGACGCCAGTTCAGATCGCGAAACGCATTGGCTGCCGCAAGAGCAAGGTCTATGCATGGATTGAATCTGGCGAATTGCGAGCGATGAATTCTGCCGGCCCTGGCGAACGAACAAGCTATCGAATCAATCCAGAATGGCTGGAAGACTTCGAGCGCAATCGCGCCATTGTGATCGAAAAAGTTCCGCCACAAAGACGAGTCAAGATCGCCAAGAAAGGCGTCAGGCAGGTTTACTGAGTGCGGCCGAGTCCGTGGGCCAACTACCAACAGTCCATGAAGAGATTATGTGCTACCTCAAGATGCTTGAGGGACGCAGATTATTTTCAGCAATCAAGCAAAACGCAACAGAATTTCGGATTTTTGTTCGGAAGTTCACAAACTCGACATGGATGTCGGATGAAAATCTCCATCAACAACAGCCAGCGGAAACCGACATCAATTGCGATATCGGTACGTCCTGATCCACCCCCAAGGACGGCGCTGACGCGAGAACGTCAGTCGGCAAGTAGCTGATACCTACTTGCGGCCCCACGGATGAAAGGGGCCATTTCAAACATGGTACGGAACGAGTCTAGCGAAAGTCAAGCAAATGTCACTTGCGACAATCCCGTGCGAATTAGTCCCGGTCGGCAACTTTGATTCTGTCCAGGAACATCTGCGCGAGACCTGCGAACAACTCGCCGAGGCAAAGGTCTTGATCGAATCGCAACGAGACGAGATCGCACAGCACATCAAGGAAGCGGCCGAACTGCGGGTCATGGTCAGAACTCTGGAACGGAGACTGGAGACCTTGCGAAGTCTGCCAGATCGCGAACTTGCTGCCGATCGGCTCGAAATCGGCCGCGAGTGCGTCACTGAAGTTCTCAATGATGATCCTGAAGCAATCGAGGGATACGCGACATTCGAGCGCGAGGACAACGATCAGGTGCTGTGCTCCAAATGGACATGGATCGACGATAGCGGACGAGACTGGTTGATTGAACTGGCCGTCGAACCGGCAACGAAAACGCGGTCATCGCGACTGGCCTACTTCTGTCATCTGAAAAAGGCTGATGAATGAAGCGAGAAGATTCGATCGTCGTCGTCGCCTTTACTGCTGTCGCTGGTTGCATCGGATTTGGAATTATCGGGTTGGCCAACTGGATCGGAATTTGAACGGAGTCAACGCAATGAAACGCCGTTACCCGCATATCGAAACAGGTGGCTCATGGGAGTCTGGCAGCGTGGTCGCGGTGATCGCCGTTGGGGTCGTCATCGCGTGGGCGAATCATATTTGGCATCTGGCTGTGGGGAGTTTGTGAATTATGGAAATTGACGTCGACAAAACCATTAAGAATTCGATTACTGACGGCATCCGTGAAGGCGTGAAAACAAAGTTGACCGGGTACAACAGCCCGCTCGATAAGTTGATCGCGTCTGCGATTGAGGCCCATCAAGCCGAGTTCCGGTCGATGCTGGAAAACGCTATCGCCTCGTGCGTCGGCAATGCTGAATTCCGGGAAGAGATCGCACAGGCCGTTCGGCATAGCCTCGCCAAAACACTGATCCAGCGTTTCGGTGGCGAGATGGAAAAACAGGTCAACGTGCTTAAGAGCGACCCGACGACCCGCGCACGAATCACGTTGGCAATCGAAGAAATAGTGAAATCAAAAGCGACTTGAACGCGAGTGTCATACCCAATCCGGCCGGTGTTGGGGAGCCATCGCTTTGCGAGTGGGCTATTGAGCGCACACGAAATCGGCACAGGTCAACGTAGGCCGGGACCAACGGGAATTCGCGGTTCCCGACGCGAGGTACTGCCCAGTGAAGACGCACAGGGCTTTTGTGAATAACTCTTTCAAGGATGAAAGCAAATGCTGGTGTTGAGCCGGAAGGAAAATGAGTCGATCGTCATTGACGAAAACATTGTCGTGACGGTCGTTGAGATTCGTGGCGATAAGGTGCGTTTGGGAATCGAAGCTCCGAGAGACGTTCCAGTTCATCGCAAGGAAGTGGCGGAAATCATCGCGGCTATGCAGAACGAAGTGAGACAGACCTATGACCCAGCGTGACCACATCAGGCTTGTTTTGCCAGTGGTTATCCGAGCGGATTCGAGGCGTGCCGGTTTGAAGATAACGGCATGAGTAGGCCGTGGCGCTGGGGTGGTTTTTGGAGGGAATTGCGATGAACTGGCAACAGCTGGCCGTCGGAATCGCGTTGATTCTGCTTTACAAGCTGGCTGGATGGCTGGGGTTTGATCTGGATTAGCCAATGAACCTTTGCTCATTCAGTAAATCAGAGATCCTTCAATCGCAAATACTCGAATCATGCCCGCTGAAACTAAATCAAGCTCAATCGAAAACTTGTGAATGCCGTCGCCGGGTGAATCACGTGCCACCATGCGACTTGAGAGTCCTTACTTGCACGTATCCGAAGAGATGGGACGGGAAGCCGCTAGTAGTGGCCGAGTCCTGGATTACAGAAGGGGTTAGGAAAATGTCCACAGTGGCGATGGAAGAGAAGGTCGAAAAGCCAGAGAAATCCGAGAAAGATCAATCAAAAACGGCCGGGTTATGGGGCGGAATCAAGATCCCAATCATCGGGATCACTGGCGAGAAGTTCAGCGGCAAGACCCTGTTTCTCGCGTCGATCGATCCGGCGAGAACTTGCATGATCGATCTTGAGGATTCCAGCGAGTCCTACAACATCGAGTTCGGCGCCAGGATCAGTCTTTACGACGAGATGCTGAAGGCTCACGGCCGGGCGGCAACCGGCGTTGAGT
>Ga0265338_10008193_pt1 | contig 12737 bp, 12 predicted proteins | sample 42126metaG_FD_193579 | JGI IMG/M metagenome (GOLD analysis project Ga0265338, IMG submission 193579) | Rhizosphere microbial communities from Carex aquatilis grown in University of Washington, Seatle, WA, United States - 4-21-26 metaG | ecosystem: Host-associated > Plants > Roots > Rhizosphere... | reverse complement strand
TCTCGAGATCCTCGAAGAAGCCCGTCTCCCGTTCCTGCACGCGCACCAAAGACAGCGGGCTGTCGGCGTGGAGGTACGCGATGCCGTGCGACACATCGGCCCGAGCGACCTCGCGCGAGACGTCGTTCGTGATGTCCATCACCGCGAGCGACGGGAGGGCTGCTGCGATCGAAACGGGGATCTCGATGCTCGTCATGCGCGCGCTACCTCCTTCGGAAGCCTGAAGTGGACGTCTTCCTTCGCTACCTCGATCTCCTCCGGCAGCGCGTAACCGACCTCGGAGAGACGCTTCGCCGTCGCGCGGACGAGTTCCTCCGGCGTCGACGCGCCCGCGGTGAGGCCGACGATCGCGTGACCGGTGAGGAGCGTCGGATCGAGCTCGCTCTCGCCGTCAACGAGCGTCGCCTGCGCTCCGGCCGCCTGCGCGACCTCGACGAGCCGCTGCGCGTTCGAGCTCGTCTCCGAGCCGATCACGAGGACGAGCGTCGCGCCCTGCGCGACCATCGCCTTGACGGCGTCCTGCCGGTTCTGCGTCGCGTAACAGATGTCGTCGGCGCCGGGTCGCCGTAGCGTCCCGAGATGATCCTCGAGCGCGTTGACGATCGGGGCGACGTCATCGAGGGAGAGCGTCGTCTGCGTAATCACGGCGACCGGCTTGTCGGTGACGAGCAGGCGCGCCTGCTCCGGCGACTCGATCACGATCGTCGAGTCGGGTCGCTCGCCGAGCGTGCCGATCACCTCGACGTGATTCTCGTGGCCGACGAGGGCGACGAGGTAGCCGCTGTCGGCGTAGTGCCGCGCCTCGGCGTGGACCTTGTTTACGAGCGGGCACGTCGCGTCGACGACACGGAGGCCGCGCTTCTCGGCGCTCTCCTTCACCGCCGGCGCGACACCATGCGCCGAGAGGACGCAAATCGCGCCTTCCGGGATCTCGTCCTCCGACTCGACGAAGACCGCGCCGAGCCCCTCGAGACGGCGGAGAACGTGGTCGTTGTGGACGATCGCGTGGCGGACGTAGACCGGCGCGCCGTGCTCCTCGAGCAGGCGCTCGACGATCTCGATCGCGCGATCGACGCCGGCGCAGAACGAGCGCGGCGCGGCGAGCAGGACACGACCCTTCATGCCGCGACCGCCTCTTCGAGAGCCTTCAACGCGCGCATCGCGCCGCGGATCGAGTGCACCGCGTCGCCGCGATGCGCCGCGACCCAGCGGAGCAAGCCGAGGACGTTCGTACGCCCGTCCGCGTGAACGGTCGTGTCGAGGCCCTCGACCGTGCTCGACGCGTCGTCGGAGATCGCGCGGACGACTCCCGCGAGCCGGCCGCTGCGGGCGAGCGTGCCGCTCTCCATGTCGACCGCGTCCGCGCCGGTTGCGGCGCGCAGGCGGTCGCGATGCTCAGCATCCGAGACGAGCACATCGCCGCCGAGCAGGACGCCCGGGCGGGCGCCACGGACGCCGAGTCCCGGTCCTTCCCACAGGATCGTGCCGGTCTCGTCGACGACCCGCGTCGCGTCGAGGACGTCGCCGACCGCGAGCCCGCCGAGCGAGCCGGCGACACCGAAGGAGACGAGCCGACCCTCAGGCACGCCGTTTGCAACACCGATCCCAACGCGCACCGCGTCAAGGCCGAGCCGCTTCGCGACCCGCTCCTCCGCGCTCGTCGCGCAGGCGAACGTCAACCCGTCAGCGTCCAAGCAAGGCTCCGGACGGTTTCCTTCAAGCTCGACGACGCCTCGTAGGCCGCCGACGGCTCGAAGCCACAGTGGATCGCGCAGTGCTCGCAGCGCGGGTCGTTGCCCGGGCCGTACGCCTCCCACTCCATCCCTTCGAGCAGCGCCTCGTACGTCGGGAAGATGCCGTCCGTCAGCAGGTAGCACGGGCCTTTCCAGCCGTACGGGTTGCGCGTGATCGAGCCCCACGGCGCGCACGTGAGGTCGCGCGAGCCGGTGAGGAAGTCCTGGTAGATCGGCGACGCGATCCAGCGGTAGCCCTTCTCCTTCGTCGCCGCGCGGATCACGCGGAACTTCTCCTCGTGCTCGGCGCGCGTCATCGTCAGCGCGGGATCGATCTGCGAGTACTGGTAGCCGGGCGCGATCATCATCCCGTCGATGCCGACCTCGTCGGTGAGGTAGCGCATCATCTCGACGACGTCCGTGACCTCGGTCTCCTTGAAGATCGTCGTGTTCGTCGTGACGCGGAAGCCCTTCGAGCGCGCCGTCTTGATCGCGTCAACGGCGATGTCCCAGAGGCCCGGATAGTCGCAGACGTAATCGTGGATCTCCCGCATTCCGTCGAGGTGGATGACGAAGGTGAGCCGGTTCGACGGCTCGAACCAGTCGAGGCACTGCTCGAGGCGCAGGGCGTTCGTGCAGAGCTCGATCGTCTTGCCCATCTCGAGGACGCCGGCGGCGACCTCTTCGATCCCCTTGTAGACGAGCGGCTCGCCGCCACAGATGGAGACGACGGGAGCGGGGCACTGGACGGCGGCGTCGATGCATTCCTCGACCGAGAGGCGCGCGCGGTTCGACTCGTACTCGCGGATCTTCCCGCAGCCGATGCACGCGATGTTGCACGCGAGGGTCGGCTCCATCATCAGCACCAGCGGATAGCGCTCGCCCTTGCGCTGCTGCTTCGCGACGTACTTGCCGATCGAGACCGTCGATGCGAGGGGGAACTTCATCCAGCCAACCTCTCTCTCATTCGTCCGAGTGCCAACAGCGGGAACGTGATGCGGTACAGGTGGTAGCGGATCATGAAATCGAGCGGAAACCCCGTGCCGGTGAAATGCTGCTCGTCCCAGTCTCCGTCGGGACGCTGCGCGGCACATAAGTAGTCTGCCGCCCGGCGTGCCCCGGAATCCTCAGAGTTTCCTGCGGCCACATACGCCATGAGCGCCCACGCGGTCTGCGATGCGGTCGTGAAATCGGCCCGACCGCGCCAGGCGGGATCGGCGTACGAGCGGATGTCCTCGCCGAAGCCGCCGTTCTCCTGCTGGACGGAGTCGAGCCACGCGACCGCGCGGAGCATCGCCGGATGCTCGGGCGGCACTCCCATCGCGGCGAGACCGGGCAGCGCGGCGCCCGTGCCGTAGATGTGGTTGACGCCCCAGCGACCGAACCACGAGCCGTCCTCCTCCTGCTCGGCGAGGAGCCAGTCGAGGCCCCGCTGGGCGGCATCGCGGTGAGTACCGAGAGCGCCGAGGGCCTCGAGGGAGTGAGCCGTCACGTCGGCGGTCGGCTCGTCGGTGACCTTGCCGAAGTCGCAGAACGGGATCTTGTAGAGCCACATCGTGTTGTTGTCGACGTCGAAGGCGCCCCAGCCGCCGCCGCGCGACTGCATTCCCACGAGCCAGTTCATCCCGCGGTCGATCGCATCGTCGTCGATGCCGAGCTCGTGGAGCGTGAGCGCGACGACGGCGGTGTCGTCGACGTCGGGATAGAGGTTGTTCTCGTACTCGAACGCCCAGCCGCCCGGCGCGAGGTCGGGCTTGCGGATCGACCAGTCGCCGTTGACCGTGACCTCCTCGCGCAGGAGATAGTCGCCGGCCTTGACGAGCGCCGGGTGGTCGGCCGAGACGCCGCACGCGCGCAGCGCAAGCGCCGCGAGCGCGGTGTCCCAGACCGGCGACTGGCACGCCTCGGGCCGCAGCCGCTCGCCCTCCTCGACGAGAAAGCCGTTCCAGCCCTCGATCGCCTTCGCGACGGTCGGATCGTCCAGGCCGTTGCCGAGCGCCGCGAGGCCGATGATCGACCAGACCCACGGCGGCTGGATGCCGCCCCACGAGCCGTCAGCCTCCTGCCGCTCGCGGATCCACTGCTCGGCGGTTGCCTGTGCCTTGCGGCGCAAAGCCCACGGGCGTCGCGGCGGGCGCGTCTCCCCGGGACGCGCGCCGATCGCGCGCAGGTCGACATCCGACGGGCGGACCGGGCGGAGGGACTGCGAGAGCGCGAGGGCCACGAACGTCTGGCGCGCCCAGCACGAGAAGTCGTAGATCGAGAACGGCCAGTTCGACGGGAGCAGAACGAGCTCGGGCGGGATGGGCGCGATCTTCTGCCACGGCCACTGCCCGATGAGCGCCATGAAGCACTTCGTGAAGAGGCGCGCCTTCGGGATCCCTCCCTGCTGCTGGATGAAGGCGAGCGCTTGCTTGCCCGGGTCGACACCGGCGAGGCGGCATGCGACGTACGCCTCGACCGAGGTCGAGAGGTCCGGCGGCCCCTCGAACCAGATCGACCACGTCCCGTCGTCGCGCATCCGCGCCATCAGCTCGTTCGCGATGCGGCGGTCGAGCTCGGGCGTGCGGAGGCCGAGGTAGTGGTGCCAGAAGAGGTGCTGCGCGGTCATCGTCACGTTCGACTCGAGCTCCCCGACCCACACCCCGTTGGGCCGCTGCAGCTCGAGCAACCGCTGTACGCCGCGGTCGATCGCACGGTCTAGATCAGCAGAGTCGAGGCGAGTCGATTTTTCGGTTACGGCCACGCCCGGAGTTTGGCGGAAGAGCCGCTCAAGATGTGCTGAGCCGCCAGGCGACCGCTGCGGACCGCGCTCTCCATCGTCGCCGGCCAGCCCGTGTCCGTCCACGCTCCCGCGCGCGCGACGTCCGGGCGGGAGGTCGCGACGCCGGGCCGCTCGACGCCCGGCCGCAGCGCGATCGTCGCGTACGGCTCGCGGCTGACCCGCGACCAGAGGAGCTCCGCCTCACCGAGGCGATCCGTCAGCTGCCCGGCGACGGTCTCGACGAGACCGCGCCCGCGCACCTCGAGCAGCTCCGGTACGCCGCTCGATACGACGGTGAGGTACTGCCCCCGCTCCGGCTCGTGCCCCGTCAGCGCGCCGCGGTCGAAGACCCAGTGCGCATCCGAGCCGAGGAGGGCGGCGAGCGGCTGCGGCATGAGCTTCCGGTCGAACCAGAGATGGACGCTCACGATCGGCGAGTCCTCGAATGGAGGCACATCGTCAGCAAGGAGCCGCGTGCTCTCGGCCGGCGGCACGGCGACCACGATGGCGTCGGCATCGAGCTCGTCAAGCGACTCGACCTTCGAGTCGAGGCGCACACGGTCGCCGAGGACACGTCCCGCCGCGTCGCCGTGCATCCACCCGAGCGGCCGAGTCGGGAGGACGAGGTCGCTGTTCGCGCGCGGCCCGAGCAGGGCGGTGCGAACGGTGAAGAGGCCCGCGCCGGCGTCGACCTCGTCGGCCGGAAGGTTGAGCGCGGGCCGAATGAAGGCGTCCCAGAAGCGGTCGACCGCCGCATCGCTCGCCCCGAGCCGGCGCAGCAGGTGCCCGAACGTCTCTCCCGGCTCGGGCTTCGCGCCCCTGCAGCGCGCCGTGACGAGCGGAATACGGAGGCGGTCGCCGGCCGACAGGTGCCCGTACCGCAGGAGCGCCGACAGGCTCGGCTCGATCTCCGCGACGCGCCCGTCCTCGGCGATGACCGGCAGGCCGAGCCGCTTGCGGAGATACGAGCCGCCCTCGCCGACACGCTCGAGGAAGCCGAGGTACTCGGTGAAGCAGCCGAGCGCGATGTGCTGGCCGTTGTCGGGCGGCGGATGGGGATCGCCATCGCGCGCGGGAAGCGTCTGGACGGCGCCGCCGAGCGTCGGACGCGCCTCGTACACGACGACGTCCTCCCCCGCGTCCACGAGCTCGAGCGCTGCTGCCAGCCCCGCCAGGCCCCCGCCGACGACGGCGACTCTCACCGGAACACCCCACGCGCGACGACCGCGAGCTTCGCCGGAGCCGAGAGCCGCGTCTTGCCGTGGAAGACGTCGTAGTCGTTCGCCTCGATCCGATCGAGCGTCGCGCGGTAGAGCTCCGCGAACGTCCGCACGCACAACGCACTCCGCCGATCGAGCGACCGGAGCAGCTCGAGCCCCTCGGCGAGATGCGCCCGCGCACGCTGCGCCTGGAACGCCATCAGCTCGCGGAACTCCGGCGACGGCTCGAGGCGGTTGACGCCGAAGCGCGTCAGCTCGTCCTGCGGGAGATAGACGCGGCCAAGCTGCCGGTCCTCGGCGACGTCGCGGATGATGTTAACGAGCTGGAGCGCGATCCCCAATTCGCTGGCATAGGTCTCGGCGTGGCCGGTGTCGCTGGAGCCGTAGACCGGCAGGCAGGCGAGGCCGACCGCGCCCGCGACCTTCTCGCAGTAACCGCGCAACTCGGCGAAGTCGGCGTACGTCTGCTGCTCGAGATCCTGGAGGCCGCCTTCGACGAGCGCCGCGAGCGGCTCGCGCGGGATGCCGAAGCGCTCTCGGGCGTCGGCAAGCGCCACGAAGACGGGGTCGGCTGGCGGAGCGTCGAGCGCGGCTCGAAGCCCCTCGAGCGCCACGCGCTTCGCCTCCGCCGGCTCAGCCCCATCGGCAACGTCGTCGACGCGACGCGCGTACGCGTAGATCGCGGCGATCGCGCGGCGCTTGTCGCGCGGCAGCACCATGATCCCGTAGGCGAAGTTCTTCGCCTCGCGCCGCGTGATCCGCAGCACCTCGTCGTAGGCAGCTGCGGTGTTCACCGGATCAGGACGAGCGCCGCCTCGCGCGCGAGCCGCGAGCGCGAGGGCTTCGGCCGCTGCGAGAACACGTCCCAGCCCGCGGCCTCGAGCGCGTCGAGTGCCGCCAGGCCGCCGCGGGAGAAGAGCGCGACGGCGCGGCCGAGCCGACCGCCGATGCGCGTGCGCAGCACCTCACCGGCGGAGAGGAGCTCGGCCGCGCGCGCCGCCTCGAACCGCAGGAGCTCGCGCAACTCGGGGCTCGGCCGGTCGAGCGCCGGCTCGCCGAACCGGCGCCGGTCCTCCGCGGGCAGGTACACGCGCCCGAGCTCGAGGTCGCGCGGCACGTCCTGGAGGAAGTTCACGAGCTGCAGGCCGGTGCACACCGAGTCGCTCGCCGCGACGACCTCCGGCTCCCCGAGCCGCCGCAGCACTCCGAGCACGAGGCGCCCGCAAGGGTCGGCGGAGTGAACGCAGTAGTTCTTCAGCTCGTCCCACGTCTCGTACTTCGCGACTCGCTGATCCATCCGATTCGCGTCGATCAGGCGAAGGAACGGCTCGCGCGGCAGGTCGAACTCGCGGATCGTGGGCTCGACGTTCTGCATGACCGGCCACGTCGCGCGCCCCTCGAAGGCCGCGTCGACCTCGCTCTCGAGCTCGTCGAGCGCGGCGAGCCGGTCGCCCTCGAACGAGTCGCCGACCTCGTCGACGAAGCGCGCGTAGCAGTAGAGGGCGCGAATGTGTGGGCGCAGCGCGCGGGGGAAGAGCACCGAGCCCACGGGGAAGTTCTCGCCGGCCGCGCGGGCCGCCACGTCGGAGAGCTCCATGCGTCCATTCTGCTTGAATCGCGTTGTGACAGACGTTGGGGGAACGAGTGGGCGCGACGCCGCAGTCACGGGTGTCGCGAAGCGCGACGGAGCGACCGTCGTCTCTCTCGCGGGCGAGCTCGACCTCTACAATGCCGAGGACGTGCGCGCCGCGCTGCTCGAGTGCTGCGGGGAGGAACCGTCCGTGCTCGTCGTCGACCTCGCCGAGGTCACGTTCGTCGACTCGACTGCGCTCGGCGTGCTCATCGAGGCGCGTTCGCGCCTCGCCGACCGCGACGGCTTCCGCCTCGCCGCGCCCCGCCTCGAGACCCGGCGCGCGCTCGAGGTCTCCGGCCTCGACCGCCACTTCTCCGTCTTCGACACGGTTACCGACGCGCTGGGTGTCGATGCGGTGGGAAGCGACGCGTAGGTGCCGACCGAAGGCCTCCTCCCGCCCGAATCGCTCGCCCGGTACGCCGACGCGATCGTGAAGGCGTCCCTCGCGGTGAGGAAAGGCGACACGTTCGTCGTCATGGGGGAACCGGAGCACCGCGAGCTGCTCGCGGCCGTTGCCGTCTCCGCGTACAAGGCGGGAGCGCAGTACGTCGACGTCCTGACGCACGACCCGCTGGTGGCGCGCGCTCGGCTCCTGCACGCGAGCGACGACGCGCTCGGCGCGCTCCCGACGTGGACTCGCCGCCTCCTCCGAGAGGCGTCAGCCCCCCAGGGTGCGACGGCCTACATCACAGGCGCGGGCGAGGCGGGGTATCTCGACGGCGTCCCGCCCGAACGGATCGCGACCGACTACCAGCGGGTCGCGAAGCAGGTCGCGTTCGTCCGGCGGGCGCAGCTCAACATGGAGGCGCGCTGGTCGATCGCCGCATGGCCGGCCGACCACTGGGCACGCCAGGTCTACCCGAATCTCGAGGTCGGCCGCGCGAAGCGGAAGCTCGCGAAGGACCTCCTCAACTTCTGCCGGCTCACCGACGCCGACGGCGCCGGGACGAGCGGCTGGACGAAGCACCTGAAGACCCTGACGCGCCGCTCCGCCAAGCTCACGAAGCTCGGCCTGACCGGCCTCGAGCTACGCGGCCCGGGAACGGCACTCGACGTCGGCCTCAGTCCCGGCACGCGCTGGCTCGGCGGGCCGGAGACGATGAAGGACGGCCGCGTCGTCGCTCCGAACATGCCGACGGAGGAGGTCTTCACGAGCCCGGAGGCGCGCGCGACGAGCGGCACGTTCCGCTGCACATTCCCACTCTCGTTTCGCGGTCGGCTCATCGAGGGCCTGCGCGGCGAGTTCGCGGGCGGCCGGCTCGTGCGGCTCGAGGCCGATTCCGACACCGATCGCGACTTCGTCGCCGCGTACATCGACTCGGACAAGGGAGGGCGCCGCCTCGGCGAGGTCGCCCTGGTCGACGCGTCGTCGCGAATCGGGCAGACGAAGCGCGTCTACTACAACACGCTGCTCGACGAGAACGCCGCAGCGCACATCGCCTTCGGCAGCGGCTTCGGAGGCACGCGCGAAGACTCGTCCCAGCGCGGTGTCAACCAATCGACGACGCACCTCGACGTGATGATCGGGAGCCCCAAGCTCGAGGTGACCGGCATCGGCGCGCGCGGCAAGCGGATCCCGCTCATCCGCGACGGTCTCTGGCAGGTCTGAAGCTCGCAGGCCCCGCCACCGGCGGAGCTCAGCGGGTCGTCGTCGTGGTCGCCGGGGTCGTCGGGTAGTAGACGGGCGCATACGTGCCGGTGCCGCTCCAGTATGTGCCGCCGAACGTCGGCATCGGGGCGCCCAACGTCCCGGGTAGCGGCTTGGCCGGCCAAGGTTCGACTGCGGGCTCCATGAAGTCGCGCCAGATCTCCGCCGGAAGCGTGCCGCCGAAGACCTGGCCAACGCCCTCGACGTTGAGCAGAGGGATCTCGCCGGCGGGATAGCCGACCCAGACGCATGTCGCTAGCTGCGGAACGAAGCCGCAGAACCACGCGTCCTGGTAGTTCTCCGCCGTTCCGGTCTTGCCGGCGGCGGGCCGCCCGATGTATGCCGCGGTGCCCGTCCCGGACGTGATCACGCCCTCCAGCGCGTACGTGAGCTCGGCATCGAGGTTGGGAGCGAGAACTTCCTTGCCGGCGGTCGAGATCTTCCCCAGCACCTTCGCATTCGGGCCCCGCACGGTCTGGAACGCCTGCGGCGCGTGATGGATCCCGCCCGACGCGATCGTCGCGTAGACGTCGGTGAGCTCGAGCGGCGTGAAGCCGACCGAGCCGAGCGTGATCGCGCACACGGGCGGGAAATCGCGGCCTGTGCTCGTGATCCCCATCCAGTGCGCCATCTGTACGACGCGCGGGATCCCGGTCTTTGTAACGAGCTGGGCGAAGATCGTGTTGACCGAGTTCGCCGTCGCGCCAAGCAGGTTCATCGTCCCCGCGGACTCGTCGCCGGAGTTGTGGACGTCCCACGGGCCGTTGTTCGTCTGACACAGCGGGTCGGTGATGTACAGCTCCGGCGGGCCGTAGAACGACGAGTTGAGCGAGGCGCCCTCGTCAAGCGCGGTCGCGAGCGTGATCGGCTTGAAGGCGCTGCCGGTCGAGCGGTGCGCTTGCGTCGCCAGGTTGAACTGGAGGCGCTTGCCGTTCGGGAGGTAGTCCACCATCGCCTTCACCGCGCCGGTGCTCGGGTCGATCGCGACGATGGCGGTTGCCGGGTCGGTCGACGTGTGGAGAACGGAAGCGGCGGCATGGAGGGCGAGAGCCTGCAACCGCGGATTGAGGGTCGTCCTCACCCTCAGTCCGCCGCGCTCGACCTGCCGCTGGCCGTAGCGCGCGGCCAGCTGCTGCGTCGCCCAGCCGAAGAAGTTGGGCTGCTCGAGCGTCGTGTAGAGGTGCCCCGGCGTGAGCCCGAGCGGTTCCCTGCGGGCCTTCCGCAACTCCGCTCGGGTGGTGATGTAACCGTTCTTGAACATCGCCTGCAGCACCTCGTTGCGCCGAGCGCGCGCGCGGTGCGGATTGACGAGCGGGTCGTACGTCGTCGGCGCCTGCGGCAGGCCGGCGATGAGCGCCGCCTGGCTGAGGTTGAGCTTCGCCGCGCTCCTCGAGAAGTACGTCTCGGCCGCGGCCTCGACGCCGTACGCGTGACGGCCGTAGAAGACCTCGTTGAGGTACGCGGCGAGGATCTGCTTTCGCGCGTTCGCCCCGTACCTGTCCTGCATCCGTGTGAAGACCTTGTCGGCGAGGCACGCCTCCTTGATCTTGCGCGAGAACGTCCGCTGCGGGTCACCGATGTAGAGGTTCCGCACGAGCTGCTGCGTGAGCGTCGAGCCGCCCTGCACGATCTGGCCGCTCGTCAGGTCGTCGTAGAACGCGCGGAGAATCCCGTGGTAGTCGAGCGCGCCGTGCTGCCAGAAGCGCGCGTCCTCGATCGCGACGGTCGCCTCCGGCAGCCACGGCGACATCTGCGAGAGCGGCAGCGGCTGGCGGTTGGTCGCCGAGGGGACGACGCCGAGGAGCCTGCCGCTGTCGGCGTACAGGAAGGAGTTCGAGCCGAGGGAGAGCGGCCGGAGATCCTTGAGGCTGCAGAAGCTGGAGAGGATCGCCGGGCCGGTGAGCGCGGCAGCGGCGAGGACGAGGACGACGATCGCCGCGACGAGCAGCGCGAGGATCGAGAGGACGCTGCGTTGCCGGCGCCGGAGGCGGCGCTCCCGCGCGTGGCGCGTGGCGAGCAGCTGCTCGAGCCCGAGATCCCGCCGCGACCGCTGCCTCCGATTCGGTGCCACCGCCCCATTGTGCTTGATCCGACGGGGGCGGAAACGCCGCATTCGGTTTCCTCCGCCCCGGTACTGGGAATCTCGTCTGATCAGTGTTCGGCATCCTGGCCTACGCGATCGCCGCCGCCGCCGTACTGGCGATCGTGTTCTGGCTCGGCCTCGCCTATTGGGTGAACAAGGACGCCCGCAGGCGGATCCGCCACCCCTTCCTCGTCGGCGTCGCGACCGTTGTCGGCCTCGTCCCCTACGTCGGCCCCGTGGTCTACCTCCTCTTCCGCCCGGCCGAGACGCGAGACGAAGTCCGGTCGCGCGAGGCGGAGCTGGCCGCACTCGAGGCGCAGGTCGCGCAGCGCCGGCCGACGTGCCCGGAGTGCAGCGCGTCAGTCGATGCCGACTTCCTTGTCTGCCCGGTCTGCACGACCCGTCTGCGCGAGCCATGCGCCCACTGCGACGCGCCACTCGAGCGGCTCTGGCAGATATGCCCGTACTGCGCAACGCGGGTCGAAGCCGAGCTCGATCTCGACGAGGCGCTGGCGCAGGAGGTGCGCTCGCTCGACCGCGTCGCCGACAGCCCGACGCCGCAAGCCGTGGAGCTCTAAGCCGACGCGCGGATTCGAACCGCGGACCCCTTCATTACGAGTGAAGTGCTCTACCAGCTGAGCTACGTCGGCGGGGAGGCAAGTCTAGCCCCAGTCACTGCTCGATCGTGACGTAGCCTCCGGGCATGAGAGAGCTCGACCGCGACGAGATCGAGGAGTTCCTGCGCGGGCAGCGGATCGCGCGGCTCGGTTGTCACGCCGGCGGCGAGACGTACGTCGTCCCCGTCATCTACGCCTACGACGACGACGACCGCGCCGTCATCACGGTCACCCAGGAGGGCCGCAAGGTCGCGATGCTCCGCGAGAACCCGCGCGTCTGCGTCGAGGTCGACGAGTACGACAAGGACGGCCGTGGCAGCTGGCGCAGCGTGATCGCCTACGGCACGTCGGAAGAACTCGCGGGCGAAGAGATCGAGGCCGCGCTCACGCTTCTCCGCGAGCGCTTCGCGCGCACGGCAGGCCGCGAGGCCGAGCCGCGTCCGCTCAGCCCAGGCGTCGTCGTCCTCCGGATTCGCCTCGAAAACGTGTCCGGCAGGGCCGTCGAACGCTGATCTCCGCTTGAGCGAGACATAAGAGTTTGTTCGGAAAGGGCAAAAATCCCTTGTTTGGGAATGGACTTCCGGGCTAAGCCGTTCTATAACTCGTACTGGCGGTAAAAAAAGATCGCGGGTAACCGCGTCGAATACTGCCCGGGGCGCCCCAATCCGGCAGCCCACTCCGACCGAAAGGATCTTCAACTGAGCGAGACGATTCATCTGCACGACCTCTCTCCGGCCGAGCGTCTGCTCGAGGAATCCGCCGAGCGCGGCTTCGTCGAGGAGAAGGACATCCAGGCGCTGGCGGACGAGCACGAGCTGACCGAGGACGACCTCACGGCTCTCCGTGTCGCGCTCGAGGAGCGCGACATCATCGTGCGCGAGCCACAGGAGGAGACGCGGCCGGTCGCGACCGCCCACGTGAGCGGCACGCTCGACCCGCTGCAGCTCTTCATGGACGCCGCGGGCCGGCACAAGCTGCTCACGGCGGCCGACGAAGTCGCGCTCGCAAAGCGCATCGAGAAGGGCGACCTCGCCGCGAA
>Ga0265338_10008191_pt1 | contig 12740 bp, 11 predicted proteins | sample 42126metaG_FD_193579 | JGI IMG/M metagenome (GOLD analysis project Ga0265338, IMG submission 193579) | Rhizosphere microbial communities from Carex aquatilis grown in University of Washington, Seatle, WA, United States - 4-21-26 metaG | ecosystem: Host-associated > Plants > Roots > Rhizosphere... | reverse complement strand
AGCGTGCGGGCGGGCGGACGTAGAGGCCGAACACGAAGCCGAAGTGCTCGCTCGGCAGCGCCGCATATACGCAGCCGACCGCGTCTCCAGCCTCCTCGGCGAGGAACGCGAGGTGCTCCGTGACGAGCGATTCGGAGAACGCGGAGCCGGGATACGGCGTGAACGTCGTCTCGTCAGTGGATGCGGTCCAAAGGGTGCGGAGCGCCGGGACGTCGTCGGGGATCGCTCGCCGGATGGGCACGGCTGGAAGCGTATGGGCAAGATGACGGACATGGAACACGCAAAGCCGGGCCCGTTCACTCGTCTGTTGCAGTTCCTCAGGCTGTGGAAGCAACCGCCCGACATCGGCGTGCGGGAGCCCCGGCGTCCCGTTCCGTCCGCGTCCGGGGGCGGCGCCGCCCTCGAGCCGCCCGACCACGACGACTTAGGAGATTCCTAGGCGGGACCTACCTCTGTCTTCGACGCGGCCGCCAGAGTCGGCGGATCACGAGGACGGAGGTCGAGATGTCGATGTTGAGGATCTGCGCGTCACCGGGTTGCGGGACGCGCACGCTGGGCCAGTTCTGCGTTGCTCACGAGCAGGTCAGCCCGTATTCCGGAGCGCTGCTGCAATCCCCGCGATCGAGCGGAGCAGTGGCAGTTGCGCCGTCTGGTCGCCGGCGCGATGGCGGCGCAGCAGCTCGACCTGCACCGCGTTCATCGGATCGACGTACGGGTTCCGCAGGTCGACCGAGCGGCGCAGCACCGGCTGACGCTCGAGCAGGCTGCTGACGCCCGTCGCAGCGAGCACGCCGCGCACGGTTCGCTCGTGCTCGTGCTCGATCTCCGCGAAGAGCGCCGGATCGCGCACGAGCGACAGATAGCCGCGCGCGATCGAAAGGCTCGACTTCGCGAGCGTCATCTCGAGGTTGTCGACCACGGCCCGGAAGAACGGCAGCCGCTCGTACAGCTCACGCAGCGCATCGCGTCCGACCGATTCGAACGCCGAGCCGCAGCCGAACCACGCCGGCAGCAGGACGCGGTTCTGCGTCCACGAGAAGACCCACGGAATCGCGCGCAGCGAGGAGAGATAGTCGGCGTCGTTCGGCCGGCGTGACGGCCGCGACGCGATCTCGAGCATCGCGAGCTCGTCGACGGGCGTGAACGAGCGGAAGAACTCGACGAAGCCGTCGTTCTCCCAGACGAACGCCCGGTAGGCGTCGTGTGAGGAGGCCGCCATCGTGTCGAGCAGGGCGCGCTCGTCGTCACGCGGCGGTTCGGGCAAGTGCTCCGGGAAGGTCGCGAGCAGCGTTCCGGCGAGCGCCGCCTCGAGGTTGCGGCGCGCGAGGCCTTCGAGGCCGTACTTGAACGACACCGTCTCGCCCTGCTCGGTCAGCTTCATGTGGCCGGGCGGTTGCGAGGCGGGCTGCGAGGCGATCGCGGCGTGGGTCGGACCGCCGCCACGCCCCGCGCTGCCGCCGCGGCCGTGGAAGATCGTCAGCGACGTGCCGTGCCGGCGCGCGACGCCGGCGAGCTCCTCCTGCGCGCGGTAGATCGCCCACTGCGCCGCGAGGTAACCGCCGTCCTTGCCCGAGTCCGAGTAGCCGACCATCACCTCGGAGATCGCGTGGCCGCCGCGGAGCAGGTCGTCGACGATCGCCGGCGCTGCCGCGAGGTCGTCGAGCGTCTCGAAGAGCGGCACGATCGAGAGCGGCTCGTCGGTGAGCTCGCTCGCGGCAATCACGTCGGCCGCGCTCGAGGTGCCGGAGACGATCAACGTGTCGAGCGCCTCCGGCCCGTGCTTGCGCCGGCCGGCGACGCCCGCTGAGACTGCCTCGCGGGCGCGCGGCTCGGCGAGGTCGCGCGCGTGCAACCGCAGGTCGAGCTTCGCAATGTGGAAGCCGAAGATCTCGACCATGCTCTCGAGGCGGGCGACGCGCCCGTCGGCGACACGGCGTCCGCCGTTGGCCGCGAGACTGGCCCGAATCGTGCGGATGTCGTCCAGCAGCTCCGCGGGGGACTCGTACCGGTCGTTGTCGAGCCGCCACCACATGAACGACAGCTTGCGCCGGTACGGCTCGAGCTCGTTGCGCGCGCCGATCTCGGCGGCGTACTCGGGCAGCTCTCCCTCGTCGCGCCGAAGCGACTCCTCGAGGGACCCCGACACGCGCACGAGCGAGCGCGTCGAGGCGATCTCCACCGCGAGGGCGCGAACCTCGTCGCGATAGCGGTGCAGCGCGACCCGGCGCGCCTCGTCGAGCGCCTCGGCGATCGAAGCCGGGCCGGCCGCGGGATTCCCGTCCATGTCGCCGCCGATCCAGGAGCCGAACACGAGCGGTGGGGGTGCGCCCGGCACGCGCGACCGCCAGGCGTGCAAGAGATCGGTCGCGGCGGAGATCAGGCTGTGCTCGAAGAACCAGAGCCCGTTGCGGATCTCGTCGGTGATCCGCAGGCGGTCGTGCCGCACTTCGTCGGTCTGCCAGAGGATCGTCACCTCTTCGGCGAGCCGCTGCTCGACCTCGGCCTGCTCGTCCGGCGCGAGGCGCGGATCGTCGAGCTGGACGAGCTGCTCGGCGATCCTGATGTGCGCGAGCAGCACGGTCCGGCGGGTCGCCTCGGTCGGATGCGCGGTGAGCACGAGCCGGATCGATGTCGTCGCGGCGCGCTCCGCGAGCTCGTCGAGCGGCACGTCCGCGAGTTGCTGGAACGCGTCGTCGAGCGACTCACGCGCCACGATGCCGCTGTGTCCGTCCTCGCGGCGGCGCCGGAGCCTGTGCAGCTGCTCGGCGAGGTTCGCGAGCTGGAAGTAGAGCGCGAAGGCGCGCAGGACGAGCGCCTGTTCGTGAGCGGTCTGCGACGCCGCCGCGGTTGCGACGCTGCTGTCGCGCCGGGCGGAACGGGCTTCGCGGCGGATCGCCTCGACGAGCTCGAGCAACCAGGAGCCTTCTTGCTCGACGAGCACCGTGCCGAGGATCGTTCCGAGCACGCGCACGTCGCGGCGGAGTGGGGCGGCGGTGTCGCCGCGGGGCCTATCCGTGGACATGCCGGACGATGCTACGAGCGCAGGCCGAGTGCCGAGAGGACGTCATCTGCGTCGGGAGCGATCGTCGTGACACGGGCGACGTCGCTCTCGACGGGCTCGGGGCGCGCTCCGGTGACGACGAGCACGACCCGCGAGCCGCGCGGGATCCTGCCGAGGGCGACCGCCTCGACGAGCGCGCCGAGCGCGGCGCCGCCGGCGCAGTCGGCTTCGATGCCCGTGGTGTCGCTGAGGAGCGCGGTGTTCTCCTCGATCACTTCCTCGGCCACGGCCACGATGCCGCCGCCGGTCGCGCGTGCCGCGCCGATCGCCAGGTCGCCATGGGATGGATCGCCGACGGCGAGCGACGCGACACCGGTTGTCGCCGTCACGCGCGAGATGCCGCGGTCGCCGGCGAACGCCGCGGCGATCGGGCTCGACCCGAGCGCCTGCGCGGCGAACATCCTCGGCATCGGTTCCGCCGCCAGGCCGGCGCGCGTCACCTCGGCGAAGCCCTGCGCGAGCTTCGCGAACAGCGTCCCGCTCGCGGCCGGGCAGACGACCGCGTCCGGCAGCGCCCAGTCGAGCTGTTCGGCGATCTCGAACGAGATCGTCTTCGCGCCTTCGCTCGCATACGGGTGGAGGTTTCCGCTGACGAAGCCCCACGGGAAGAGACCGCCGAGCTCCAGCTCGAGGCGGCGACAGTCGTCGTACGTGCCGGCGACGGCGAACACCCGCGCACCTGGGTGACGCGCCGCGACGGCCGCAGCCTCGCCCCCGACGGGTGCGAGCACGATCGCCTCGAGCCCCGTCGCTGCGGCGGCGGCGCCGACGGCGTGCCCGAGGTTCCCGGTCGAGGAGCAGCAGAGCGTGGTCACACCGTGGTCGAGGGCGGTGGCCGCGGCGATCGTCGCAACGCGGTCCTTGTAGGACTGGGTCGGGTTGTAGCCCTCGAGCTTCAGGTGCAGATCGAGCTCGAGCAGCTCGGAGAGACGGTCGGCGCGGAGCAGCGGCGTCCAGCCCGCGCCGGTCTCGACCCGCGCGCCGGCGGGCAGCAGTCCGCCGTAGCGCCAGAGTGAGGGTGGGCCGGCGGCGATCGTCGCGTGCGACACGTCGCGCGCGATCCGGGCCCAGTCGTAGGTGAGATCGGTGGGGCCGTCGCAGCGGCGACAGGCGTCGACCGGCTCGGGCAACGAGACGGTCTCGCACACACGACAGCGCAGGCCGGAGGCGCTCATTGCTGCGTGGCCCCCGTCCTTGGTGTGGAACCTAACCGGAAGGACGGGTGAGTCCGGCTAGGCCAGTTGCGCGCAGGCGATGATCGGAAGGAAAAACATCTTCTCGATCGAGCGGCGCATGCCGGGATTCTAAAGCAAGCAGGGCCCGACTTCAAATCTTCCTTCACTTTGTGTAGTATCGAAATCGTCCGACCGGCTACGAAGCCGTGTCGGCGAGGCATTGAGGCCTCGGGAGCACCGTCAGGTGTGACCGGGGCCTTTTTCGTGCGCAATCGGAAGGAGAGCGCAGACTGGTGACTACCCGCCGGCCACCGCGGGGAGGAGCAGGATCTTCGACCCCGCCGACACGGAGGTGTCGAGCCCGCTCAGGAGGCGGACGTCACTCCCGTCGACGAACACGTTGAGGAAGCTCGGCACGCCGTCGCCTTCCAGCACGCGCGCTTTCAGCGCCGGGAACTGGGCAACGAGCGTGTCGAGTGCCTCGCGCACGGTTCCGGCTTCGACGTCGACCACCCTCTGCCCGCCGGCGTCGGGGCGCAATACGGGAGGGATGCGAATCTCGGCCATCGCTTCAAAAGGTATAGCAAAGGAGGCTGACCGCCATGACGCTCGACGGATTGCACGTACTGATTGCAGAAGACGAGACGCTGATCCGGCTCGATCTGCGGCAGATGCTCGAAGAGCACGGCATGATCGTCTGCGGCGAGGCACGGGACGGCCTCGAGGCGGTGACGCTCGCGCGCGAGACCCAACCGGACCTGGCGGTCTTCGACCTGAAGATGCCAGGGATCGACGGTGTCGAGGCGGCGCGGCGCGTCTACGCGGAGCGGCCGCTGCCGATCATCATGCTGACGGCCTACTCCGACGGGAAGACGGTCGAGCGCGCCATCGGCGCGGGTGTCTTCTCCTACCTCTCGAAGCCGTTCGGCCCGAACGACGTGATTCCGGCGATCCGTGCCGCGGTCGCGCGCCACGAGGATCTGCTCGCCGCGCGGCGCGAAGTCGGCAAGCGCGAGGAGCCGATCGAGGTTCAGGTGACCTCGAGCAGCGGGCACGTGTGGCCGCTGCGCGTGCATCGCAAGCCCGACGGGTCGATCGCCGTCGACGTCCTGCCGGACGACTGACGAGTTAGGAGGGCGAGGTGCTCGCGCCGAGCAGGCGGCAGCGGTCGGCGAGCGTCTGGTCGTCGGCGGCGTGCTGCTTGCAGAAGGAGATCGCATCCGCACCACAGAACCGCCACGTGCCGCCGCCCATCACGCCCGCCTGATCGAGCGTCACGCAGTCGTCGCGCGGGATCGCAGCGGAGCCGTGGGAGGCGAACAGCACACCGATCGCCGCACCGGCGGCGCCCGCTCCTGCGAGCGCCGCCAGGAACCGCCGGTCGCGCCGTCCGATGCGCCGAGTGAAGCGGGCAGCTTCGGTCGGCACGGTTAGAGCGACACCCCCACGCCGCGCGGGAGCACGAGCACGGGACAGAGGGCGAGCTCGATCAGGTAGTCGGCGGCAGCGCTGATCCTCACGCGCCCCGTCACCGTTCCCGGCTTCGAGCCGACGACCATGAAGCCGACGTCGGCGGTAGCGCGGGGGGCAATGCTGCCGTGCAGCTTGGACGCGATCGACTCGGCCGTCTCGAGCACGCACGGGTCACCGTCCTCGGCAACCACGCCGACCGCGCCGACGGCGAAGTCGGTGTGCGCGTGGAAGCCCGACGGCGCGAGTGCGACCGCCATTGGGCCGCCGTCGATGAGTCGTCGCGCCGAGGCCTGCGGATCGACGTGCCCGGGCTCTGTGCGGTACTCGGAGCCGAAGACGATCGCCTGCGCGTCGAGCTCGTGTGCGAGCCCACGCAGTCCGTCCGGCGTCGAGCCGCTGAGGACGACGTGGGTCGTGACGCCGTTGCCGAACGCTTCTGCGCCGGCGTCGAGTAGTGCCTTCGCGTCCTGCTCGGCGAGACGCTCCGCGGCTGTCTTGCCCTCGGGTGCGTGTCGCACGTAGGCGAGCGCAATGCTCGCGCCTGCGTCGGCGAAGACCTTCCCGAGCGCGAGCGCGTCTCGGTCGTTGTCGGTTCCGTCGTAAGAGACGATGATCTTCGTGGCCACTGAGCTGTCCTCTCTCGGTTCCAGGGAGCGTCCCGGATCGCGGGTGGCCGCGATCCGGGACGCTTTGTGGTCGCGACACTACGCCGGCGTGGTTGGGGCCACGCCTCCACCGGCAGCCGGAGGCGTGACCGGCTGCGGGATGCCTGACGGGAAGCCGAGCGACGGGATGTCGGACGGGTACACCTCGTGACCGTGCACCGCGATGTCGCCCATCTCCATCTCCTCCTCGGTCATCCGCAGTGGGATGAAGATGCCGACGAGCTTGAGCAATATGAAGGTGCCGACGGCGGCGAACACGATCACCCAGAGCGCGGTGAACGCTTGCCACTTCAGGAGGTGCAGGCTGCCCGTCACCGAGAAGCCCGGGACCACTTCCATCGAGGAGTCGGCGAGCACGCCCACGAGCAGGCCGCCGATGACGCCGGCGAAGCCGTGCGTGTAGATGACGCCGAGCGTGTCGTCGACGTTCCGGAACGGCCGGACGAGCGCAAGGTAGTTGTACGCCACGTACACGAGCGACGATGCGACCACGCCGATCAGGATCGCGCCGAAGCCGTTGACGAAGCCGGCGGCGGGCGTGATCGCGACGAGGCCGACGATCATGCCGTTGACACTGCCGAGCAGGGACGGCTTGCGGCCGGTCACGTAGTCCCACGTGACCCAGACGAGGAACGCGACGGCGGTCGCCAGGTTCGTGTTTAGGACGGCTGCAGCGGCGTCGACGCCCGCGTTGTACGGGTCGCCGCCGTTGAAGCCGTTCCAACCGAGCCACAGGAGGCCGGCGCCGAGCGCGACCATCGCGAGGTTGTTCGGCGCGTCGATCTCACGGTCTCGTGCGAGGCGTGGGCCGATCACCCACGCGGCGACGAAGCCGGAGACGCCGGCGGACAGGTGGATCACGTAGCCGCCGCTGAAGTCGACTGCTCCGTGCTGGGCGAACCAGCCGCCGCCCCAGATCAGGAAGGCGTTGATCGTGTAGACGCAGGTGATCCACAGGACGACGAACGGGATCCACGCCTTGAAGTTGACGCGCCCGAGCACCGACCCGAGCATCAGGATGGGCGTGATCGCCGCGAAGACGAACTGGAAGTAGACGAGCGACGATTGCGGGAAGTCCAGAACACCCGCCGCACCGAGGTTCGGGATCTTCCCTTGCCCCTGCAGCTCCTTGTGGTTCAGCACCGGGCCGGGCTTGCCGACCAGGTTGTGCCAGAAGCTGCTCTTGCTCCCGAGCGAGATCGGCGTGCCGAAGCCCATCTTGTAGGCGTAGAGCACCCAGACGAGAAGCACGACTGCGAAGGCGACGAAGGCCAGCATCATGCTGTTCACGGACCAGCGCTTTTGCATTACCCCGCCGTAGAGCACGACGAGGCCGGGGACGCTCATCAGGCCGACCAGCGTCGCCGCCGTCATCTGCCACGAGTTGTCTCCGGGGTTCAGCCAGTGGGGGTACAGCATCGAGCCTCCTTTTCAGCGGGCAACCTCGCCCGTTCGCCTCGTTCGCCCAACACAAAAAGGCCCCAGAGCTCCAAAGATGGAGTTCTGAGGCCACGTTGCCTCCGCGTGCGGCAGCAGTGCCGCGACGCGTGGCTACACCCTTACATGCCGCGCGGCGGCCGTCAAGTTGAACACTTCATTTGTTGAAGTAAAGGGCGGATTGGCCGAGCAAAACTTCATAATGTAAAGTTGTTTTGACCGTGGCCCTGACCGTGGTCAAATGCGGAGGCGCACTGCTCGCGAAGGAGCGGTTTGCGATCGCGCGCTACGTCGAGGCCGGCAGCGCGGCCTGTGTCGTGCACGGTGCGGGCGTGCGGATCTCGAACGCGCTCGACGAGGCGGGGATCGTCTCGAGCTTCGTCGGCGGCCGCCGCGTGACGAGCGACGAGGCGATCGTGATCGTGCGCGAGGCCTTCGAGCGGGAGAACCAGGAGCTCTGCCGGCAGATCGGCGACCGCGCCGTCGGGCTGATGGGCGACGAGCTCGGGCTCGAGGCCGAGGTGCTGCCCGGCTACGGCCAGGTCGGGATGCTGCTCCCGGTCGTCCCGCCTGCGCTCTGGAGCCTCCTGGCACAGGACGCCGTGCCCGTGATTGCGCCCCTCGCACGCGGCCCGCTGAACGTGAACGCCGACGACGCGGCGGCGGTGCTCGCCGTCGCGCTCGAGGCCGACCGGCTCGTCTTCGCCTCGGACGTTCCGGGCGTGATCGTTGAGGGACAGGTCGTGCCGCGGCTGACCGCGGGCGACATCTCGTCGCTCGGGAACGCCCTCTCGGGCGGCATCGTCCCGAAGCTGCAGGCAGCGCTCGTCGCCGCCCGCGAGGGCGTTCGCGTCGACGTCGGCCTGACGACCGTCGTCGCCTAGCTAGACCGGTTCGGCTCCGTCACCGTCCGCTGCGAGCAGCGTCCGGATCCTGCCGGCGGTCGCATCGAGGCGCGGGTTCGTGATCTCGCCGCTCTCGATCAGCTCGTACGTGCTCCTGCCGAGCTCGTTGTAGGCATGGCTGAGCTCGCGCTTGGCCTGGACGTCTTCGACGCCCTCCTTCGCCTTCGCGGCCGCCGTCTCTGCTGCTGCCTTCGCTTTGTCGAGAAGTCCCATCGTCATCCTCCTTCGGGGCTCGATCGACTCCGATCGTAGACCTCTCAGCCGGCCGCGGCGATGGCAGCCTGCCCGTAGCTGATGCCGCCGTCGTTCGGCGGCACGAGGCGGTGGGTGAGGACGCGGAAGCCGAATCCCTCCAGGTGGCGGCGGGTGGAGGCAACGAGCCGGAGGTTCTGGAAGGTGCCGCCCGACAGGACGACCGTGCCCGCCTCGCCGGCCTCGGCGCACGCGGTTGCGGCCGCAGCCGCGACCGTCTCGTGGAAGGCCGCGGCGATCTCCGCGCGGGGTCGCCCGGCTGCCAGGTCGTCGTGGACGGCCGCGACCAGCTCGGCGCCGTCGCCGAAGCGCCAGGCGTACGGCTGTGCCGCGGTCTGGCCTGCGAGCAGCTCGAGCTCGATCGCGGCCTGGCCCTCGAAGGTGACCGTCTCGCGCAGTCCGAGCAGCGCCGCGACGGCGTCGAAGAGGCGGCCCATGCCGGAGGAGAGCGGCGCGTTCACGCGCAGGCTCTCGCGCACCTGCGTCCAGCGCTCGAACGGAACGAGCCGGTCCGCGAGCTCGAGGTACGAGGCGGCCATGCGCCACGGCTCGCGGATCGCCGCCTCGCCGCCGGGCAGCGGCACGGCCCGCAGGTGTGCGACGCGCTCGAAACTGGACAGGTCGCAGCGCAGCAACTCGCCGCCCCAGAGCGTTCCGTCGGTCCCGTAGCCCGTTCCGTCGAAGACGAGCGCCAGCGCAGGCTCGAGCTCGCCGTGCTCCGCGAGACACGCCGCGGCGTGCGCGTGGTGATGCTGGACACCGACGAGCACGGCGTCCTGCTCGAGCGCCCACTTGGTCGACAGGTACTCGGGGTGCAGATCGTGGGCGACCGTCTCCGCGGCGACGCCGAGCATCGAGAGGTAGAGGTCGATGTCGGTGCGGAACGCGGTGTAGGCGAGCTCGGTGTCGAGATCGCCGAGATGCGGCGAGAGGAACGCCTCGCTGCCGCGCGCGAGGCAAAACGTGCTCTTCAGCTCCGCGCCGACGGCCAGGATCGGCTGCGCCGCCGCGAGCGGCAGGGCGATCGCCTCCGGAGTGAACCCGCGCGAGCGCCGGATCGGGAAGGACGCGCGCACGATCGAGTCCTCGCAGCGCTGGTGGATCGGCCGGTCGTGGCCGACGAACGCGTCGGCGATGCCGCCGAGCCGCTCGTGCGCCTCTGCGTCGTCATAGGCGATCGGCTCGTCCGAGCGGTTACCGCTCGTCATCACCAGCGTGCCGCCGAAGTCGCCGAGCAGCAGATGGTGGAGCGGCGTGTACGGCAGCATCACGCCGAGCCAGGGATTGTTCGGGGCGACCGACTCGGCGACGGGCGCGCCTTCGCGTCGCGCGAGCAGCACGATCGGGCGCCGACGCGACTCGAGCAGCTCTCGCTCGTCGTCGTCGAGGTTTGCCAGGAGGTCGGGTCGCGTCGTCATCAGCGCGAACGGCTTGTCCTCGCGGTGCTTGCGCGCGCGCAGGCGCGCGACCGCGTCCTCGTTCGCGGCGTCGCAGGCGAGATGCCAGCCGCCGAGGCCCTTGACGGCGACGATCGCGCCGTCGTGTAGCAACGGCACCGCCTCCTCGAGCGGCAGGCTGAGCCGGGGGCCGCACACGGGGCAGCAGACGGGCTCGGCGTGGAACCGCCGGTCGGCGGGGTTCTCGTATTCGCGGAGACAATCCGCGCAGAGCGGGAACCCGGCCATCGTCGTGTTCGGACGGTCGTAGGGAACGGAGCGGACGATCGTGAAGCGCGGGCCGCACTGGGTGCAGTTGATGAACGGGTAGCGATAGCGCCGGTCGGCCGGGTCGTAGAGCTCGCGCAGGCAGTCGTCGCAGGTTGCCGTGTCGGGCGGGATCAGCGCCGTCCGTCCCGTGGCGGTGCTCGCCTCGATCGTGAAGGCGCTCCCGCCGGACGGCGCCAGCGGCTCGCTCTCGATCCCGTCGACCCGCGCGAGTGGGGGCGCTTCGTTCCGGAGCGCCGCGCCGAAGGCGTCGAGGGCCGCCACCTCGCCTTCGGCCTCGATCACCACGCCCGTGCCGTCGTTCAGCACGAAACCGGTGAGGGCGTGGCGCTGGGCCAGCCCGTAGACGAACGGCCGGAAGCCGACGCCCTGGACGACACCCCCGACCCGGATCCGGCGACGCTCCACGGTGGCCATTGTGGCCAAACTTCACTTTGTAAAGTGTTGAGCGGCCGATACTTCACTTTTTGTAGTGTTGGCGAACCGTGAAAGAAGTGCCCTCCCTCGAGCTCGTCCTCAAACGCAATTCGGTCGAGCGCATGAAGCGCGAGAAGAGCCCGCTCGGGATGCTCGACGAGCTGCCCGCGCTGATCGCGGCGGGCTACGAGCAGGTCGACGAGGAAGACCTCGTCCGGTTGAAGTGGTGGGGGCTCTACCACGACAAGCCGAAGATCGGGACCTTCATGCTGCGCGTGAAGATCCCCGGCGGCGTGACGTCGCCGGAGCAGCTGCGCGCGATCGGCGAGATCTCGAACGTGCACGGCCGGGGCGAGGGCGAGCTGACCACGCGCCAGAACGTGCAATTGCACTACCTCCACCTGTCGAGCCTCGGCGACGTGTTCGACCGGCTGCACGCAGCGGGGCTCACGTCGGCCGGTGCGTGCGGCGACACCGTGCGCAACATCACCGGCTGCCCGCTCGCCGGGCTCGCGCACGACGAGCTGTTCGACCCGACGCCAGTGCTCGAGGAGGCGGCCGCGCTCTTCTACGGCAATCCGGACTACTCCGACCTGCCGCGCAAGCACAAGATCTCGATCACGGCGTGCGCCGACAGCTGCGCCGCGCCGGAGATCAACTGCATCGGCCTCGTCGGCGCGATTCGCAATGGCGAGGAGGGGTTCGGCGTGCTCGTCGGCGGCGGTCTCTCGTCGGTGCCGCGGATCGCGCGCGACCTCGGCATCTGGGTGCCGAAGGACGAGGCCGTGGCGGTGCTCGCCGCGATTCTCGACGAGTGGCGGGAGGACCTCCGCTACCGCGTGTCGCGCGTCAAGGCGCGCCTGAAGTTCATGATCGACGACATCGGCCCGGAAGGGATGCGCGAGCGCGTCGAGGCGCGTCTCGGCCGGCGCTTCGACGACTTCGAGTTGCCGCAGGCGCCGCCGCCAGGAAACCACCTCGGCGTGCACGAGCAGAAGGACGGCCTCTCCGCCGTCGGCGTGCCCGTGCACCTCGGCCTGATCACGGGCGACCAGATGATCGCGCTCGCCGACCTCGGGCACGAGTTCCGGATCACGCGGCAGCAGAACTTCGTGCTCACCGGCGTCAGCGACGTCGCGCGCGTCGAGCAACGGCTCGCCGAGATCGGTCTCCCGCTCGACGCCGGCGCGCTGCGCGGCGACGCGGTCGCGTGCACGGGCGAGCCGCACTGCAACTTCTCGGTCACCGAGACGAAGACGCGCATGGACGGCCTCGTGCGGATGCTCGAGGAGCGCTTCGGCTCCACGATCGACGGGCTGCGCCTCAACCTCGACGGCTGCCCGCACGCCTGCGCGCACCACTGGGTCGGGGACCTCGGCTTCCAGGGCACGACGGTGCGCGACGAGGAGGGCAAGCGGCACCAGGCCTACGACGTGTTCCTGCGCGGCAGCCTCGACCGGCCCGCCGCGATCGCGCGGCCCGTGTTCAAGCGCGTCCCCACCGGCGAGCTCGACGAGACCGTCGTCAAGCTCGTCGACGGCTGGGTCGCCGCGCGCGCCGAGGGCGAGACGTTCCGTTCGTACTGCGACCGCACATCCGACGACGAGCTCGCTCGTCTCACGGGAAGGGAG
>Ga0265338_10008190_pt1 | contig 12740 bp, 2 predicted proteins | sample 42126metaG_FD_193579 | JGI IMG/M metagenome (GOLD analysis project Ga0265338, IMG submission 193579) | Rhizosphere microbial communities from Carex aquatilis grown in University of Washington, Seatle, WA, United States - 4-21-26 metaG | ecosystem: Host-associated > Plants > Roots > Rhizosphere >... | reverse complement strand
AGTTGCCTGGAGATCATGTTCACCCCAGTTTAAGTTTCACAACCAACGGGGGTTATATCGTTTGGGAAGACTATTGGACGGACCAAAACGGTCTGGGTATCGGGGCCATGCGGTTGAAGGACGATCTCACCGGTTCCGGCCTGACGTTCAAGGTGAACTCCGTTGGCGCCGGCGATCAGGAAGCCGGTCAAGTTTCCATACTGAACAATGGCGGAGCGGTGTTTGCGTGGCAGGGCGGCCGCAAAGGTTTTCAGCATATCTATGCCCGCTTTCTTTCCCCCAGTAACACCTGGGTCACCGGCGATCTTACGGTAAACTCGTCCACGAATCGATTTCAGGCCAGCCCGGTCGTTGCAACTCTGTTAAATGGCAACGCGGCCATTGTGTACGTGAGTGTGAACCAGGCGGGCCCGGGCAGCATGATGGATGTCTATCTTCAGATGCTCACGCCCAGCGGCAACAAGATCGGCGGCGAAATCCAGGTGAACCAATTTATCGCCAATAACCAACGCACACCCGCGGTGGCGGCGCTCCCCGATGGCCGGCTCCTGGTGGGCTGGGTTTCCGAGCAGCAACGTTGGACGGACGCCAGCAACGGCGTGCCGAGCGTGGATATTTACGCGCGCATTTTCGATTCCACCGGGGCGCCGGCGGGCGACGAGTTTCGCGTGAACGCGAACGACCAGATTTGCGCGGCGCCGGATTTCACGGCGGCGGCGGATGGCGGATTCATGGCGAGCTGGATGGAAAAAGATCTCGCCGTGCGCAACAACGGTTGGGACATTTTTGCGCGCCGGTTTTCCAGCGCGTTGGTGGGCGGAACGGAAACCCGCGTCAACACGCAGATCTACGGCGACCAATACTCGTCCAAGGTTCGTCGCTCCGGCTCAACTTACCTGGATGTTTGGACCAGCCTGGGGCAGGACGGTTCGCGCGAAGGCGTGTTTGGCCGGTATCTCAATGACGACGGCTCGGTTTCCGGCGGCGAGTTTCAAGTGAACACCACCGTGTTCGGCTCGCAGATGCACCAGGTTTTGGGTTCTGATGGCGCGGGTCGTTTTCTGGCGGCTTGGACCGGTTACGGTGTCGGACCTAACGGGTTTGATCTTTACGGCCAAAAATACGCAGACCCGGCGGTGGCTGTGATCGGAACGAACGACAGTGCGTTCAATACTGATCCCAACGCGAATCCGAACAGCGTCAGCAATGCGCCGGTCATTCCGCCGGTGATCTTGCCGCCCGGCGGCAATCAGAACCCCGGTTCTGATTCCAACGGCGTGACACTCTCGTTCGGCGATGTGAAGGGCACCTACAACGGATTGGTATTCGATGGCAGCGGTGTGACCGCTGCGGATTCCGGTTATATCACGCTCACGACTTCGGCAAAGGGAACTCAAGGGAGTTTCAGCGCCAAGCTGCAAATGGGTGGGAAGAAGTATTCCTTGTCGGGAGCGTTCGATGCGTCGGGAGCATTCACCGGCAAGCTCGGGACTTGGACCGTTAATTTGCTCATTGATTTGCACGGCGCCGATCACATCACCGGCCAGATTTCGAGCGACACGTGGACGTCATCGCTGCAGGCAAATCGCGCGCCGTTCGGCAAGAACCTGCCGACCAGCCTCGCGGGCACCTATACAATGGTAATTCAGCCCACCGATGGAGCGATGGGGAATGGCATTGGAACGCTCAACCTCGATTCTTCCGGCAATGTAAAATGGAGCCTGACCCTGGCGGACGGAACGAAGTTGAGTGAGTCGACCACTTTGGCGAAAGACGGTTCCTGGCCGTTGTATTCGGATCCGTACAAGAGCAGCGGTGTGGTCATTGGCTGGATGAAATTTGGGAGCAAGCCGGCGGACGGTTTTGACGGCCAATGTGTGTGGACCAAGCCGGCGGGCGCCTCGGCGGTCTATCAGCAGGGATTGACCAAGGGCGTGAATGTGACCGGATCGTTCTATAAGGCGCCTCCCTATTATCGCGCGTTTGGGAGTTCGAAAGTTATCCTGAGCGGCGGCGGCCTGGCTTCGTCCATCACGAACTCGGTAACGTGGGGATTGGACAACAAGGTGCACACCCAAAGTGGCAGTTCACTGAAATTGAATCTTAATCCGGCAACCGGATTGTTTCAGGGGTCGGTGACGGTCGGCAAAGGCGCCGTGCCGTTCCAGGGAGTGTTGTTTGAAAAGAACGATGTTGGGCTGGGATTTTTCCTGGGAGCCGGCCAAAGCGGCACCGTGAATTTTGCTCCGAACAATTGATCGAATGAATTTTTGTATGCTGCGTTTTGTTAAACAAATTGTCTGGCTGCTGGGCGTCCTGATCGGCTGCCAGTCCGCTTTTGGCTTTGCGCTAATCGGGCCGATCCCGGCCGCTAATACGCCCGACGCATTTGAACAGCAAGTCATTTCCTACGATGTGGGCAGCGACATCAGCACGCCGAAGGATGTTAAGGACGAATACCGTCGCAATACCCCGGTGATGTATTATTCCGCCGATGCCAACTTTTGGGAGTATTTCGGTCCCCAAGGCGTCGGGGAGTTGGACAAAGCCATGGCGATGTTCAACAGCCTGGGAAAAACTTCTGTTCTGGACATAAACGATTATCCGGAGGACTCACGCCGCATGAATTTCCGGGCGGCGAATGACGGCTTGTTCGACCTGAAATCATTGACCATGAATTTGATTTGCGAACAATTGGGATTTTTGGAACCAAGCCGTTGGGTGTGGACGCTGCACTCCCGAACTCCTGGCAATAACTGCCCGGCTACCGCGACGTACACGGTTTTTCAGAGGAATTTCAGCACTACACCGGTTGGTTTGGATACGTATCCCACTTCATCTTATGTGAATGGCGTTCTTTACAGCTATTTTATCAATGAAACTTGTATCCCTCCTCCGGCTAATTTGGCGGAGGCAATCGAGTTTCCGGTTGACCCATTATCCTCGCCGTATTCGGCGGTGGCTGACGCTATAAGCTTCGAGTACAACGGCCTGCCCGTCGGGGGACTCTACACTTCGCTGACGCGAGACGACGTGGCGGCGTTAAAGTACCTGTTAGCCACAAACAATCTCAACAACGAAGCTTCCGGGTTCGCCACGATCGAGTTTCTCACTAACAGTGTGCCAACCACGAATATTACACAGGACCTCAACGCGCTGGTGACGGCGGCACGGACCAACGATCCGAACGCTTTGATCGCTCTTTTCCCGGGCTTGATTGTGAACTCCACCATCACAAACTTATTTAATTTCGCGATTACTACGAACATCACGCAGACCCTGGTCAACTCCCCCCTGGATCCCGCCGGCGCAGCGCCGAGCCATCCAGTTTACTCGACAAATTACACGACGAACCTGGTCACGACTTACCAGTATACGTTCGCAAACGTAGTCACCAATACCTATGCCACTCGCGCACTGGTGGCCACCATTACTCTTGGGCTGACCAACTCGGTGCCGTTTGGTCCGGCCGGTACGGTGGTGACCAACGGGCTTCCGACTTTGAAGTTCGTTCCGACGAGTGGTGTCTTCGGAGATTTCTTTATTCTGCCGACGAATACCTGCGGCGCGCAGGTCTTGTCCAATCTCTTGACCATCGTCACCGCGACCACCAATCTGCCGACGACGACTACCGGGGCGACAACGAATTCGATCACCTTCACGCCTGGCACGGTCAACTTCACCACCAATCATCTAATCGCCTATCTTCCAGTCACGTGCCCGGTTGATTCCATCGGGGTTCGCGGTGGCGTGGACCGAATACAGTTTGTGCGGCGCGATTATGATTCCTTGCTCAGCCGTGCTTGGGATCCGCTGACCAATGATTATACGCTGACGGAATTCGATGAGACGAATAAGACGCTCAGTCTTAAACATTTCCAGCGTCCAGTTCGGCGTCCGGATTTTCTTTTTAGCGCAGCGGATGGAACCGCCGGCAGTACTATCACCTATTCCAATACCGTCGGTAACGCGACGGAAATATTTACGGTTACCGTAATATCCGGTCAATTTCTGGCATTTCGCAGCTTGGGGTTCAACGAGACAGCTCATTCGTCGAGCCGGGCGGGCCCGGGAACGATCGAAGACGGCCCGGCGCTGGGCTCACTTATAATTTTCAACAAGCTGGCGCCACTGTATGCGAACAGTTTTGCAAATGCCGGCAATTTCCTGGTTCCGAATGAAGTGACACAATCAAAAGTGGTTGCTCTCGCTTCTTTCGACGGAACCACCAACGCGCCGATTGTGTATCCGAACGGAACCAGTCTCGAAGAATTGGAAAATCTTCTCCTCGGGCCGGCCACGACCACTCCGTCGCTCCCGAACGCGAATATTGGCCTGCCTTATTCCGCACAGCTTTCGGCCATCGGCGGCCAGGCCCCTTATACGTGGGCGCTCGCTCCAAGCTCACCCGGGCTGCCGAGTGGTTTGAATATTTCCTCGAGCGGGCAGATTACCGGCGCCCCCGCCGGCCCGGCCTCGATTTATGATTTCACGCTGCGTCTCACGGATTCGCTGGGCGCGTTCCGGGATATCCAGTATACGATTACAGTTTTTTGAAGCGCATGAAATCCGCCCCCCAATTTTTGAAAAAAGTTAGTTTTATGAAGCGTTATTTGCTGTCGGGTCTCCTTCTTCTGGCGATGGGGCGGTCGGCGTTTTCTTACGAGAATGATCAGGTGGTGCAGGTGCCGACCATGAATCCGGAGTTAATCCAGATTGACACCCTGGACGGAAATTTCGTCAATCGTGGCACGTTCGATGTCGACACGACGTTGTTTCAGTCTTCGCTAGCCACGACTTATTATGAGACGAGCGACACTCTGAATTTCACCAACATCGGCACCATGGCCGGTGTTCCCGGTTTTGATTTTGAGTATTTCCCCGCTTCGTTTGGCCAGCCGCACATGCTGGCGAATTTTGTCAATATTGCCAACGGATTTGGCGGGGGGGTAATCGCCGCCACGAACATTTTTCAGGGCGTGAATATCTTTCAGACGCCTGGCAATAATGGCGGGGAGTTTAATTTTGGCATCTTGGGATTGGCGACAATCAAGGTGCGCGCCACGAATATTTTCAACGATGGTTTGATCACCATGGATAGTACGGGTTTGATGGATATTTTAGGGAATGACGTAAACCTGCGGCGGGGCCAGTTTCTCATGACGGGTGATTCCTTCGGCATCCAGGTGCTGGAATCCGGTTTTGGGTTTATCGGAGACACCAACCTTTTTGCCTGGAATCCGTTGACGGAATTGCAGCCCACATTTGCTATCAGCCCTCCTTTCCCGGCGGGGGCTTTAGGCTTCGAACAAATGGTCCTGAACACTCCGACGGTTTATTTTGAGAGCCTCAATCCACAACCCAGCCCGGCCAACACAAATTTAATCGTTTGGCGAGTAGTCTATCTTCAGGATAACAGTCCTGCCAATGTCACGAAAAACGTTTATTTCGGCAACGACAACAACCTCGGATTCGGGTCCTTCCACATAGAATGGTCGAGCAGTACTCGGGATCCCGTAACCGGCCAAGCGGGAAATAACTTCTTTTATCTGTCGGACGAACCCGTCGATCAATACGCCACAAACGCTTATACCCTCCTATCCCCTGTCGGGGGCGTGCCCGAGGAATATACTTTTCAGGAAAGCCCGACGAAGCTGACGACGCTCGCCCCCGCCGCGCCTGGATTTATCAGTACGCCATTTCCTGCCACAGTGACCAACAACTTCGGCTTTGTGAGCGCCGCTCCGACGGCAACTTTGATTGATACTAACGTCGTTGTGGGAGGTAATCCAACGAATCTGCCCGGGCGAATCCAATTCACCAGCCTGAATTCCTTGAACCTGGCGGATGTCCGGATTAGCGGGGAGAACTATTTGTTGTTGAAGGCGCCGGTTAATTTTCTTGGGAACAGCAATGCGGTGATCATCGCGCCTTACGCCGATATAAATCTCGGGGTGACCAATCGGTCACTGGTCGTATCCAACCTCCTGGTGCCGCAATTACCCGAATGGACTGGAGTGCCCGGTGCGCCGAGCGCTATATTTGGGGCGATGGGCGGGATCCAGGCCTATAGCGCTACTTATCAATTTTTGGATGCCAATGGGGTTACGAACGATGTCCGGATTCTTTTGGTCAACAGCGCCATCCAGCCAACCGCTCCGACGATTCAAAAGGACGTGTCTTTCCATGCCGCGAACAGCCTGGTGATCAGTGATGCATTGCATATTTACAATTCCTTTTTCAGTGATACTGCGGCCCTGACCATCTCCACCAACGCCAGCAGTGCGTATAGCTCGGCGGGAGAACTTAATCTTCTTTCGCAGAATGTTTTCCTGTCCGCGAGCTTGCCGAATTTGCAGTACGTGACCAATTGGGGAGTGATCACCACCAAGAACCTGGCGGACTTCGCGGGGAATATGCTGAGTCCGTTTTCGCCGCGCAGTGGCGCGACCTCGCTTCAGGCTTTTGTCAATCACGGCACGATCAGCGACCAGGGTATTTTTATATTCGCAAACTATTTTGAAAACGACGGGGTGATCCAGGAGTTCCCGAGCGGAAATATCGATATCAAAGTGGGAACCGGCACGTTCACCAACGCGACGCTTTCCGCCACCAACGGCTCGATGTCCCTCGCCGCGGACAGCTTGTTCATCAGCAACAGCGTGATTAACGCCGGCCGGTCATTGACTTTGGCGGGCGGATGTTCGCTGAGCGATGGGTATGTTTTCGGAAATCAATTCGGACACTTTACCAATTCCACGCTGCCCAACGTGGTGACCAATGGGAACTTCTTTGCCGTGGGTGGTGGGGTGCAGGTAATCCCGGTAACCACGAAACCGGCGACGGGTGATTTGCTCGGCACCACCATCACCAATGTATCGGTGAACAGTCTGGACTCGATCAACCTGTGGGCGGGAGAGAATCGCGGCGCGACCCCGTCGGGCTTCGCGGATAACCTCGCGCTTGGCCGGATGATTTTTGTCACGGACGGGAATCCGAGCCGTTTCACCTTCCGGCCGGTGAACGGTAATAACGCGCTTTACGTCGATTCAATCGAGTTCAAGCGGGGCGCTACGAACACCGACGCCGCGGGTAATTTTACGGCCTTTAATATCGAACCGGGGATGAAGATTTTCTACGCGCAGGCGCTGGTGAACGGCGTTTCCATCGCGGAAAAGCTCAACGGGAAAAACGGCGGGGGATTCATGTGGGTCAGCAACTACGCTGGCGTGTATAGTTCCACGAATCTCAATTATCCGGATGGCAAAACTTACATCTTTAATGCGGCGCTGGTGGTGAGCCCGAATTTCGATTCCGACGGCGACACGGTCGTCAATGTCAATGATCCGACGCCGATCCCGGCTGGGCTGACCTTCGATATTACGAATATTGGGCCGCAATCTTGCGATGGTGATGGCGGCTCGGGTGGTTTGGGCGATGGCGGCGCTGGCACTGGCGGTTCGCACCTCACTCCGGGCCTGCTGGCGTTCCCCGCCACTCAGAGCGTCGGTTCCGGCGGCAGTTCCAATGCGGTTTCCTTTGGGCTCGCGCAAGGCGCTTACAGTGGGTTGTTCTATGAAACCAATGGCGTGAACCCGGCGAGCTCCGGTTTCATCAGCGCGAAAGTCACGGGCCGGGGCAGCATCAGTGCCAAGCTGCAGATCGGCTCTAAAACCTACTCCTTTGCCACCGTGTTCAACTCATCCGGTAATTGCACCGCTTTTGCGACCGGCAAAGGCCTAACGCCGTTGACGGTTTCCTTGCACATCGTGAACAACGATCAATTGGCTGGCCAGGTTTCCGGGAAGGGCTGGACGGCGCAATTGCTGGCCGTAACCAAAGCCTCCACGGTTTCCAGCAAGAACTCGTTGGTGTTGACGACGGATGCTGAAAAATCCACGACGGTTTCGGGCGACAGCTTTGGCACCATGAGCCTCAGCAAGGCCGGTGATATTCAATGGAGCGGTGTGCTGCCGGACGGCGTCAAAGTCAGCCAGAAGAGTGTGCTCTCCAAAGATGGCATTTGGCCGATGTATTCATCGCTCTATGGCGGCACTGGCGCTCTCATCGGTTGGTTGCAGCGGACCAATGGCAACAGTGAACTCGGCGGGTCCGCGGTATGGGTCGTCCCTGCAAACCGGAATTCATTGTATCCGAATGGGTTGACGAATAAACTGAATGCCAGCGGTTCGAGCGTGATCAATCCGCCCGCAGTCTCTCACAGCACGATTATCCTGAGTGGTTCCCACCTTAGTTCGCCGCTCACAAATAGCGTGACTATTTCGGGGAAGATCGGTCAGAGTGTGGACAAAAGCCTGACCTTATCCGTGGATGTTAAGAATGGACTATTTAGTGGCAGCGTGGTTGACGCTAATAGTCACCAGACATTTTCGTTCCAGGGAGCGTTGTTGGAAAAAAGCGGGATTGGCGGGGGATTTTTCCTGAACGCTGCCAAAGATCAAGGCGGCAAAGTTTATCTGACGCCCGCTAATTAGGCGGACACCAGGCGAATTTTTTCCGAGCAGTGCAGTAAATTTAGCTCCGCTGGTAAACGCCAGTGGAACCCGGTTGTTCGAAAACAGTCAGAAGGTTTCTATGCGTAGAGGTAATCTTTTTGTGTCTGGTTGGCGGAGGACGGTCGGACTGGGCGTGATGGCGCTCGCGGCGCTAAGCGCCGTCAGTGTGCTGGCCCAGCCAGCCAACGACAGCTTCTCAGCCGCACCCTTGCTTAATTACATTGGCTCTTTCGGGAGTGTGCCAGGTAATAACACCGGAGCCACCCGGGAGCCGGGAGAACCGCTCATTGTGACCAACGCCGGCGGTGCTTCGGTTTGGTATACCTGGATTGCCCCGAGTGATTGCGTGGCTACTTTTGACACGATCGGCAGCGACTTTGACACGATTCTGGGAGTCTATGTGGGGACGAGCGTCACTAATCTGACGTTAGTGGGGGACGACAACGACAGCGGCGGCGGGGGAACCAGCAAAGTGACGTTTAACGCTCCGGCCTATACGAGGTTTTACATCGCGGTGGACGGGTTCAATAACGCTCAAGGGAATATTGTTCTGAACTGGGCCATAGCGTCCGCCACTGCCGCGGGCACGAACGACGCGCTGGCGAAGGCGACGACTTTGACCGGCACTTCCGGAACGATTTTCGACAACAACCTCTTTGCCACGGCGGAAACTTTTGAGAAAGCCACCAACGGGCCGACATCGCTTTTTGGAACAAATTCCATGTGGTACACGTGGACCGCGCCCGCGGACGGCATGCTCACGGTGGACACACACGGCAGCAGCTTTGATACGATCCTCGATGTTTATACCGGCCCCACTCTACCGCAGTATTTTTTGCGGACTGATGACGACGATTTTATCGGGCTAAAGACCAGCCAGATCACCATGCTGGTCACCGCCGGGACGGTTTATCGGATCAGCGTGAATGGCTATAACGGGGCCGCCGGGTTTATTCGACTGGACTGGAACCTTGCTCCGTTTCCGGCCAATGACAATTTCGCGAACGCGACCCAGCTGAATAACGCCGGGCTGTGGAATTCGATTACGGGTAATAACATGGGTGCCTCCTCGGAGGTAGGCGAACCTTCTCATGCGGGTCTTCCCGCGGGCCAGTCTCTTTGGTACAAATGGGTGGCTCCTCAAGATGGCGAAGTGCAGATGGATACGATCGGCAGCAGTTTTGACACGGTATTGGGTGTCTACACCGGTAGTTCGATAGCCATGCTCAGCCAAGTGGCCGCGAACGACGATCTCTACCCAACGTACTTGTATCCGGGTTCCGGCCAGTACCCGCAGATCAATGAGGTGGCCCAGCCGATCGATCACACGAATATTCCACCTGTCGGGAGTTTGACGGTTACGAACGCCAGCCAGGCTACCAATATTCTTTTTGGAATGAGAACCTATGTCGTCTACCAGCCATTCACTGGTCTCCCTTACACTTTGTATAGCGGCGGCGGTGCCAGTGGTTTGCGGTTCAACGCCAAGGCCGGCGTCACTTACTATTTTGCGGTGGATGGAAAAAGCGGACTAGGGGGCCAATTCACCTTGAGCTGGGGCTATCATTCATCCGGTGTTATTAAGTTCGCCTCGGAGAACCGGGATCGCACCACCGGAGTTCCACTCAAGACACAGGTTCTTTCCGGGCTGACGCTGAATCCGACTTACCCGGGTATGCTGCTGTATCAGGCGGCGGAAACCGAGGAATTCGGCACTCCCAATGGGCAGGTAGACGGCTTTCAGTTGGAAACCACGGAACACACCGTTTACGATTACCAGGTCAACGGGGTGCTGGTGACCGTCACTCGTGTCGGTGGTTCATCGGGTCGAGTCGCGGTGGACTTCCTCACCGTTGATGGCAATAACATTCACGACCATTATAGTTACGACCCGTCGATTGGCACGCTTCTGCCGGACGGCGCCCGCATACCGTTGGTTGGCGATGCCCCGGCGATCTCGGGTAAGGATTTCTCGGCCATTTCCGGCACGCTGATCTTTAACGATTCTGAAATGAGCAAGACCATCATCGTTCCGGTCTTTGAAGACGCCGGGGTTCCCGGTCACAATCGAGATTTTTCCCTCGTGCTTTATAATGCACGGAAGGACGTGTCGGAGTCCCAGGCTGTCTCGCAGCCGAGGCTGGACCCGCTCGACTCCCAGGTATTGATTCGTATTTTGGACGCGGATTTGGATCCCCGCGGCCCCGCACAGTCTTCTGAAGTGGTCACGAATTTTACCGATCCAACGCAAACCAACGGCGTCGTGACCACCAACACGCTGTATAGTTTGAGCTCCACGAACGCTATTTTCAACTTCCTGAAATCGAATTATCGTATTCCGGAAGATGCGTCGGATTATTGGGGCGGCACGCCGATCACTCTCTATGTGAATCGTACGGGAACCAATACGGGAGCCGCGAGTATCTTTTACCGGATTAACGCGTTCTACCCAGTGGACCGCGATTCACATGGGAATAATGAATTCCCGCTCGAACCGGGTTCGGATTACGCGAGTACAGCGGCTGGGAGGGTCTCTGGGATACTCGGTAGAGCTCCAATCGATATTTCCGGGGCGGACACTGGAAAATTGGACTGGGCAGATAAAAATAAAGACGCCAAGCCCATAACTTTCACCATCAATAACGACTCACTGACTGAGTTCAATGAGGATTTTCGAGTGGAACTTTATGACGTCGTGGGTTTTTCAACTGTGCCGGTGGGAATGATTGGCGAAACGACCGTAACCATCATGTTCGACGATGAGGATCCGCCGGCGGGCTCGGTTGACCAGTTCTACAACCCGGACTTCGGGCTGGATTTGATCACGGCGGTGACCAATGGGTCTCCCACGGTGAGCACCGAACCCCGGGAGCATCCGGGTACGGACCTGCAAGGCCAGGTCAATGCGCTCGTGGTTCAATCGGATAACAAAACAGTCATTGTCGGCAACTTCACGAGCTACAACGGAACCCCACGCCACGGCATCGCCCGCATTCTGACCAGCGGCGAGATCGACACGACCTTCGATCCCGGCGATGCCATCAACATCGTCGGCGGAGATTTCATCAGCGCTGTCGGCGTGCAGGATGATGGCAAGATCGTCGTTGCCGGAAGCTTTACGTCTTTCAATGGCCAATCCTGCGGCAATATCATGCGGCTGAACACCAATGGCACCGTCGACACCTCGTTCCGCACGATAACCGGTTCCGGCGCCAACGGCGCGATTCGATCGATTGTTCTTCGCGGCGACGGGAAGATCATCATTGGCGGCGATTTCACGTTGTTTAATGGGACCTCGCGGAAATATGCGGCCCGGTTGAACGGAGATGGAACGGTTGATTCAACTTATAACCCCGGCAACGCCTTGAATGGCCCGGTGTACGCGGTTGGACCGTCGCCCAGCGTATCGACCACCACCAACGTGGTTCCCGATCCGCAAGAGTTCCAACACACCACCCTCATTAACGTCGGCGCGTCTTCGGGCGTGCTCACGATCAATTACGACATGTTGGCGGGGAATCCGGATGATTTGCGGGTTTATTATGGCAACCTGGCGGGTCCCAGCGTTCTGATTTTCGACACGGGTTCCGTCACCGGAACGAATCTGCTGGTGATTCCATTCGGACCGACCAATGGATTAACCGCGAACACAGTTGAGATCGTGATGAATCAGAACAATACCACGAACCCGCCCGCCCCGGATTGGCAGTTCACGGCAACGGTGAAAACGTACATCGGCGAACAGGTGGTACTGGGAGGCGATTTCACAGCCGTCGGCGGAGTGATTGGACAGGATCACTTGGCGCATTTGTTGCCGAACGGTTCCCTGGATGCCAACTTTGACCTGGGCTCGGGCCCCAATGCCCGGGTCCGCACCGTGATTATTCAAAACGACGGAAAAGCGGTGGTGGGCGGTGACTTCACGATTGTTAATGGGCAATCCGCAAATCATATCGCGCGGCTCAATGTCGACGGCACACTCGATAACGGATTCTTCTCCGGCACCGGCACGGATGGGGCCGTTTATCTCCTGAGTTACATTCCGGGCGCCACCAACAGCACCGACGATCGGATTTACGTGGGTGGTCCGTTCAGTATTTACAATGGCACGCATCGCCTGGGTTTTGCCCGCTTGTTTGGCGACGGCTCCCTGGATACCAGCTTCCTGGATACGGCCTACAATGAGTTTGCCGGTTTGCCGCGAAAAAACTTTGGCGATCGTCT
>Ga0265338_10008188_pt1 | contig 12743 bp, 9 predicted proteins | sample 42126metaG_FD_193579 | JGI IMG/M metagenome (GOLD analysis project Ga0265338, IMG submission 193579) | Rhizosphere microbial communities from Carex aquatilis grown in University of Washington, Seatle, WA, United States - 4-21-26 metaG | ecosystem: Host-associated > Plants > Roots > Rhizosphere >... | reverse complement strand
GATCTTAAACCGCAAAGAATTGAAAGCCAAAGGCCTTTATCTCCATTTGGCCGTGAACCAAGGCAGCCGTCGTGAGCCCAAACTTATCATTGTCCGTTATAGCGCAGGTAAAAAGAACGAAGGCTACAGCGCCTTCATCGGCAAAGGCCTGACCTTTGACACCGGCGGCCTGAACCTCAAGCCCACGGGCGGCATTGAAACCATGAAGATCGACATGTCCGGCGCTGCTGCCGTATGCGGGATCTTAAAAAATGTCCTGAATTTAGGGATAAAGAAAAACCTGCTCTTCGTTTTGGCGGTTGCGGAGAATTGCATTGGCTCTGCGGCCTATAAGCCAGGAGATGTGATCACCGGCTATGCCGGCAAATCTGTTGAGATCGGCAATACGGACGCCGAAGGCCGTTTGGTGTTGGCCGATGCCATTGCTTATACCGTCAAAAATTATAAGCCCTCCAGGATCATTGACCTGGCTACCTTGACCGGCGCTTGTGTCGTCGCCCTTGGATTTGATTATTCAGGATTATTCTCTAATAACAACGAACTTGCCGATCAATTGCTTCGGGCAGCCGAAAAAACCGATGACCGTGCCTGGCGCCTGCCGGTTTATGCAGAGCTGAAAGATTATATCAGATCACCCATTGCAGATCTAAAGAACATCAGCAGTGTCAAAGGCGGGGGAGCATGCACCGCAGCGGAATTTTTACATCAATTTACAGGGGACACCGTCTGGGCCCATTTGGACATTGCCGGAAGCGCTTATGCCGAAGGATGCGGCCGCATGTATTATGGCTACGGTGCCACCGGCGCCGGAGTACGTTTATTAACACATTATCTATTGAATAATTAGAAAAGAGGTCCATCATGGAATCGTATTCAATTGTCCTCGTTATCATCGTTGGTATTTTTATAGGCGGCATCCGCATTATTCGCCCGACATCCCGGGGCCTCATCGAGCGTTTTGGAAAATACAACCGCTTTGCTTCCCCGGGGTTCAATTGGGTCATCCCTTTGGTAGAAAACGTGTACATGGTCAATATCACCGAGCAGTTGGTCAATGCCGAGACCCAGGAGATCATCACCAATGACAATTTAAATGCCAAGGTCGATGCCCAGGTTTATTTTAAAGTCAAACCTGATGAAAACAATGTTAAAAATTGCCAATATAATGTCGGCAACTACCAATGGCAGATCGTCAACCTGGCGCGCACCACCTTGCGTAATATCATTGGAACCATGACTTTAAAAAGCGCCAACAGCGAACGCGGCCGTATAAACACCGACCTGCATCAGATCCTGGAACGTGAGACCGCCAACTGGGGCCTGGAAATTGTCCGTACCGAGCTTAAGGAGATCGATCCTCCCAAAGACGTTCAGGAAACCATGAACAAGGTCGTCAAAGCAGAGAACGAAAAGATCGCTGCCATTGATTTTGCTACTGCAACCGAAACAGCAGCTGACGGCCAGAAAAGGGCGGAGATCAAAAAAGCCGAAGGCATCAAACAAGCCCGGATCCTGGCGGCTGAAGGTGAATCTGAAGCTATCCGGCTGGTCAATGAAGCGGCAGATAAATATTTCGTAGGCAATGCCCAGCTATTACGCCGCCTGGAAGCTGTAGAAAAAGCACTCTCTCAAAATGCAAAAGTAGTTGTTCCCATCAACAGTGAGCTGGTCAATGTGATCGGGGAATTAGCAGGTATTGTTCCTATTAAAAAAGGATAGGTTAAAGAGGCCATGATGAATGACCGTATAGAAACTGACAGCATGGGAGAGATCAAGGTCCCTGCGAATAAATACTGGGGCGCCCAGACCCAGCGTTCCCTTGAGAATTTCAAGATCGGCGGCGACAAATTCCCCAGAGAGATCATCAAAGCCCTGGGTATCCTCAAAAAAGCCGCCAGCCTTGCCAATCAGGAGCTGGGAAGCTTGCCGGCAGATAAGGCCAACTTGATCATTCAGGCAGCTGATGAAGTCATCGAAGGCAAGCTGGATGACCATTTTCCCCTGGTAGTTTGGCAAACCGGCTCAGGCACTCAAACCAACATGAATGCCAATGAGGTGATCTCCAACCGCGCCATTGAATTGGCCCGTGGTGTCATGGGCAGCAAAAAACCCATCCATCCAAATGATGACGTCAACAAAGGCCAATCTTCGAACGATACCTTTCCCACAGCCATGCATATTGCCGCGGTAGAGGAGATCCATCGCCGGCTCATACCCATGGTAAAAAGATTGTGCGAAGCCCTGCAGAAAAAAGAAAAGGAATTCGATAAGATCATCAAGACCGGCCGTACCCATTTGATGGATGCCACTCCTTTAAGCTTAGGCCAGGAATTTTCAGGCTATGTGCAACAACTTCAGGATTCTCTTGACCGTATCGAGGCGGCTTTGCCCAGGCTTTATGAATTGGCTTTAGGAGGAACGGCGGTGGGTACAGGTTTAAATACACATCCTCAATTTGCCTCCAAAGCTGCTGAAAAAATATCTAAAATAACGGAAAAGCCTTTTAGATCCGCGCCCAATAAATTCGCAAGCCTTGCGAGCCACGATACTATGGTAGAGTTAAGCGGCGTTCTCAATACCTTGGCCGTGTCCTTGATGAAGATCGCCAATGATATACGCTGGCTGGGATCAGGGCCGCGCTGCGGGTTAGGGGAGCTTCATTTGCCGGAAAATGAACCGGGTTCCTCGATCATGCCGGGCAAGGTCAATCCCACCCAGTGTGAGGCCATGACCATGGTCTGTGTGCAGGTATTTGGTAATAACACAGCCGTGACTGTCGCAGGCTCAAACGGAAATTTTGAATTAAACGTCTACAAACCCGTGATCATCTTCAACGTGCTTAATTCCATCAGGCTTTTGGCAGATGCCTGTGAAAGTTTTACAGACCATTGCATCGCCGGTATTGAAGCCAATGAGCCTAACATCAAAAAGCACCTGGAGAATTCCCTGATGTTGGTCACGGCCTTAAACCCGCATATTGGTTATGATAATGCCGCCTTGGTTGCCAAGAAAGCCTTTGCAGAAAACATCACCCTCAAAGAAGCTGCTGTTGCTTTAGGTTTGCTGACAGCGGAAAAGTTTGATCGCATTGTCCGGCCGCAGGACATGCTTAAGCCCAATAATTAAAATGATCATAGGCATACCAAAAGAGATAAAGAATAATGAATGCCGTGTCAGTATCTTACCGGCAGGTGTGGATTCCCTGGTGCGTGCCGGGCACCAGGTCCTTATTGAACACCAGGCAGGACTGGCCAGCGGCATCAGTGATGCTGATTATGAAACAGTCGGCGGAGAGATCATAGAAAGGCCTGATATGATCTATTCCCAGGCCGAGATGATCGTCAAGATCAAAGAACCCCAGCCTTCCGAATACAAACTCCTGAAAAAAGACCAGATCATCTTCACCTATTTTCATTTTGCCGCCAGCCGTGAATTGACCATGTCCATGCTTGAGCGTAAGATCACGGCCCTGGCTTATGAGACCCTGCAGAAAGAAGGTGGCGAGCTGCCATGCCTGACACCCATGTCCGAGGTTGCCGGCCGCATGGCCATTCACGAAGGCGCCAAATATCTGGAAGAGCCCATGAAAGGCAGAGGCATCCTTTTAGCCGGAGTCCCCGGCGTTTATCCGGCGGAAGTCGTCATTCTTGGCGCCGGGGTGGTTGGCGCCAATGCCTGCAAAATGGCTGCAGGACTGGGTGCTAATGTAACGGTGCTGGATATCAATCTAAACCGGCTGCGGCATTTGGAAGAGATCATGCCGCCTAATGTGCATACGATTATGAGCAATTCCCACAATATCCGTGAAGCTGTTCTTAAAGCGGATTTGATCATCAGTTCTGTGTTGATCCGCGGGGCCAAAGCACCGTGCGTGATCGACCGCAAACTGGTCTCCCAGATGAAAAAAGGGGCTGTCATCGTTGATGTGGCCATTGACCAAGGAGGCTCAACAGAGACTTCCAGGCCCACCACCCATGACAACCCCATTTATGTCATCGATGGGGTGGTGCATTATTGCGTGACCAATATGCCTGGCGCCGTGGCCCGCACCAGCACCTATGCCTTGTGTAATGCCACCTTTCCCTATATCCTGAAGGTTGCCAACGACGGGTTTAGAAAATGGGCCAGGGATTCGCACGAGATCCGCACGGCCTTGAATATGACCGACGGCCATTTGACGATCCGTGAGGTGGCTGAAACCTTTGACATGCCTTACAAAAAATATGCGTAAAGCAACGAAAATTTCCATCGTCGTTCCATGCTATAACGAACAAGAAGCCATAGAAAACACCCACCAACAGCTCACCGCTGTTTTGCAGGGCATGGTCAAGAAGGCCGGATGCAGTACCTATGAAATTTTATATATTAATGACGGTTCCACCGATAAGACACAAAATATTTTAGAGGGCATCTACGCCAAAGATCCACATGCCAGGGTGCTGGCCTTACGCAGGAATTTTGGTTTGCAAGGAGCCCTTTCTGCGGGGCTGACATTTGCCGATGGGGATGCCGTGTTCACCATCGATGCCGATCTGCAAGACCCTCCGGAAAAAATAGAACAGATGCTTGAGCTTTATGAACAAGGCTATGACCTTGTCTTAGGCGTGCGCGAAGACCGTCACACTGACACCTTCTTTAAAAAACTTACCGCTGAGTGTTTTTACCATTTTGCCAAAATGATGGGGATCGAAATTGTTGCCAATCACGGTGATTTCCGTCTCATGGCCAGGTCCCTGATCAATGAATTCAACGGATTAAATGAACGGAACCGTTTCATCCGCGCCATGGTACTTTCTCTGGATAATCATTATGCAACCGTTTCTTATGAACGCAGGCCGCGTTTGCAGGGCACAACGAAATTCAGCTTCGGACGGATGATGTCCTTTTCCCTCGATGGGATCTTGTCCTTTAGTTTCATGCCCTTGCGCCTGGTTTCCATCTTAGGCACTTTATGCTGTTTGTTGGCAATTGGAGGGGGAATTTATTCCCTTTATTCCAAGTTATCGGGGAATGTAGTGCCGGGCTGGACATCAACGGTCTTGCCTATGTTCATCTTCAGCGGCATACAGCTTTTAAGTTTAGGGATTATTGGCGAATATATCGGTCGCCTGTATGTGGAAATAAAACATCGTCCCTTATTCACCATCCGCCAAGAATTAAAACATTAAAAAGGTAAAAAAAGGTGACAGGTACATTTTTCTTATAAATTTTAATAGAAAAATGTACCTGTCACCTTTTTTATGTCACCTTTTTTAAAGAGGCTTCCAGATAGTCAGCGGATAAGGCCGGCCATCCTGGGGCGCATAAAGCAAGAACTCTCCTTCATATTTATAATATTTCCTGATATCTTCGGCAACCCCCATGGGCAGCAGGGTAGGCTGCACAATGATCAGATCAAATTCCTTATTTTGCACCATCGTCCTGAGATTATAAAAGAACAACACCATTTGCAAAGACACCCGTTTGTCTTCTTTAAAATATCTTTTCAGCCAGGATGGGCGCTGGCCCCCGGGGATGAAATATTCCGCCTGACCGTTATCAAACACTTCCTTTTTTTGCTCGATAAGCAAGGGAGCGATCAAAGGTGAATTTAATATACGCTGGTGCTCCTTGACGGCCGTTGCGACGTTGGACCAGCCGGCCATGCTCTTATTGAAGATGGTGTACTGATCTGCCATCGTCATGATATACAAATTAAACACTAAAAAAGGCAGGGCAATGAGAGGCCAATAAACATAACGGCTGGAGATCAGCACCACCGATACCAAAACAAAAGGGGAGAGCAATTGAAAAAAATACCAAAGCATGGCGCCGCTATGGCGGCCCAATGACACGTATAGGATCAGGGAAGAACAAAGGATGGCATAGAGGGCCAAAGGCCGGTGACCGATACTCCTGAAGCCAAAGCATATCCAAAAGACCCCTACTAAGATCAATGCAGGCGCATGTAAGGCTGTATACGTGAATAATTGCAAATTGAGCCGTTCCGTAGAAGCCCAGGCATGCTCCATCGCGACATGGGAGAAAAAGCAATTATCAAAATAGGCGTTGCAAAAATGATTCACCACCGCCACACTAAGGCAGGTCAGCAGGCCGAGGAGAAGACCGTAAACTAGGCCCTTGATCTGAGAAACAAATAGGAACACATACGATAAGATGATAAAAACACCAAAGCAGGTATAGGACTTGGTATAAAAACCTAAAAGTCCGCAGACAACGCTAAAGAACAATGATCTATAAGAAAAGTTGCAAAACCAGGGAATAAAAACGGTTAAAAGAAAGAAAAAGGTGCCTACACCACCCGGATCAATGACCGCGGTGCTCGTGCCGGGATACAATAAAGAAGCATAAAACATCAAAACTGCCCAACCATTCAATAAAAAAGGGACCTGCTCTTTTTTCAATACGAAAAAAATGAGTAAACAGGAAGCTAAAACAAAAAATGCCGAAACGATACGGTGAACGAGAATGCCGGTGCCGAATAATTTGGACCATGGCCATACCAAAAGGGGATAAACGATCCCATACTGGTTCATCACCCGCGGCTGTAAGGACATATCATAAGGATTAAGGCCTTTGACCAAAGCGTCGGTACTGGTCATCATGGCACCTTCCCTGAGGGAAACGGAATAGGGGAAAACGACCAAATGATAATGGTAAAGCAGGAGACGGACGGCAAAAAAAACGAGGCACAAGGCGAAAATAAACTTAGCAATGCGGTAAGACAAAGCTAAAAACTTTTCCATATTTGGATATTATAACTCAAATTAATCATTGACGGGCAAAATAAAGAAAATAGAATAAAGGTATGTCAAATAATTTTGAAGAACGCCGGGACAGTGTACGGGCCAAAAGGATCATTACAGTCCGCCATCGCCTGATCAAACACAGCAACCGAAAAGCCGGCCACGCCCTCTGGCAATTGGCCACCACGGAAAACATGTCCTTGAGCGGCCTGCTGTTCGTCAGCGCCCTGCCTTACCACCGGGACGATATCGTCGAGCTGCAAGTGGTCATGTCCGGCATCTTGGATATTTTTAACGGGTATGGCAAGGTCGTACGCTCGTCGCACCATAAAGGCGGCAATTACCAGATCGCCGTCAGGTACGTTGATCTGAAAGCAAAACGCCGGCCGGCCAAATCACTCTTGATCTCCCGCAAATAAATCAAGGATAATCAGATGCGATCCGACACTTATCGATGGCAAATGGCCTGGTGGATGGTATTTGCCTTTGTGGTCTGGGTCATTGCTTTCCGGGGTTTTTTGTCATCCGCCTTCGCTCTTACCAGCGACGCCATCTCTTACTACGATCATACCAAATTCTTCATTGAGAACCTTAAAGTAGGCGTCTACCCTTTATGGGACCCTTTTTGGTATAACGGGGTGCCTAATGATTTTTTCCTCAGACGCATCGGCGCTTTTAATCCATTCTATCTGATCATTTTATTGATCCACTCCATTGGCATTCCTTACACCTTATCTTACCTGTGGGGTTTGGCCCTTTACTACTGGGGCGGGGCGATCGCTTTTTATTTATTGGCCATGCGCCTTTACCATGACCGTCTCATGGCTTATGCCGGATATCTGATGCTTTTATTTTCCGCGCTCGGCACCCGGCTTTTTGATTCCTATATGATGTTGGTGACCGTACCCCTGATCTGGTTCTTTTATTTTCTAACGGCCTTCAGCCAGAAACCGCAAAAAACTTATCTTTTAGGCATGGTCCTTTGCTTCATCGTCCTGGCAGGAACATATATCCCGTTCTACTTCCTGATCATCCTGGGTTTCTTTATCGTTTTTTTCATGCTTTTTTATTTCGACCAGATCCCCAAGCTATGGGAACTCTACAGGGCGTTCTTCAACAAAAACAAGATATTGGCTTTCTTCTGCCTCCTGACTTTGGCCTTTTCTTTTGTCCCGACCATCAATTTCTTTATGGAGGCCGGCAATGGCCAGATCGCCATGCCTTTGCGGCATGGAGGCGAGCTCACGGGCCATGCCTTGACCGTTCCCCATCAAACCCTGGATTGGGGCGCTGTGGAAGACTTGACTTATTCCGCTTTTTTCTCTAATTTAAAATTATATAAATTTGCCGTTGTTTACGTGCCGTTCTTTTTCATCATCCCGCTACTCCTGGGATGTATCGGCCGCATCAGCCGCCTGGCGGCTTTCTTCTTCTTCCTGGGAATAACGCTTTTTTGCTGCATAGTACCCCACGGGCTTAGGGCTTATGATTTCTTTTATCCGCATGTGTTCTTCTTAAAATATTTCCGCAACTTACATTTTTTTATCTGGTTTTTCCTTATTCCTTTATTTATCCTGCTGGTTTTGGAGCACTGGCGTATGTTCACACAAGCCATGCAAAATTCTTTAAACCTGCGCCTGCCTTGGGCAGGCTGCATCTGTGTTGTGCACGCAGCTGCTTTTATTTTTGTATGGTGGCGCCATGATGCCGTTGTCAGCACCTACATCATGATCTCCTTAAGCCTCATTTTCTGGCTTCTCTTGGCTTTAAGACAAATGAAGCCTCATGGATGGGCCATTGCCTTATTGACCCTGGCTGTCCTGGTCCAACCACTGGAGGCCTATCATTATTTCTCTTTGAAGGCAGATGGTTACTCAGGAGCCTACAACTACGATTTTTCTTATACCACATTAAAGATCAAAGACCCCCTCAAGGATGTCCCTGTTTCCAAAGATATGCTTTATTACATCTCAAAACCTTATGATTTTATTTATCAAAATATCAGCAATAAGGCCCTGGCCAACTATTTGCAATATAAATTCCTGCTGGTCGATCACCTGCAGCCCCTTCAAGAGCCTTTGTCCATCAATGCCCTGGAACATCTTTTTCTAACAGGAGAGAACAAAGCCATTGTTTATAATAATACCGTTAAATTAGACGGGGATGACCCGCATCCGCCTTCGGGCGCCCAATTCATCGACAAAAATACCAGGGGATTTAAAGTATTGTCTTTTAATGCCAACCACTTAAAAATAAGTCTTAACCTGCCGTATGAAAAATTCCTTGTCTATAACGACAGTTACGACCCCTATTGGCAGGTCAGCATCAACCATCAAGCGCAGCCTCTTTATAAAACCAACGGAGCTTTCAAAGGGCTTTGGGTCCCTGCCGGCGAAAACATCATTGATTTCACTTACGGATGCTGGTGGCAATATGCCATGAACATTCTTTTATCTGTTCTGGCTTTGGCTGTTCTGGTTGGCATGATCGGGTGGGCCTTATGTTAAAGTTCATTTTAACCAGGGCTGTGGTTCTCTACCTTGCTTGTTTTTTCCTGCTGTGGCGCATGGTGGACTACCATCAATTGGCTGACAATGCCATTAACCAGACCATGAGCCGCTTGACCCCGCCCATGGATTATTTTGCCGAATTCGTCGACAAAGAAAGCCATTATAACCGTTTTAAATTGATGAATTGTCTCAATTACCACAAGGCCGTGGCCCATTTTTACCCTTTCCAGGGAGCGGAAGCCTATGGCATGCTGGGCTTTTGTAATGAACGTTTAGGGCAGGAGTCCCAAGCCATCACGTCCCTGCAAAAAGCCATTGCATTAAATCCTGATTATTTCTGGCCTTACTATAACCTTGGCGTCATTTTCTACCGGGAATCCCAATATTCGCAGGCAAAAGATTATTTAAGCCAGGCCCTTGAACAAGACCCGGTCAAGACCATTGTCCTTCTTTCCAGATCCAAGGTTTACAATGACGTTAATTTAAGCAGGCAGCAAGGCCCGACCGATTATTTTGAAGGCCTTAAGGAAGGCCGTGTGGAGGCTTATCTGTTACTGAAGTCGATAGAGTTACAGCAGCAGGGAAACCCTGAAGTAAAAGATTATTTAAAGCCCAGGGTGCGTTTCTTCTAATTCCTTTTCAGGATAAATACCCCGTGATTGTCCGCCCAACCGGGGTTGCGTTGCAGGTCGCCGCCCTGGCGATAAGCCTGCGTAAAATTATCTCCTACATATTTGGCGAGCAGGGGGCAATAGGTCACCCCGAAAATGCCCAGATCTTCTTCCATTGAAATAATACGCGATGACATCAGCACATAATTGACATGATGTGCTTCAAGCTCCTTGATCACGGATATTTCCTGTTCCTGGGGAATTTTGATATGGTCAAAGAAAATAAGCTGACGGGTGGGCGTTAATTGTCCGGTCAAATAATAGTAAAGGCAATCATAAGGAAGGGCAAAGAACACATCATTGGAAGTAAGATGAGTGTTCAGCCAATCCGTGGTCTGGTTAACTGTTTCCACCCACTGCGGCTCATTGCCCACATAGATCTGGCCGCGTTCCATGCTTAAAAAATGCTCCGGTCTTTTTTGAGCCTGGATCTGGTCAATATGCGTGATGCAGCCGAAAACCAGCAATTCCCAAAGGAATACCATGACAAAGGCGCGCGAAACCGGATGCAGGACCTTGAACACAGTGGAGATCATGATGAAATGCAAAAGTATTAAAAAAGGATACGACCAAAAACTGCGGTAAAACACATTGCTGGCCAGGTACTCATGAAAAAACAGGACATAGAACATTCCCACCAGCCCTAAGGACAGCCATATATTCCTGGTAACATCTTCAGCGAGTTTGCCTGTCAATAACAGGTAGAACCCGCCCAAGGCGGATAAATGGAAAAGTAATCCTATGGAAGTCTCCACAGGAGTGCTTAAAAAAGTATACCAAAATCCGTGAAGGTAATCGTGCACGGATCTCATCGCCGAAGCATGATAAGGCTGGTCATTGCCGAAATAAGGCATGCATTGGTGAATAACATAACCAGGCAGTCCATTTAACAAACTCCAATACACCACAAAAACTATCAAAGGCAGGATGCCCAAGGCTACCACATAAAATATCTGTCTCCACTCCCGCCAGGGATAATACTGGAGCCCGGCTGTCAGGGACAAATATATAAGAATGCCCCAGAGAGAGACCACCCCGAAATTTATTTTGATCAGCATCATGACAAAGGTGGCCAGAAGGCTCAGCCATAGATATCTCATCGATCCGGAATGGGTATAACAAAGCAGGGTATAGATGATCACCAGTGAGACCAGGGTACCACCGAGATGGTTATAGGTGCAGACGAATTCCTGACGGCCCTGAAGGAACCAGACAGCTCCTATAAAGGCCAGGCTGGGCTGCGCGATGATAGCGCAGGATAAATAAAAAAAGGCAGCGCTGGCGACCAATAACACGGCCCGTCCCAGCAGGATGCTGGAAATATGCACGCCGAAGATCTTATAGAACAAACCGTAATAATAAGGCATGAGAGGGCCATAAACCCACCAAAAGTCCTTGTAGGGCACTTGTCCCCTATAGACCGCGTCAAAAGCATAAAGGTCGCGGCCATGGTCGCCCTGAGCCAGCTTGTCCTGGAAATTCAGCTCAGGCCAGACGTAAATAACAGACCACACTATCGTCGCGAGGAGAAAAACATTACGGAAAGATAACTTAAAAGGCATAACAGTATTGTAGGGGAGGGGGTGTTGCTTGTAAACTTAAAAGTCACCAAAAACTTGATAAATTTCTTTCTGCTGCATGTTAAAATGGAACATGTTTTTCATATTTATTATCCCCGTCATCATACTGATCTTTTCCCTTCTTCTGAGATCAGCCACCGGACCGTTTTGGCAATACTGCGATTGTTGTTATATGTACCTTTTTAATGCCCTTAATATGGTCAAGGGCCAGGCTCCTTCCGATGTTTCCCATCCGGGGACGCCTCTTCAAGTTCTGATGCTATTCATGGCCTGGATCTTTAACCTGGGCCATGCCGCACAAAACGTTGTCGATCGTGTCCTTACAGATCCGGAATTTTATATATTCGCAACCTATATCGTCTTAGTGCTTTTCTCGTTTTTCACCTCTATTCTCTTGGGCCTCTATATCTATCGTAAGACCCAAGATAAGATCGCGGTCCTTTTAACTCAATTACCCGGGCTTAGCTTCCTAGTCATTCCTTCATTCACATCCACTCAAACCATTATTCCCATCGTTGCTAACGTAACCCCGGAACCCATGTTGATCGGCGTCATTAACCTTTTTAATTTAAGCTTCTTGAGGTTGTTCTATGCCAAAACCAGCCGGGAAGAAGTACGCGCCGCTTGTAGCGCGGGTTTTATCTGCGGATTGGGGTTAGCCGTAAAACTGACCTTCTTGCCACTATTGGTCCTTCCTTTGATCGTTATCTCATGGCGGATAAAGCCTCTATTCATCCTTATCGCTTCTCTGTCCTTTATTCTATGGACCCTCCCTATTATCGGCGAATATGCACAGCTATGGACGTGGATCTTCGGCTTCCTGACCCATACAGGATATAATGGAAGGGGAGATCCGGGGATCGTTGATTGGCATCAATTTTTATCGCACTACTTAAAGGACGTTTTAGGAAGGTACTGGTTTTTCATGGTACCCGTGGTTGGGATCTTTTTATATGGTTCAAAACAATTTATCCAAGGCGTTCGGGACCGGACACTCCGTTTTCTTTGGGCTGCGTCCCTGGGCGTATTATTACAAACGATCATGGTCGCAAAAGTCTTCCAAGTCCATTATCTTGTCCCCGGCATTGGCTTATGCAGCCTTGTCATTTTTCTATTCTATATTTATAAAATTGCCCCACATCAACGTTTAAAACAACTGGCCATTATCTTTATAATTTTGTTTCTTACCTTAAATGTAATTCGAGCAACGGTCTACTGTATCCATTTGACAAATAC
>Ga0265338_10008187_pt1 | contig 12743 bp, 13 predicted proteins | sample 42126metaG_FD_193579 | JGI IMG/M metagenome (GOLD analysis project Ga0265338, IMG submission 193579) | Rhizosphere microbial communities from Carex aquatilis grown in University of Washington, Seatle, WA, United States - 4-21-26 metaG | ecosystem: Host-associated > Plants > Roots > Rhizosphere... | reverse complement strand
CGCCGTGCGGCTGGAGATCGGGCACAACTGCCCGAAGCCCATTCGCGAAACGCTGCGGTCCACGCTGCATCTCACCGAGCACGATTTGTATCTCGTGGACGGCCCGCTGAATCCCACGCGGTTGATGATGCTGTATTCGGGCAACCATTCGCCGGAGCTGCGCGACGCGCCGTTCATCGCGCCGGTGGCGCCGGCGTTGCGCGGCAAAAAGAATTTGTTTGCCGCCATCCGCGAGCGCGACATTCTACTGCATCATCCTTACGAGAGTTATTCGAGCGTCGTGGAATTTCTGGAGCATGCCGCCATTGATCAGGACGTGCTTGCCATCAAGATGACGCTCTACCGCACCGGCGGCGACCCGCGCATCGTCGGCGCGCTGATGAACGCGGTCAACAATGGCAAGCAGGTGACGGCGGTGGTCGAGTTGCGGGCGCGGTTCGACGAGGCGAACAACATCGAGTGGGCGCGCAAGCTGGAGGAAAACGGCGTGCATGTCGTCTATGGGCTGGTCGGCTTCAAAATTCACGCGAAGGTCGCGCTCGTCGTGCGACGCGAGGGCGAGAGCATCCGCCGATACCTGCACTTGGCCACCGGCAATTACAATCCTTCGACCGCGAAGCTTTACACCGATTTGAGCCTGCTCACCTGCCGCGCGGAATTCGGCGAGGACGCGACGAACCTGTTCAATTTGCTCACCGGCATCTGCCAGTTCCCGGGCATGAGCAAGCTGGTCGTGGCGCCGTTTGAATTGCACGCGAAGTTGCTGCAACTCGTCGGGCGCGAAGCCGAGAATGCCAAACGCGGCCTGCCCGCGCGCGTCATCGCCAAGCTTAATTCGCTTGTGGAACCGGAACTCATCGAAGCGCTTTACGCCGCGTCACAAGCCGGCGTTAAGATTGACCTCATCATTCGTGGCATCTGCTGCCTGCGGCCCGGCGTGCCGGGCTTGAGCGAGAACATTACCGTGCGCAGCATCATTGACCGGTTTCTGGAGCACAGCCGGATTTATTATTTTGAGAATGCCTGCCAGCCGGAGGTGTTCCTCGGCAGCGCGGACTGGATGCCGCGAAATCTTTTCCGCCGCATCGAGGTGGTGTTCCCCATCGAGGACGGCGTTTTGTGCGACCGCATCATCAACGAAATCCTCCGCGTGAATCTGGCGGACAACGCTCGCGCGCGGTTTCTCGGATCGGATGGCCTGTATCGCCGCGCCAAAATTGCCGACGGCGAAAAACCACGCCGCAGCCAGGTGGATTTCATCGCGCTCGCCACGCCGAAAGCGGCGGAGAAAGCGAAAGAAAAGTTTAAGCGCGTAGAACTCGTGTCGTCGCCGTTTCCCAAAAGGAAGAAAACCTAAATCGGTCCAAGCCGGACGCATTGCAGAGGCTGAAGGTCTCCGCTACTTTTTGTTCTGATGAATAATGAACCGGGAACATCCGCTGCCAGCCCACCTTCGCAAAAATTTCGTTTCGCGGTGAAGCTGCTGGCCGTCGCGCTGGCATTGTTGGCTTATGAGTCGTTTTATTATTTTTCAGCGCCGCCGCTGGATGAGGAGCAAAAGGCGTTGCTGGTGTGGGAAGGTGTCCAAGCGCCGGATTTTTCCGTGACCAATGTGGACGGCCAGGCCATCCGGCTCGCCGATTTGAAGGGCAAGCGGGTCATCTTCAATTTCTGGGCGACTTGGTGCGTGCCGTGTCTCGTGGAAATCCCGAACTTCATCAAGCTGCGCGCGGAAACTTCGGCCACGAACGTCGTCATCCTCGGCTTAAGCACGGACGACGCGGCGCTACAGAGGGCTTTCGCGCAGCGGAATGACATCAATTATCCACTCGCCATCCTGCAACACGTGCCGTCGCCGTATCAGGACGTGGCGAAAATTCCAGTGACGATGGTGATTGATCGCAACGGTGTGATTCAACACGTTCTGTTCGGCCCGCAAGATTTGAAGGCGCTGAAAAAATTCGCGGCGGAGCCTGATTTCAGCGGCCAGTTGAAACCCGCACCTGATTCGCAAAGCCCCAAATAAATTTCACGCCGGCTGCTGTTGCGTGAGGCAATGGAGCGAACCGGAGCCGAGCACCAAATCCACGGCGTGGATGCCGACAACCGGCCGGTCGCGGAACAACTCGCCCAAGATGCCCAGCGCGACGCGATCGTTCGGGTCGTTGAACGTCGGCACGATGACACAGGCGTTGCAGATGTAAAAGTTCGCGTAGCTCGCGGGCAGCCGGCGGCCGCCAAAACAGAGCGGCGCGGGCATGGGCAAAGGCACGATTTCGGGTTTTGAACCATCTTCAAGTCGGAACTCCCGCACGCGCTCCCAATTTTCGGCCAGCGGTTTGTAATTGATGTCGCGCGGGTTCGTTTCCCGGATGAGAACGAGCGTTTTCCGGTTCACAAAGCGGCAGATGTCGTCCACGTGTCCGTGCGTGTCGTCGCCGGCAGGGCCTTTCAGCAGCCAGAGCGGGTTTTTGACGCCGAGATATTCCTTGAACGTCGCGTCGTATTGCGCCCGCGTCATGCCTGGATTGCGGACCTGAATCGTCGGGTGGAGATAACATTCTTCTGTCGTGAGCAGCGTGCCGCATCCGTTCACCTCGATGCCGCCACCTTCAAGAATGAATGACTTGCCGCCAAATTTGGCCTGGAAAAGTTTTTTGTGCAGCAAGCCTGCCGCCATTTCGGGAATTTTGCGGTCCTTCCGCCAGTGGTTGTCCTTGGCCCAGGCGTTGAAGTGGAAATGGACGATGGCGGTTTCATTTTTCCGCCTTACAAAAATTGGTCCGGTGTCGCGCATCCAGCCGCGGTTGGTCGGATGGATGATGAATTTGATTTTCTTCAAATCGCAGCCCGCGCGCTGGAGATGGCTGTCGGCAAGTTTTTGCTCCGCCTGGTGCCGGACAAGTATGCGCACGGTTTCACCCGGCGAAATTTTCCGCGCCATTTCGCCATAGACCCAGCGGATGGCTTCCATCTTTCCGGGCCAGTCGGCTTGATGGTGCGGCCAGGCGAGCCACGTCGCCGCGTGCGGCTCCCATTCGGCGGGCATGGCGTAACCGAGTCCAGCGGGCTTGGTGGCGACGATTTTCGGTTGCGGCATAAATTGCATGCGGAGCATAACCGCTTCCCTACCTCTTGGAAATCCTGAAATGAAACTCATCCACCGGGGAAATCACGGGTGAAGCGGAACCTAAAAACCCCCAAGTCTTAATGTCGGCCTGTTTGCGATTAGGTCAACTGGAAAAATTCATTAAAAAATAGAATCTTTTGGTGGACGATTCCGCGAAAGGAGCGACATTGCCTCAAGAACTCTGATTGGTCGCAACCGTGTCGTTCATCATGAAAACGAACTTCAATCAGGTCGGAAGCTGGCGGGTCTCTCTAAAAAGTGCCGCCATGGTTTATCTTTCAGGCTTTTCGGTGATGTTCATCTTTGCGTTTCCAATGCTGTCGGAGGGGCCTGTAGTCGTGAAGCTGCCTGCCGGCGTGACTGGCGTTGAAATCCAGCGGGCACTGGACGCCCTGCCTGAAAGTGGCGGTGAAGTGGTTTTGCCCGCAGGCAGGATTGAAATTCATCAGCCGATTATTTTAAGCCGCGACAATCAAACACTCCTGGGAGCGGGCGCGGCCACAATTTTACATCTCGCCGACAACGCGAACTGCCCGGTCATCATACTGGGTGAACCGCTCAACGACCCGTCCCAAACAATCCGGCACCTGAAGGTGGCCGGATTTTTTATTGATGGCAATCGTGCCCATCAGCAACGCGAACTTTGGCAGCTTCAGGGCGAAGGCTCGGAAATCCGCAACAACGGCATCACGGTGCAAAACGTGAGCGATTCAACGGTGGAAAATGTGACGTGCGCCCGGTGCCGTTCCGGCGGCCTCGTCACCACCCGGGACGTGCGGCGGCTGACGGTGCGGAATCTGACCGCGTTCGACAACGAGTTTGACGGCCTGGCCTGTTATCAGACCGAGGACTGCCTGTTCACGGGGCTTTATCTCCACGACAATCCAGGCGCAGGGATATCGCTCGATCTGGATTTCAACGGCAACGTCATCAGCAATGCCGTTCTGACCGCAAACGATCTGGGTGTCTTCATGCGCGCGAGCCGCGGCAACCAATTTTGCGACATCTCCATCCGCAACAGCCGCCACTACGGCGTGTTCATGGCGCACGCCGAGCAGCAGACCCCGCGCGGCTGGGAGCCCGTTCCCCGGACCGAATGCGCGCAAAATACGTTCACCAACCTAGCGGCCCGCGATTGCGGTGGCGCAGCCTTCCGGATCAACAACGATACCTGCACGAACAATGTCATCATCCGACCCGAGTTTGACGGCAATGCCCAAGGCGGACTCTCTCTGGCCCAGCCGGATTTGGTGGCGGTGCAGTAAGCTGGTTTTCCCTCCTCGTCCATCGTCTTCGTCCTCGATTTCTTTGCAGATATATTTTCGAGGACGATGAGGAGAACGAGAGCGAGGATGAAGCGATAAACCGTCTTTCTTCAATATACTCTTGTAACGTCAAAAAATTTCCGACAAAGTTGCGCGCCAAATAAATTTGCCATGCTCGAATTCAAAAACAAAATCCTGTTCGTCGGATACGGCGCCGTTGCCCAATGCGCCCTGCCGATCCTCGTCAAGCACCTCAAAACGCCGGCCAAAAACATCACGGTCATGGACTTCGAAGACCGCCGCGGCATCCTGTCACCGTGGCTCAAGCGCGGCGTGAAGTTCGAGCGCAAGCGCGTAACGCGCGAAAACATGGGCGCGCTGCTGGGCAAATATCTTTCCGCGGGCGACGTGCTGATCGACCTCGCATGGAACATTGACTGCTGCGAACTCCTCCAGTGGTGCCACGACAAGGGCGTGCTCTACATCAACACGTCGGTCGAGTTGTGGGACCCGTATGAAAACTCGAAGGGCGCGTCGCCGCAGAAAATGACGCTTTACTGGCGTCACATGAAACTTCGGAAGATGGTTGGCAAATGGGCCAAGCCCGGCCCTACGGCGGTGCTGGAACACGGCGCGAATCCCGGCCTCATTTCGCATTTCACCAAGCAGGGTCTGATTGACATCGGCAACCGCTCCATCAAGGACAAGAAAATCACCGGCAAAGCCGCCGACGAAATCCGGTGGCTGATCGCGGAACTGAAGTTCAACAAGCTCGCGCAGAAGCTCGGCGTGAAGGTGATTCATTGCAGCGAGCGCGACACTCAAATCACGAACAAGCCGAAAGAGGTGGACGAATTCACCAACACCTGGAGCGTCGAGGGCTTCCGCGAGGAAGGCACGACGACCGCCGAGATGGGCTGGGGCACGCACGAGAAGACGTTGCCGGCGCGCGCGTTCGAGCACGCCGACGGCCCCCGCAACCAGATTTGTCTCGCGCAGATGGGCATCAACACCTGGGTCACGTCGTGGGTGCCGGATTATTGCATCCAGGGCATGGTCGTGCGGCACGGCGAGGCATTCACGATTTCCGACCGGCTGACGGTCTGGGAAAACGGCAAGGCGGTCTATCGCCCGACGGTTCATTACGCATATTGCCCGGCGGACGTGGCCATCGCGTCTCTGAACGAGTTGCGCGGCTATAATTATCAGCTCCATCCAAAGGCGCGCATCCTCAACGACGAAATCACCAGCGGCGCAGACATACTCGGGGCGCTGCTGATGGGCCACGGCTACAATTCGTGGTGGGTCGGCAGCGACTTGAGCATCGGCGAATCGCGCCGGCTCGTCCCGCACCAGAACGCGACGACGATGCAGGTGGCGATTTCCGTCGTCGCGGCGGTGATGTGGATGATTGAAAATCCGGCGAAAGGCGTTTGCGTGCCGGACGATCTGCCGCACGATTACATTTTGAAAATCTCCAAGCCGTATCTCGGCAAATGGATTTCCAAGCCGTCGGACTGGACGCCGCTGAAGCACCAGGTTGACGCGTTTAACGGTTACAACAAGCCGGACCTGGATTTGAACGACCCGTGGCAGTTCAGGAATTTCCTGGTCACCAACGGAGGCTAGGATGGTTACCAAGAGCGCCCTGAAAAAACTGGCCGCGAAGCACGGCACGCCGCTGTTCGTGGTGGACCACGACGAATTGCGCGCCAACTTCGCGATGTTCAAGAAATATCTCCCGCGCGTCCAGGCTTACTACGCGGTGAAGGCGAATTCCGACTCCGCCATCGTCCGCACGCTTTACCAGGCGGGCGCGAGCTTTGATGTCGCCTCGATGCCCGAATTTGAAAACGTCTTTGAAAACATCAAACACCTGCCCGCGAAGGAACGGCAGGACTGGATCTGGGACAAAATCATCTACGCCAATCCCACCAAGGCCATCGAGACGCTGAAACAGCTTGATCAATACAAGCCGCTGGTGACGTTCGACAATTACGAGGAAATCAAAAAGATCAAGAAATACGCGCCGCATGCGGGGCTGGCGCTGCGGCTGAAGGTGCCGAACACCGGCGCGATGGTGGAGCTGTCGTCCAAATTCGGCGCGTCACCCGGCGAAGCGGTGGACATGATTCTCGAGGCGGACCGGACGGGGTTGACGGTCGAGGGCATCAGCTTTCATGTCGGCAGCCAGACGACGAATTTCGAGAATTATGTTCAGGCCATCAACCTATCCGCGAACATTTTCAAGGAGGCGCGCGAGCGTGGCTACAACAAGATGAACCTGCTCGACATCGGCGGCGGTTTCCCCGCGCCCTACGACGCGAGTGTCAAGCCGTTCCGCGAACTCGCGAAGGTCATCAACCGCGAATTGGACCGACTGTTCCCGAAAAATGATCCGTCGTTCCCGAAAAAATTCGAGGTTCTCGCCGAGCCGGGCCGGTTCATGGTTGCGACTGCGGCGACCGCCGTCTCGAAAATCATCGGCAAGGCCGTGCGCGACGGTAAACTCTGCTACTACATTGACGACGGCGTCTACCACACCTTCTCCGGCGTCATTTTCGACCATTGCCATTATCATTTGAAATCGTTCAAGCGCGGCCCGACGGAAATCTGCTCCGTGTTCGGCCCGACGTGCGACGCGCTGGACGTGGTTTCAATGGCGGAAAATCTGCCGGGCGACCTGCAACTGGGCGACTTGCTTTACAGTGAACAAATCGGCGCCTACAGCCACGCCTCCTCGACTTGGTTCAACGGATTCCCGCCGGCAACGGTGGTGCATGTGAACCAATAAAATCAGGCCGCACCATTGGCTTGAATTTGCACCCGGCTCACCCCATGCTGGGCGTGATTTATGAAGCCCAACGATTTTTCCGGCGCTCGGGTGCTTGTCACCGGTGGCGCGGGGTTCATCGGCAGCGCGCTGGTGTGGGCGTTGAACCGGCGCGGCTGCGACGACATCGTGGTCTGCGACCGGCTCGGCACGGATGAGAAATGGCGCAATCTCGCGCCGCTGCGCTTTGCCGAATTCGTCGAGGCGGATGACCTGCGGTTGCGCTTGCAAAGCGGCGTGCTGGGGAAATTCGACCTGGTGCTGCACATGGGCGCGTGTTCGTCCACGACCGAACGCGACGCGGGTTTTCTCTTCCGCAACAATTTTGAATTCACCCGGGATCTCGCCGATTGGTCGCTCGCGAAAAATGTCCGCTTCGTCTATGCGTCGTCCGCCGCGACCTATGGCGACGGCTCGGCGGGCATGGAGGATGACGATTCCAAGCTCGACACGCTGCGCCCGCTCAACATGTATGGCTACTCGAAGCATCTGTTCGATTTGCACGCCAAGCGCGCCGGGTTCCTGGACGACATCGTGGGGCTGAAATACTTCAACGTCTTCGGCCCGAACGAGGACCACAAGGGCGACATGCGCTCGCTTGTCCACAAAAGTTTCGCGCAGGTGAAAAATGAAAACGTCATTCGCCTGTTCAAAAGTTACCGGAAGGATTTCCGCGACGGCGAGCAGAAGCGCGATTTCCTTTACGTTAAGGACGCAGTGGCGATGACGCTGCATCTGGCCGCGACCAAAAAGGCCGGCGGGCTTTTCAACATCGGCAGCGGCGCGGCGCGGACGTGGATTGACCTGGCGAATTCGGTTTTTACCGCGCTGGACAAAAACCCGAAAATCGAATTCATCGAAATGCCCGAGGCCATCCGCGACAAATATCAATACTTCACGCAGGCGGACATTTCGCGTTTGCGCGCTGCCGGCTGCAAAGCGCCGGTCACGTCGCTCGAAGATGCGGTAAAAGATTACGTCCGCAATTATCTCGCGCCGGACAAACGGCTCGATCCGGCGGTGTAATAATCCGGTTCCACCCGTTGCTCCGGCGAAACCCACTTGATTTTGCCCGAACTTGAACGATTATCTCATCAATGCCGCTGCCCAACCAGCCCGTGACACTCAATGTCGAACAGATTGACGAATTGAACAAAAAACTCGTCACCCTGCGCCACGACGTGAACAACAACCTCGCACTGGTTGTTGCCGCCGCAGAGATCATCCGCCGCAAGCCGGAGTCCGCCGAACGGATGTGGCCAGGGCTGACGGAAAAACCGCACAAAATTGCCGAGGCCGTCACGGAATTCTCCCGCGAACTGGAAAAAGTGCTAGGCATCACGCGGTCTTGATGTTGCCGGACGCGAATGATTTGCGCCGTGAAATGACCTGCCGAATACTGGATTGGTGCCTCAACAATCCATTCATCCGGTAATCCGTCAACCCAATCGGATGTTGGCTTTTGGCTTTAGCCGCGAAAATGTCTCTGGCAGACTCGTGTGCGATGGAACGAACCGAAGCGGAGTTGATTGCCGCGGTGCTGAAAGGCGACCACGCCAGTTTCGAACCATTGGTTCAGAAATACTCGCCGCGCGTCTTTGCGACGGCCCGCCGCTACGCCCGCCGCGAAAGCGAGGTCGAGGACATCGCGCAGGAAGTCTGGCTCAAGGCGTTCGACAAGCTCAAAAGCTTCCGGGGCGAGGCGCCATTCGAGCACTGGCTGATGCGGATGACGGTGCGGACGTGCTACGATTTTTTGCGCGGCCATCAGCGCAATCGTGAATCGTCGTTTTCGGATTTGAGCGAACCGGAAAACGACTGGCTGGAGCGCTTCGTCACCGCGCCGGAAACCGCGAGCGAAAACGCGGACGCGGCCAGGCTGCTCGTCGAGCGCGTGCTGGAACGGCTTCCGCCGGAGGCGCGGCTGGTCATCACACTGCTGGAAATCGAAGACCGCTCTGTGAAGGAAATTTCCGCGCTCACCGGCTGGTCGGTGCCGCTGGTGAAGGTCCGCGCCTTCCGCGCGCGTGCCGAGATGAGGAAAATTGTCTCTAAAATGGCAAAGGACAAGTATCTGTAACCCCAGGCGGCAGGGCCGCGTCTAAAAAAATGGAGCGAAATATGAACCTCGCTGAACTGCAAAGAAAATTGATCGCCGCCGCCCGCGCGAACGTGCCGGGTGACCATGTGCCGTATGCCTTTGAGAAGCGCGTCACGGCGCTGCTCGCGTCCCGCGTCGCGCCGCAAAATCTGGATGGGTGGGTGCGCGGACTCTGGCGCGCGGCGGTGTCGTGCGCGGCGATCGCGGTGCTTTGCGGCGCGTGGTCGCTGTTCACGCCGAGGATCACGACGAATTCCACCGACCTCTCGCAGGATTTTGAGAACACGCTGCTGGCTTCCGTTGACCAGGGCGATCAAGCACCGTGAACTTCTGGAAAGTCATACTGGCCACGATTGTGATTTATGGCGCGGGCGTGATGACCGGCAGCCTGCTCATCAATCACGTTGGTTATTCGCCAGTTAAAAGCTCGCACCACCCGGACGCGCTGGCGACTTCCGGAGATTCAAATTCAAGGACCAACGCTCCGGGTCAACAGGCGCCCAGACAAGCGCGCCTTCCGGAAATGTTGAGCAAACAATTTTTGCAGCGGCTCAATGAAGAATTACGTCTCGCACCGGAACAGCACGAGGCCATCCAGAAAATCATCACAGACAGCCAGAACCTGATGCACAAGACGATGCAGGATGCCCGGCTGGAAATCCGTGAGCAACTCACGCCTGAACAGCGGAGTAAATTTGACGAGATGGTGAAACGCCCGCCGCGTCGTCCGTCCAATTCCACCAACGCGCCGCCGGTCAACGCCCCCGCTGCCGCCCTCACAAACGCTCCGGGCGTTTGATTTTATTCTCCGTCCAGCAGCGCGCGGATTTCCTTGCGCAGTTGTTTGGTGACGGAATCCACCGAACGGTTGGCGTCCACGATGGTGAAATCGTAGGTTTTTTGCAGGCGCCGGAACGCGGCCTGCATCGCAGCCTGGTATTTCACAAAGCTGTCAAACATGTCGCGCGACAGGCCGAGGTCCATGCCGCTTTCCCAGTAGTCGAGAGCCGCGCTTTTGGAGAGGTTGCGCTGCACCAGTTCCTCCGGTTCCAGCGAGAGATAAAACACCGCGTCCGGCTCCAGCGCGATGCCGTAAAGATTTTTCAGCCACGCCTCGTCCATGCCGCGCACCAGGTCGCGCGCCATGAGCGTGTAAATGTAGCGGTCGGCCAGCACGATGAAGCCCGCCTTGAGCGCGGGAAGGATGATATTTTCCAACTGGTCGGCAAAATCGGTCGCGTAAAACAAACTCAAGGTCGTCCGGCTTAAAATGTTTCCTTCCTGCGCCTTTTCGAGTTCGGAACTGACCAGCGTGGAGCGTTTCAGGCCCACCTGCACCGTCGCGTGGCCGCAGGTTTCCAGCCACTCCACGAGCCGTGCGATTTGCGTCGAACGGCCGGATCCATCCGCGCCTTCCACCACGATCAGTTTGCCCGCGAGTTCTTCAAGTTTGACGCGCGGTATGCCGTGGCCGAAGAACTTGCGGCATTTCCTCGATTGAGCGGAATCAGTTTTCATGCGGCCATGTCCTCCTCGGCTTCTTTCGTGGGGTCCGGCGGGAAAGTAGGCGGCAGCGGCAGGGGGCTGCGGCGTTTGAATTTTGCCAGGTCAATCTTTTCGCCCACAACCTTGCGCAGGAGCGCCTGCTGTTTCTCGACGTTCTGGTTGGCGTCCATGCCGATGAAATTGAATTCGGCGCTCATTGCCATGTATTGCTCCAGGATGCGACCCTGGAAAATCCGGAAGCTTTCATACGGATCGCTCGACAGCCGCAAATCCATGCCGGCCTCGAAGAACTTCAACTTGGGCCGGCCTTCGAGAATCCGGTTCAGCGAGACTTCCAAATCCGCCTTGAAAAAGAATGTCAGGTCGGGCTGCGCCGCGAAACTGTAGATGCCGCGCACCCAGTCCGGCGGGCAGCCGCGCGTTACATCGCGCGCAAACGCCGTGAAAACGTAGCGGTCGCACAGCACGATGTAGCCCGCGCGGAGCAGCGGCAGCAGGTGGCGTTCGTAGCGGTCGGCAAAATCCGTCGCGTGGATGAGGCTGAACGTCGTCGGCGTGAGCAGCTCGCGCTTCTTGCCCTTGCTCGTGGCGGATTTCACCAGCTCGGACGAGTTCCAGCTGCTGAAATAGACCTTGATGCCCTCGGCTTCGAGCCAGCGCTTGAGCAGATAAATCTGCGTGGACTTGCCGGAGCCATCAAGCCCCTCCACGGCGATGAGCCGGCCCGGAAAATTCAGTTCCGCAAATGTTTTCATAATCACGCCCAGTGCGTTTGCTGATGCTACACTAGTTTCCGCCGGTTACAAGCGCAAGTTGATGCCGCGGGCTAATACCATGCCGTCCGGCGTTTGCATCGTTACATTCCGGTGAATTAACTCCTCTTGTGAAAAAAATCACAAATTCAACTTGCCCCGGTTTTCCGCGCCGATTAACTTCTCGCGGCGCTTCTTTCAGGGCGCGTTGTGCTTATGCGAACCGAAACCGAAATCGGCTACAATTCGAAGATCGAGGGCGACGTCATCGTCACCCGCGTGGATGCCGCGCTGAACTGGTTCCGCAAAAATTCCGTCTGGCCGATGCCGATGGGCCTGGCCTGCTGCGCCATCGAATTGATGGCCGCCGGCGCCAGCCGGTTCGATATTTCCCGCTTCGGCTCCGAGGTCATGCGGTTTTCCCCCCGACAGTCGGATTGCATGATCGTGGCCGGCACCGTCACTTACAAAATGGCCGGCGCGGTGAAGCGCATTTGGGATCAGATGCCGGAGCCGAGATGGTGCATCGCGATGGGTGCGTGCGCCTCCACCGGTGGCATGTATCGCAGCTACGCCGTGCTGCAAGGCGTGGACAACATCATCCCAGTCGACATTTACATTTCCGGCTGTCCGCCGCGCCCCGAAGCCGTGCTCGACGCGCTGATGAAATTGCAGGCCAAAATCAGCACGCAGCCGGTGTTGGAGAACCTCATGGCGGTCAAAGCATTGCAACACCATTGAAATCTTAAATTTGAAATCGCCGTGTCCGCCCTCGAATCCGCCCAAAAAATCGAAGCCAAGTTCGGCGATTTAATCTCCGAACCGGCGGAATTTCGCGGCGAAATTACGGTGAAACTCACCGACGCGGAACAAATCACTGCCGTTTGCAAATTTGCGAAGGAGCAGCTTGGCTTCGATTACCTCGTGGACATCAGCAGCGTGGACAATTACGGTGACGACCCGCGTTGGACGGTTGTTTATCATTTGCGCGGTTTGAAACACGGCAACGAATTGCGCATCAAAACCGACGTGAGCGAGGAAAAATCCGAACTGCCCAGCGTTTTGCCTGTTTGGCGCACGGCCAACTGGCACGAGCGTGAGATTTACGACATGATGGGCATTCGCTTCAGCGGGCATCCCGATTTGCGCCGGATTT
>Ga0265338_10008186_pt1 | contig 12743 bp, 14 predicted proteins | sample 42126metaG_FD_193579 | JGI IMG/M metagenome (GOLD analysis project Ga0265338, IMG submission 193579) | Rhizosphere microbial communities from Carex aquatilis grown in University of Washington, Seatle, WA, United States - 4-21-26 metaG | ecosystem: Host-associated > Plants > Roots > Rhizosphere... | reverse complement strand
TTTTTCGGCGCGAGTGAACTCGTGCCCTGATACGAAACTAAACCGACTGCGGCCAACTTGGAGATCGTCGTGTCCCACCCTAGGCGCAAGAACAAAAACGCGCCGAGGATGGGACACCCAAATTTTAGTTCAATGGGGGCGGAGGAACCGGTGGCGGACTGTCAACGCATTCGCAATTGTTTCTCGCGGACGGAAAGTACGAATGCCCGGGCCTGAAGGCCACGCTTATTGGCGAACTATTTCGGGGGTTGAAACCCCCGGCTCCCTCCGAATTACACGGTCGATCAATCGCGTACTTTTATTTCGGGGGTTGAAACCCCGGCTCCCTCCGAAGACCTAACGATGGAGAGCAGGATTTCCATAATCCGGCGATCTACATTCGAGTACTATCGGTTTCCGCCGTGCAGACGAAACTCTCGGCGCTGTTGGTGTCGCCAGTGCCCTTGTACTTTGCCACCTGCGGGAATGGGCAGAGAGGGCGGGTCATTACCGGCGCGGCTTGCGCGCTTCCAGATCCGGGGTGGCCGTCGGCTTCTTTTGTGGCGATGATTGCTGCTGGGGCAGTTCCCTTCTCTACCCAGAGTTCGAGCGCGGTTCGTGCGTTGTCACGCGGGTCGGGGTTCCAGATTGGCGATTGGCCGAAGTTGTCCGGACCCGGGCCTCCGGCGCAGTGCTGCATACCGGGAACCATATAGAGGCGGACAAATGATTGGGTCTGGGTCTTGCCCAGAGCCCCGATGACGCTCCGGTAGTAATTCACACTGCTGAGCCCAGGGATAGCGGGATCGTTCCAGCCGTGATAGATGATCAGCTTTCCGCCGCGAGCATAAAACGGTTTGAGGTTCGGATCGGCGGAGTCGATCGCCTCTGCTGTTTTCTGTCGCGCCAAAGGCAATCCGGTCTCGACGCTAAACGACTTGTAGTCCCAATTGGGTTTCTCGTAAACCATGTTGGAGAAGTAGCCGCTTCCAAATGCCGCCATGAGGCTATGCATGGGAGCGGGCCCGGTGATCCAGGTTCCCCATCCATTGCCACCTTCTTCAGCGCCGGGCAGATATCCGGGAAAGAGGGTTTTGCCATGTTCGTCTTTTACGCCGCCATAGATGGCATTGAGCGCAGTGACCTGGGCCGCGGTGAGGCATTGGCCGGTATCTTCGCCGTTTTTGCATTCGATTGTTGCGGGATCGAATTTGCATTGGCGCGGATCGTTGAGGATGCCGTCGCTTACGCCATCGAGTGCGTCGCACTGGGCGAGGACTGCGTGCGCGATGGTAGCGATTTTATTCGGCGGAATAAAACTTGCCGGCGTGACTGTGAGGGCTTGCGTGTCGGTGACGGCGCTGGTGAGCAGAAGGGTCCAGTTATTAGCGGGCGCTCCGGCAAGGATGCCGTCGTAGTCATCGGGATAGCGCTCGGCTTCCATGAGCGCCTCGCGGCCGCCGTCGGAGCAGGAGGCAAAGTACGAATGGCTGGCGGGCGAACCGTAGAACTGCGCGATCACGAGCTTGGCCACGCGGGTCATTTCGTGAATGCTGCGGCGGCCGAAATCGGTCACTTTCTCAGGATGGCCGAGCGCCCACGAAGCGTCGATGAACGAGGCGTTGTGGCCTGTATTGGTGGCCGCGGATGCATAACCTTTCTCAATATATGCGGCCAGTTCGGGAACGTCGTATGAGCCGGCAAAGCCACCGTTGCCGGTGCCCTGAAGCTTGCCATTCCAGCCTTGGAGCGGCAGCCAGATCTCGATCACGATATCGGAGTCGGCGCTGGGTGTGGCCTTTGCCATGACCCTGCAAAAGCCGGGCAACTTGCTGGCGTACGCAGCCATGCCGCCACCGCCGTTATCGGATGACGCGGTGTATGTCCCAGCCGGAAACGCTTTGGCAGAAGTGATGGTGACGTTGGGAATTTGCAGGCCGGCGAGTTTTTCGCAAGGGCCGTTGACGGATTGCGCTGAGCCTTCGGGCGGCATTACGTCGGTGGCCTGTGCGGGAGCGAGGGTTGCGGCAAGCAGCAGCGCGGCCGATGCAGGTAGAAGCAGGTTGATCCGCATGGTGGGCTTCCTCAGTTGGAGTCTTGGAAACTTGTGGATCTCAAAAAAAGGTGTGGACATTGATGCGAGGCAATTCTAAATGGCGGGTTGAGAAATTGTCGCAAATCGCGCTTGACAATCCATAACCGTTTGGTTATGGTTTTATTCGTAACGCCGGGCTAACGCGACGGCAGGGCGTTTAATTGCGAAGCCGGAACATGATATTGGGAAGAAGAAGGAGAAGCCATGCAAATCAAATTGACGAGCGTATTTGTTGACGATCAGGACAAGGCCCTGAAGTTCTACACGGAAGTTCTGGGCTTCGAAAAGAAACACGAATTCAGCGCGGGGACGTATAAATGGCTGACGGTTGTTTCACCCGAAGAACCGGAGGGCGTGCAACTGGTGCTGGAGCCGAACGCCAATTCGGCGGCACAAACGTATCAACAGGAGATTTTCCGGCAGGGGATACCCGCTGCTAATTTCTTTGTCGGGGACGTGCAGGCAGAGTACGAGCGGATGAAGCAGCTTGGCGTGACGTTTACCAAGGAACCGACCAAGACTACGGGATCGACCATTGCGGTGCTTGATGATACGTGCGGAAATCTTATTCAGATCACGCATCTCGATTGGTAGGACGACCGCGGACACAGGGGAGGCTTTCGATGCCTGCATTAGCGGACAATATTTTCCGTGCACTCGCCGATCCCACGCGCAGGGCGATTTTTGAGGAGTTGACGCGGCAGGGCGAACAGACCGTGCACGCTTTGACGCGCTATGCTGGCGTATCGCAGCCTGCTGTGTCAAAGCATTTGATAGTGCTGAAGCGGGCGAAGCTGGTGCGGCATCGACGGGAAGGGCGCGAAACTCACTATCGCGCGCAGCCGGACTCGCTGGCGCCGATGGTGAACTGGCTCGACCAATATGGCGCGTTCTGGCGCGAGAGGTTTGACCGTCTCGAAACGTTGTTGGAAAGGATGGAGTAATGAGCGACCCGAAAGAATGTCCCCGCAGCCTGGTTATCGAGCGGGTGTTTTCGCACACGCAAGAGAAGTTGTGGCGCGCGCTTACCGAGAGCACGCTGCTGGCGCAGTGGATGATGAATAACGATTTTGAGCTGGAGGTCGGCAAGAAGTTTCAATTCCGCGCCGAGCCCCAGCCGAATTGGAATGGAGTGGTCGATTGCGAAGTGATACTCGTGGACCCAATCGAACGCCTTTCATATAACTGGGGCACCGGAGGCGCTGAAAGCGGGCTGCAATGGGTGGTGGCGTTTACGCTGACGCCGACCATGGGCGGCACGCACGTTCGCATGGAGCAATCGGGATTCGGTCCGAATCAGATTGCAGCGTATAACGGCGCGAATTACGGCTGGAACAAAATGCTGGGCGGGCTGGAGCGGGTGCTTGGAGAGGTTAGCTGACTCAGCGGGACGACGCATTGACCATGACCACCAGCAAAACCAACGCCAAGGTCGACGCCTTTATACGCGACGCGAAAAAGTGGCAGGCAGAGTTGAAGAGGTTGCGAGAGATCCTGCTTGAATCTGAGCTGACCGAAGAATTCAAGTGGTCCCAACCCTGCTACACCTTCCAGGGAAAAAACGTGGTGGTTATCAGCGGCATGAAGGAGTCGTGCGCGTTTGCAATATTCAAAGGCGCACTACTGAAGGATGCGCATGGGGTTTTTACCGCGCCGGGAAAACACTCGCAATCGACACGGTGGATCAAATTCACATCGGTACGAGAGGTTGCCGAGATGAAGTCTGTGTTGAAGGCTTATATTCGCGAGGCCATTGAGGTAGAAAAAGCCGGATTGAAAGTGAAGTTAAGAAAGACTTCGGACCTGAAGTTTCCCGATGAATTGCAAACCATGCTGGATGAGTTTCCTCACTTCAAAGCTGCCTTTGAAGCCCTGACGCCGGGGCGGCAACGAGCTTACATTTACCACATTTCAGGAGCCAAGCAATCGAAGACCCGGGAGTCGCGGGTTCTGAATTGCATGCCGCAGATCATGAAGGGCAAGGGTCTGCTGGATCAATAAACGGGCGGCCGGATTCGATGGTCGAGCGCTAACGGAAGGTTAATCGGCGTGGAGCGTTCTAATGGGGTCGAGGCGCATGGCGCGAATGGCCGGAATGTAGCTGGCTGCGATCGCGACCGTGGTTAGAACTAGTGTGACGCCGGTGAACGTGAGCAGGTCGTTGGGCGACACGCCGTAGAGCAGGCCGGCCATGAGATGAGAGACGATGAACGCGCCAAGCAGGCCTACGCCGGCGCCGGCGGCGGCCAAACTCAATCCCTGGCGAAGAACCATCTTGAGGATAGTGGCTCTTTGCGCACCCAGCGCGAGGCGAATGGCGATTTCGTGCGATTGCTCATTGACCAGGAAGGAGATGGTGCCATAGATTCCGAGCCCCGCGAGCAGCAGGGCAGTTACGGCAAACAGCGCCACCATTTCCATGGAGAACCGGCGCACAGAAAGAGAAGAGGAGAGCACGTCGTCCAAAGTCTCCGCACGGAAGACGGGAAGCTCCGCATTGACGGTCTGGATTTGCGTGCGCACCTGCGCGGAGATGTTGGCAGGATCGACCTGTCCGCGCAGGTAGAACGCAATAAACTTGGCGGGGCGCTGATAGATGTCGAGGTAGATCTGCGGAATGCCGGCGTCGGCGAGCGATTCAGTGCGTGCGTCGACAATGACGCCGACGATGGTGGTCCAGTCGGGCCTGGCACGGCCCAAACGGCCCAACAAACGGACTCGCTTGCCGACCGGATCCTCGCCCTTGCCATCTTTGCCGGGCCAGTACATGCGCGCTGCGGCCTGGTTGATGACTGCGATCAAGGGCGTGCCTTCAACATCCTGGTCGACGAAGAGGCGTCCACGCAAAAGAGTTAAGCCGAGGACGTGGAAATATTCCGGTGACACGATCGATGTGTCGATCAGCGGAGGCTGACTTCTCTGCATGTTCTGGCCTTCGCGAAGCAATGGAACCGCCCGGTGCTCGCTCTGGCCATAGCCGAGGGGAATGGCCGCCCGATCGCTGACGGCGGTTTCTTCGACGCCCGGAATCGTCCGGTTGCGGCGCAGAACTTCGCGCAGCAAAACGGCTTCCTGCGTGGCGGTGTGGTAAATGTCGGTTTTGGGATCGTTAGGATTCGGCAGCGAGGTTTCGATTGCCACGACTCGAGTGGGATTGAAGCCGAGCTGCACTTTGAACAAGTCCCAGAAGCTGCGCAGCAGCAGGCCGGCGGCGACCATCAGCACTAGGGAGAGGGCTAATTCACCAATCACCAGAACATTGCGCAAGCGCGAGCGCCGGCGGGAACCGTTGGAGCCACGACCTTCCTGCCGGAGCGTCTCAGTCAAATTAAGGCGGCTTGTGATCCACGCGGGGGCAAGCCCGAATGTGGTTCCGGCGGCGACGGAGACGACGATGGCAAACGCCAATACGCCCCAACCGATGGAAATGTCATTGAGGCGCGGCAAGCTTTCGGGAACAAATTGCAGCAGGAATTTCCGGGCGAAGAAGAGAACCGCGAAACCGCTGATGCCGCCAAGTACGAAGAGTAACAAGCTCTCGGTGAGGAGCTGACGAATGAGGCGCATTCTTGCGGCTCCCAAAGCCTGGCGAACCGCCATCTCTCGTCCTCGCGCGCTGGCGCGAGCAAGCAGCAGATTGGCGACGTTGACGCTGGCGATCAGCAGGACGAGGCCCACCGCGCCGAACAGCAGAATGAGCGATTGGCGAAAGTTGCCGACAAGAGTGTCGGCCAGGGGAGTGAGGTGGAAAGCCCACTCGGCCTGGGGCGGATAATCCACCGGATATTGCTTCTTCAACGATGCAACCAGGGCATTCAGACGCCCTTGCGCGACCTCTGGCGAGACACCAGGCTGAAGGCGCGCGATGGTGTCGAAGGGGAAACGTGTGCTGCGCATCGGAGGCGGAGCGGGGTCGGCGGCAAATCCGCACGCCGCCCACAATTCGGTACCGCGTTCCTCGGCGGTTTGTCCCTGGTCGCGAAAGCTGGCAGGCATGACGCCGACAACACGATAGACATCGTTGTCCAGGCGCACACTCTTGCCGAGAATGCGCGGGTCGGCGCCAAATGCACGCTTCCACAGACCATCGCTGATGACGACTTCAGTGATGAAGCCGGGTGTGGTGTCGTGCGGGTCCCAGGTGCGGCCCAACTCCGGGTCGACGCCGAGAACCGCGAAGTAGCTCGGGCTGACCGATTTTGAGGCGATGCTCGCGGGCTGGGTGCTGCCCGTGAGATTGTTGGTGCCGAAAAAAGATAGGGACACATATTGGAAAATTCCCGAGTTCTGAAGGTCTCTCAACTCAGGAATGGAGACGCCGATGTCGTGCGCGCCCACGCCGGGAAGGTTGGCTTCAATTCGCACCAGTTCGCCGGGGTGGGGGTATGGCAAAGGATGCAGCAGGGTTGCGTCGACGACGCTGTAGATGGCGGTGGTGGCTCCGACGCCGAGAGCCATGGTGGCGATGGCGATGAGGGAAAACCCGGGAGCCCGGTACAGCATGCGAAACGCAAAGCGGAGATCGAGCAAAAGGTTCTCAACGAAGGGAAGACTCTGCTCGGCGTGGTGATGCTCGCGGATGGCTTGGGCTGCGCCGAACTTGATTGCGGCCTGGCGCCGCGCCTCGGTGAGTGACATTCCAGCGCGCATATTCTCGTCGATCTGGAAGGCGAAATGTTCGGTCATCTCATCTCGCAGGCGTTGGTCGGCGCGCCGCCCGGTTGCCACATTCGCCAGCCTAATGAAGAAGCGTCGCAGAAATTTCATGCCAGATCCTCCGCTTTGACATTGAAGAAGCGCGCGATGATGGCTGCGGTTTGTTCCCAATCTCGGGTTTCAGCCTGTAGTTGCTTCCGGCCGGCTGCGGTAAGGCGATAGAAGCGGGCCTTGCGATTGTTTTCAGATATACCCCACTGCGAGGCAATCGAGCCTTCATGCTCCAGCTTCAGCAGCAAGGGATAGAGAGTGCCTTGGTTCACAGCGAGGAGGTCTCCGCTGATTTGCTCAATGCGGCGGGCTATGCCCCAGCCGTGCTGCGACCCGAGCAGATCGAGAGTCTTGAGGACCATCAGTGCCAGCGTTCCCTGCAATACATCGGGCTTTTCAGCCATCGAGAGCCATCCTTTAGGTTTCCAACAGGAATGATGGCACGGTTCCTTTTGGAAAGCAACAGGAATTTTTGTGGGATCTGACTGACCGCAAGCTCAGCTCGTTCCCGGGATTTTGCCGCGATTATTTATTACCAGAATGCCGGAAATGACCGGATTGCGACTATCATCTCAATATTCTGCGGCGGGGGGCGTACGGAATGGCTTCGGGAATTTCCCAGTCAGCGGAGCGATCGAATCTGGCTGACTCCATACGCGACTTTCGAACGGAGACGGGCCGCTCGCTGCTCGATCTGGTTGATGAATCCCCGGTGCTGCTGGTGTTTCTTCGCCACTTTGCATGCGCGTTCTGTGCGCAGGCTCTCGACCAGGTTTCAAAGTTGCGCCCGCAGATTGAGGCCAAGGGGGTGCGGCCGGTGTTTGTGCATCTCGGCACTCCGGAACGGGCGAAGCCTTACTTTGACTACTACAACATCTCCGATGTTGAGAGGATCAGCAATCCCGAGGCGACGCTCTATCAGTTGCCTGCTTTCGCCCTCACGCGGACTAACGTTTATTTGCACTTTTTGAATCTGGCGGTCTGGAAGGGCTGGTTCAAGGGTGCGATGTTCAAGTATAAAATCGGCATGATTAAAGAGGATGCGGATCAGAATCCGGGAGTATTTTTTCTGAAGGAGCGGAGGGTTGTGCGCGCATTTCGCCACCGGTCAATTGCCGATGAGCCGGATTACATGAAGCTGGTTGGCCCTGGTTGAGAAAATGAAACGCTTCAGGTCTTGAATTTCACGCCTTGGATTTCAGGCCTTGGATTTGTTGAGGGCAACGGCGGAGCGGATGAGGGCTATGAGGGCCTTCTGATTTATTTTGTCGCCTTCGTGGAAATCGATGGCGCGGCGCAGATTTCCTTCGAGACTGGAATTGAACAGGCCTGATGGGTCTTCAAGGAAAGCGCCTTTGGCGAATGTCATTTTGACGACACTCTTGTGAGTTTCGCCGGTGCAGATCATGCCGTCGTGCGACCACACTGGCACGCCGCGGGGGTTGGAAGGTTTCTTCCATTTGCATTCTTCGACGACATCGGGGTCGGCCTGCTTGATGAGAGCGCGGATGCGCGCAAGCATGTCGCCGCGCCAGTCGGCCAGGTCGTGGATTCTGGCGTCGATTTCCTGAGATCCGGATTCGTTGCTCGGGGACGCGTTTTTTTTGTGCATGAGTAGTGCCTTTAGACTGGATTTCTTGCTCCGGCGTCCGGGGCCGCTTTCTCCCACCTATTTTCCGATAAGAAGGCCGCCTTTGAAAGGGATTTCCTAACCTGCGCGCGCCGAGGCGATCCATAATGCAGCGGCAAAGTTGTATACTCGGCGAGTTATGCAAGTGTTTGCCATACTTCCCGCGGCGGGTTTGGGAACCCGCATGGCCGGGCCCAAGCCGAAACAGTTTCTCACCCTCGACGGGACGCCGATCCTGATACATTCTCTGCGCGCGTTTGCGTCGGTGGAGCGCGTTACGGCCATCTATGTTGCGGTGCGCAAGCCTGAGGTGGAGCGGGTTGAGGCGCAGATTGCCGAATTTGGCTTCGCCGATCGGGTGAAGGTGGTGGAGGGCGGCGACAAGCGACAGGAGTCAGTGGCGCACGCGCTGGCCGCGCTGCCCGCCGAGGACGACGACGTAGTGCTGGTGCACGATGCGGTTCGGCCGCTGATTGACGCGGCGACGATTGATCGCACGATTGACGCGGTGATTGAGACGGGCGCGGCCATAGTGGGCATGCCGGCCATTGACACCATTAAACAGGTTGAACGCACGGCGCATGGCGCGCTGATTACGGCCACTATTCCGCGGGAGTTTGTGGTGCTGGCGCAGACGCCGCAGGGATTCCGTTATGGGCTGCTGCGGAGCGCGTTTGCCGAGGCGGAGGCGGATGGCTTTGTGGGTACCGATGAGGCTTCACTTGTGGAACGCGCGGGGAATTCGGTAGCCGTGGTGCACGGATCTCAGGTTAATCTGAAGATTACGCAGCCGGGCGATCTGGAGCTGGCTGAGTTCTATTTGAAGCAGCGGACGCGGTAATTAAGCAGAGTTGGTCTCCCATCCATTCGCAAAAGCGCGAATGGATGGGGCACTCAGATCGTGATCGAATCCGCGAACGCACGCCGAGTAGAGAAAGAACGAAGTCGATATGAATACACGAATCGGATTTGGCTGGGACTCGCACGCATTTAAGGCCGGGGTACCGCTGCGCATTGGCGGCATGACGCTCGATCACGCCGAGGGACTGGCCGGCCACTCCGACGGCGATGTGTTGCTGCACGCGATTACCGATGCGCTGCTGGGCGCTGTAGCGGCGGGCGACATTGGCAGCTTTTTCCCGCCCGGCGATCCGCGCTGGAAGGACGCCGACTCCTCGATTTTTTTGAACCTGGCGCTTGAAGAGTTGCGGCATGCAGGCTACAGCATTGTGAATGTGGACACGACGTTGGTGCTTGCCACGCCAAAGATTTCGCCTATTTCGGGCGAGATGCGGGCGCGGGTGGCCGACCTGCTGAACCTGCCGATCGACCGTGTAAGCATAAAGGCCAAAACGCCCGAGGGGCTGGGGCTGGACCACGTGGCGCAATGCCATGCGGTGGTGCTGGTGGAGCGCTCAGAGGATTCAGAGGGCCTGAAAGCCATAAGCGAAGTGATTGAGACGCAGCGCCAGCTTGAGGACGTGGTTGACGACTTGCTCGCTTCTGTCCATGGCGTGCCTAAGCGGCGGGTGACGCCTAGTGTTTACGACACTGAGGATATTACTTAAATACAGGGAACAGGGAACAGGGAACAGGGAACAGGGAACAGGGATCAGGGAACAGGGATCAGGGAACAAGAAGGCGATGCGGGTTAGTTCGACCTGCATGCCTGGTCGACGATTTTCGTTGCAGATCGGCGGGATTCAGGGTAACTTGGCTGCGAGCATCCATCCCAATTTGGAGTGTGACCTATGCATTTGATGACCCTCCTCGCCCAATCCCAGCCTGATCCACAACAAGTGATGCAGTCGATGATGGCGATTATTCCCTTGATCATGATTTTCGGCCTGATCTGTGTCGCCGTAATCATTGTTCCATTCTGGTTTATCTGCAAGAAGGCCGGGCTCTCGCCCTGGCTCTCGTTGTTGAATATCGTTCCGTTGGGCAATCTTGTGCTGATTTATGTGCTGGCGTTCGCCGAATGGAAGGTGGCTCCGACGCCTCCAGCGACTTGGGCGAGCGGTTATCCGCCGCCACCTGTTGCGTAAAGAGACGGCACGCACAATCGACAGAGAGGCCGATGTTTTAGCATCGTAAGGGTAGACCTTTTCCTACGATGCCAGAATCCGATCTTTCAGCGCCCGGCTCACCCCGTGTCCGATTTGCGCCCTCGCCCACCGGTTTTCTTCATGTGGGCAGCGCGCGCACCTTTATCTTTAACTGGCTCTATGCTCGCCACAACGGTGGGACTATGGTGCTGCGGATCGACGACACCGACGTTGAGCGCAATACCGAGGCCAGCGTGCAGTCGATTTTTGAGGGGCTGAGGTGGCTGGGCCTCGACTGGGACGAAGAGTACAAGCAGTCTGAGCGGCTGGACCTGCATCGCCGGGCTACTGAGGCGATGTTCGCGAAGGGGCTGGCATATCGCGACTTTACGCCGGCGCACTCGGGCGACGACAACCAGAGCGGCGCGCAGGGTGCTTGGCTGTGCAACCCCGGCATGCGCGAGCTTTCACGCGATGAAAGCGAACGGCGCGCTGCGAGCGGTGAGCCGTTTGCGCTGCGCTATCGCGTGCCGCGCGGTGAGGGGCGGGCGCTGCGATTTGTGGATGGGGTGTACGGGGCGCAGTCTAAGCTGGCCGACGAGGTTGAGGACTTTGCCCTTCTGCGGTCGGCTGGGGCCCCCAACGACAGGTCTTCGTCGGTGGGGTCAGGGTTCGATGGAATGCCCACGTACCACCTGGCTTCGTGCGTTGACGATGCCGACTTGCGCATCAGCCACATTATCCGCGGGCAAGACCACCTGACAAATACCTTTAAGCATCTGCTGATTTTTGAGGGGCTCGGTGCGACCGCGCCGCAGTTTGCGCATTTGCCGCTGCTGGTTGCACCCGACGGCACGAAACTTTCAAAGCGCAAGCACGGGCCGGTGGTGAGCGTGACGACTTATCGCGACGCGGGATTTTTGCCGCAGGCCTTCGTTAATTTTCTGTGCCTGCTTGGCTGGTCGCCCAAGAACGATCGCGAATATTTGACGCTTAACGAATTGAAAGAACTGTTTACGCTCGAGGGCGTCAATCGATCCAACGCGGTGATCAACTTCACTGAAGAGCTTCCGTTCGATGACAAGGCCGTGTGGCTCAACGCCGAGCATATTCGAGCGCTGCCAGTGGAAGAGTTGGCGCGCGAGTTGCAACCTTTTTTCGAGAAGGCCGGCTTCAATGCGCCGCCGGAAAAGGTTCTGGCGGTGACGCCGCTGATTCGCGAGCGCATTAAACTGCTGGGCGAAGCGGTTGGCGCTGCCGATTTCTTTTTTGTCGATGAACTGGCGCCGTACGATCCGATCGAGCTGATTCCTCTCAAAAAAGGAGAGACGACGGGCGATCCGGCGCTGGGGCGCAAGGTGCTTGAGACTGCGCTTGAGGTGCTGGCGGTTACCGCGTTCGATCACGAGTCGCTGGACCAGGCGCTTCGTGGGGCTGCGGCTACGCTCGGCCTGAAAGCTGGGCCAATGTTCCAGCCGATTCGTGTCGCTGTTTGCGGACGCAAGAATGCGCCGCCGCTTTTTGAGACTTTGGTTGTTTTGGGGCGGGATGTATGTTTGGAGAGGATTAAAAAGGCTTGCGAAAAACTGCAGGAGTTGCCGGGAAGCCAAGACAACAACAATGCGCAAAACCATTAACGTGGATCAGCTGCCTGAATTCGACCCCGCGCGTTACCTCGACAACGAAGGGAGCATCGCCGTCTATCTGACCGGGATACTGGAAGCGAATGATGCGGCATTGTTGGCCTCGGCGCTGGGTGACATTGCCCGCGCGCGCGGCATGACGGAGATCGCCAAGGCCGCCGGAATTACTCGCGAGGCTCTCTACAAAGCCCTTCGCCCCGATAGCGCGCCGCGCTTCGAAACCATCAGCCGTGTTTGTGCGGCGCTCGGTGTGCGCTTGGTGGCGCAGCCGTTGCGTACCCGCAAAGCTGCCGCCTGAAGCAAGTCCCAGAGCGATAATGTATTCGATGAAACAAGTCACGATCATTTCCGATGGCGCCTGCATCGGAAATCCCGGACCTGGCGGATGGGCCTACATCCTTCATTTCGCCGACCATTCGGAAGAACGGGCGAGTGGCGCATCCGATACGACGAACAATCGAATGGAACTCACAGCAGTGATCGAGGGCCTCAAAGCCCTAAAGGAGCCTTGCGAGGTCCGGCTCATCTCTGACAGCCAGTACCTATTGAATGGTATTTTGTCTTGGCGGTTTGCTTGGCGTGACAATGAATGGTTGAGAAAGCCAACGAGAGACAAGACTACGAAAGAATGGCAGGTGTTT
>Ga0265338_10008185_pt1 | contig 12743 bp, 12 predicted proteins | sample 42126metaG_FD_193579 | JGI IMG/M metagenome (GOLD analysis project Ga0265338, IMG submission 193579) | Rhizosphere microbial communities from Carex aquatilis grown in University of Washington, Seatle, WA, United States - 4-21-26 metaG | ecosystem: Host-associated > Plants > Roots > Rhizosphere... | reverse complement strand
AAACGGCAGCATCGCCTCGCGCACCGCGGGATCCAGCGGGGTCGTGGCGTTGTAATCGAAATAAACCGTTCGCGGCATGGCTGATTGTTGAAAAACCCCGTCCGCCCGACGAGACAAAACTTGCTGGCAGTCAGGCGAGCCTGGTTTGACAGGCAAGCGGTTTGCTTATTTGGTCACGCGGCGGCAAAGCCGCCGGGCGCAAGCCACCGCCAACAAATCGCAAGCTGCCGACAGCGAGGAATCGCCCCCGGATTTAATCTATATAACGATGACTACGAATGCGCCAACGCCAACGCCGGAGACGCGGTTGGACGCGCTGCTGCCGCGGCAATGCGCGGTCGTGCGTCGCATCGAGACGGATGGCGACGATGTGGAGCGGCTCAAGACGCTCGGCATCTGCGTCGGACGCCGGTTGGAGGTCGTCCGGACCGGCGATCCGCTCGTGGTTCGCGTTTTCGGCTCACGGCTGGGGTTGTCCGCCTCGCTGGCCTCGCGGGTCTGGCTGGAAGTCTGCACGCCCGACCATTGCGCGATGCGGGAAGTGCCCGGACATGAATGACGCCGTGAAATTCGGGACCGCGCCGGCTGGCGGCGGGGAGAAGCTGTCAGGTCAACTGCCGCACCACGCCTTCACTCTCGCGCTGGTCGGCAATCCCAATGCCGGCAAGACCACCCTGTTCAACGCGCTCACCGGTCTGCGCGCCAAGACCGCCAATTTCCCCGGCACCACCGTCGAACGCCGCGTCGGCCGCACGCACTTCGGCGGCCGCCAGACGGTGTTGGTGGATTTGCCGGGACTTTACAGCCTGGAAAGCTCGTCGCCGGATGAAAAACTTGCGAGCGACGCCCTGCACGGACGGCTGGAGGATCACCCCGCGCCCGAGGCCGCGCTGGTGGTCGTGGACGCAACGAACCTGGAGCGGAATCTTTTTCTCGTCAGCCAGGTGCTGGAGCTGGGTTGCCCGGTCGTCGTGGCGCTGAACATGATGGACACGGCCCGGCGCGACGGCATCCGGATTGACGTTGCGAAGCTCCAAGCCGAACTCGGCTGTCCGGTGGTCCCCATTTCCGCGCGCACGGGCATGGGGATCGGCGAGCTCAAGGACGCCATGGAACGGCTCGTCACCGGCGGGGCTGCCCAGGCCGCCACCCACAATAAACCCGCCTGCGCCCACGGTTGCAGTGGTTGTCCCTATCAGGCGCGCTACGAATGGACCGAACAGATTTCGACGAAGGTGATGGACGCGTCCGCGGCGCGGCGGTCGGCCCGGACGGAAAAAATTGATGATTTCTTCACCCACCCGGTGGTGGGCGTCATCGTTTTTCAAATCGTGATGATCCTGCTGTTCGTGCTGATTTTTTGGGCCGCGGAAATTCCCATGGGCCTGATCAGCCGCCTGTTCAGCACGGTGGGCGCCTGGGTGGCGGCGCACACACCGGCGGGTGACCTGCAAAGCCTGCTGATCAACGGCGTCATCGGCGGGGTCGGCGGCGTGCTCGTGTTCCTGCCGCAGATTTGCATTTTGTTCTTCGCGCTGTCGCTGCTGGAGGATACCGGCTATCTGTCACGCGCGGCATTGGTGATGGACAAGATCATGCGCCGGCTTGGACTGCCGGGCAAGGCGTTCGTGCCGATGCTCTCGGCGCACGCCTGCGCCATTCCCGCCATCATGTCCGCGCGCGTCATCGAAAATCCGCGCGACCGGCTGGTCACCATCCTCGTCACGCCGTTGTTGACGTGCTCGGCGCGGATTCCCGTTTATGCGATGGTCACGGCGCTGTTGTTTCCCCATTCGCCGCTGAAAGCCGCGCTGGTGTTCACGGCCGCCTACGCCACCGGCGCGCTGGCGGCGGTCCTGGCGGCCGTCGTGTTCAACCGCACGATTCTGCCGGGTGGCAGCCGGCCCTTGTTGATTGAACTGCCGCCGTATCGCCTGCCCGGACTGCGCACGGCGCTGTTTCACACGTACGATCGCGCGAAAATTTTCGTCAAGCAGGCCGGCACCATCATCCTGGTGGTCTCGCTCGCGCTGTGGGCGCTTTCGCATTACCCGAAATCCGCGCCGCCACCCGCCGCCGTGGCGCTGACGGCGCAGGCCGCGCAACTCGAGGAATCGGGCGACGCCCGGAAAGCCATGGCCCTCCGCGCGGATTCCGACCGGCTGACCGCACAATTCTCGCTGCGCAATTCCGCCGCGGGCAGGATGGGCCGGCTTCTGGAGCCGGTGCTCCAGCCGCTGGGTTTCGACTGGCAGATCGGCATTGGCATCATCAGCTCGTTTGCCGCGCGCGAAGTCATCGTCTCGACCCTCGCCATCGTTTATGGCGTCGGCCAGGACGCCGCGGAACATCACAGCTCGTCGCTGTACGATTCCCTGCGCCGCGCCACGCGGTCGGACGGCACGCCGATGTTCACCACGGCCACCTGCGCCAGCCTGCTGGTGTATTACATCCTTGCGGCCCAATGCCTTTCCACCACGGCCGTCGTGCGCCGCGAGACCAACAGTTGGAAATGGGCGCTGTTCCAGATCGCCTACATGACCGGCCTGGCCTACGTCGCCGCGTTCATCGTGTATCAGGCCGTCAGCCATTTTGTGCATTGAAATTTACGATTCATGAATTTTGATTTATAATTTCTTCCGTCGCTTGTGCGGGGCGCAAGCATCGTCGATCGTAAATCATAAATGAGTGTGCGGGTCAAAATTTGCGGGATCACCAATCCGGCGGACGCGCTGGTTGCCGTCGAGGCGGGCGCGGACGCGCTGGGCTTCAACTTTTACGACCGCAGCCCGCGGTTCATTCCAACCAAAGTCGCGGCGGAAATTTCCCGCGCACTCCCGCCGTTCACCCTTCGCGTCGGCGTGTTTGTGAACCCATCCGAAGAGCTTGTCCTTCACGCCATCGGCGAATGCAACCTTAGCCTGTTGCAGTTTCACGGCGACGAGCCGCCGGATTTTTGCATGCAATTCGGGCTGATGAGCATGAAAGCCTTTCGCATGCGCGACGCCGGGTCACTGAAGGAATTGCCGAAATACCGCACGGACGCGTGGCTGCTGGACGCTTATTCGCCCGACACGCTCGGGGGCACGGGCGAAAAATTCAATTGGGACCTGGCTGTGGAAGCGCAAAAGCTGGGCAAGCCAATCTTCCTGGCCGGCGGTTTGACGCCGGAAAACGTCGCCGAAGCCATCCAACAGGTGCGGCCGTTTGGCGTGGACGTTTCCAGTGGTGTCGAATCCGGTCCGGGCAAGAAGGACCATATCAAAGTCCGCGCCTTCATTACGGCGGCTAAACTACAGGCTTTGCATCATATTAAGGATTAATTTGTTGTGCCTGTCAGGCACGGCAATTGCCGTGCAAAGAATGGCAACATTTGAGTTAACGGCGCAAACGGGGTGTGCTAAGGTGCCTGCCACGTTTTTCAAGAAATGAAGATTGCCGTTCCCAAAGAAACGCATCCGGGCGAAACCCGGGCACCGTTGACGCCGGCCAGCGCCGCCAAACTGGTCAAACTCGGGGCCCAGGTGGAAGTTGAAACGGGCCTCGGGCTCGGCAGTGGTTTTGCCGATGCCGACTACACCGCCGCCGGCGCCACGCTCGCCACCGACCGCAAAACGTTGCTCGGCTCCGCCGACCTGGTGTTGCGCCTGCGCAAGCCGCCCATTGAGGAAATCGGGCTGCTCAAGTCCGGCGCCATCCATGCCAGCCTGCTGGATCCGTTCAACGAAAAGGAGCTTGTCCAAAAACTGGCCGAACGCGGCGTCAGCGCCATCAGCATGGAATTCATCCCGCGCACGACGCGCGCGCAGAAAATGGACGTGCTGTCATCACAGGCCAACCTCGGCGGCTACGAGGCGGTCATCCTGGCCGCGCGCTATTCCAACAAAATTTTCCCGATGATGACCACGGCGGCGGGCACGATCCTGCCGGCGAAGGTTTTCATCATTGGCGTCGGCGTCGCCGGTTTGCAGGCCATCGCCACCGCCAAACGGCTGGGCGCCAAGGTCACCGCCTACGACACCCGGCCGGTGGTGGAGGAACAGGTCAAGTCGCTCGGCGCGCAATTTTTTAAAATTGATGTTGGGGAAACCGGCCAGACCAAGGACGGCTACGCCAAGGCGCTGACCGAGGAACAAATCCAGAAGCAACGTGACGCCATGCGAAAAATCTGCGGCGATTCCGATGTCGTCATCACCACGGCGCAGGTGTTTGGCCGGCGCGCGCCGATTCTGGTCACGGCCGACATGCTCAACGCGATGAAACCCGGCAGTGTGGTGGTGGATCTCGCGGTGGAAACCGGCGGCAACGTCGAGGGCGTCGTGTACGACCAGGTGACCGATCGTAACGGGGTGAAGATTGTCGGCATTGCCAATTTGCCGGGCCGCGTGCCGCTCCACGCCAGCCAGGTCTATTCGGCGAACCTGACGAATTTGATCGAGGAATTTTGGGACAAGCAGAATAAAACGTTCGTCCTCAATCTCGAGGACGAAATCATCAAGGGCTGCCTCATCACCCACGGCGGCAAGATCGTCAACGAGAAGCTCGTGGCCAAACCCGGTTGATATTTTATGGATACGAACATCCTGTTTATCTTCATCCTCGCCGTTTTCGTCGGCTTTGAGGTCATCTCCAAGGTGCCGTCCATGTTGCACACGCCGCTGATGTCCGGCACCAACGCCATTCACGGCATCATTTTGTTCGGCGGCATCCTGGTGCTGGCGGACGCGGCCACGCCGCTGGCGCGGATCCTGGGCTTTGTCGCGGTGGTCTTCGGTTCGGCCAATGTCTTCGGCGGTTTCATGGTCACCGACCGCATGCTGCAAATGTTCAAGAAAAAGAAAAAATGAGCTCGACCATCGCCCTTATTTTCATCGGTGTCTCGGTTTTATTCATCATCGGCATCAAGTTCTTGAGTTCGCCGAAGACGGCGCGGTACGGCAATCTGGTGGCCGCTTTTGGCATGCTGGTGGCCCTGATCGCCTTGCACAAAACCACCGGTGATTACGTCTGGTCCCAGGGCTGGAACCTGAATTACACGCTCATCGCCCTCGGCACGGTCATCGGCCTGATCATTGGGGCCATTGGCGCGTATTCGGTAAAAATGACGGCCATGCCGCAGATGGTGGCGATGTTCAACGGCCTGGGCGGCGGGGCGGCGGCGCTGGTGGCGAGCCTGGAATTTCTCCGGCGTGCGCAGGGCATGGAAGACGTCGCGGCGGCCATTACAATTCCCATGTTGTTCGCCACGCTCATCGGTTCGCTCTCGTTTTCCGGCAGCATCATTGCGTATCTGAAGCTGGAGGGAAAATTTGAAAAGCCCCACACGTTTCCCGGCCAGAACTTCCTGAACGGGCTGATCTTGCTGGTGATTCTCGGCCTGGGTGGCTGGCTGACGTTCAATGCCACCGGCGGCAACGCCGTCACCGCGTTCATCGTCATGTTCTCGCTCGCGTTGTTCTTCGGCATCGCGATGGTCATGCCCATCGGCGGCGCGGACATGCCGGTCGTCATTTCCCTGCTCAACTCGTTCACCGGCCTGGCCGTCGCGGCGGACGGTTTTGCCATCAACAACCTCGCGATGGTCGTCGCCGGCACGCTCGTCGGGTCCTCCGGCACGCTGCTGACGCTGCTGATGTGCAAGGCGATGAACCGGCCGGTCACGAACGTTTTGTTTGGCGCATTCGGCTCGGGTGGCGGCGGCGGCAAGGCCGGCGCGGAGGATCTGGCCGGGAAATCCGTCAAACCGATTCAGGCCGACGAAGCGGCCTTGCTGCTCGCCTACGCGCAGCGGGTGGTGGTGGTGCCCGGCTACGGCATGGCCGTGGCCCAGGCGCAACATCAGGTCCGCGAGCTGTCGGATCAACTGGGCAAACGCGGCGTCGAAGTGCAGTTTGCGATTCATCCGGTCGCCGGCCGGATGCCCGGCCACATGAATGTGCTCCTGGCCGAGGCTAATGTGCCGTACGACCAGCTCCAGGAAATGGAAGCCATCAATCCCTCGATGGACCGCGTGGATGTCTGCCTCGTCATCGGTGCCAACGACGTCGTCAATCCCGCCGCGCGTGAGGAAAAGAGCAGCCCGATTTACGGCATGCCCATCATCGAAGCCGACCACGCCAAGACCGTCATCGTGATGAAACGTTCGATGGCCAAGGGCTTCGCCGGCATCGAAAACCATCTGTTCTACAAGGACAACACCCGGATGCTGTTCGGCGACGCCAAGGCTTCGCTGAACGCGCTCATCGCGGCAGTCAAGGCGGGTTGAGGTAGGACAGGCGTCGCGCCTGTTTCCATATACAAAACGGGGAAGTCAGAGCCAGGCGCGACGCCTATCCTACGCGAACAAATTCTCTTTGCGCCCTTTGCGCCTTTGCGTGAGAATTGCGGTATGAGTTCAGTTACCGCAAAAAATCTACCCGATGCCCAAGGCCATTTCGGGCCTTACGGAGGCCGTTTCGTGCCCGAAACGCTGATTCACCCGTTGCAGGAACTGGAAGATGAATATCGCCGCGCGCAAAAGGACCCGGCGTTCAAGCGCGAATTCGAATATTATCTCCGGGAATTCTGCGGCCGGCCCACGCCGCTTTATTTTGCCGAACGGCTGACCCAGGAACTCGGCGGCGCCAAGATCTATCTCAAGCGCGAAGACCTGCTCCACACCGGCGCGCACAAAATCAACAACTGCATCGGCCAGGTCCTGCTCGCCAAACGCATGGGCAAGACCCGCATCATTGCCGAGACCGGCGCAGGCCAGCACGGCGTCGCCACCGCCACCGTCGCCGCCATGTTCGGATTCAAATGCGTCGTTTACATGGGCGCAGTGGATTGCGAGCGGCAGGCGTTGAATGTTTATCGCATGAAAATGCTCGGGGCCGAGGTCGTGTCCGTGAAGGCCGGGCAGCAGACGCTCAAGGAAGCCATCAACGAGGCCATGCGCGATTGGGTCACCAACGTGCGCACGACGCACTACATTCTCGGCACGGTTTACGGCGCGCATCCGTATCCGGTGATGGTGCGAAATTTCCAGCGGGTCATCGGCGACGAAGCGCGCCGGCAAATCCTCGAACAGGAGGAGCGCCTGCCCGACCTGCTCATCGCCTGTGTCGGCGGCGGCTCGAATTCGATGGGTTTGTTCTATCCATTCCTGAAGGATAAATCCGTGAAAATGGTGGGCGTGGAGGCGGGCGGCGAAGGCATTGAGACCGGCAAACACGCTGCGCGGTTTCAAGGCGGCTCACTGGGTGTGTTGCAGGGAACGCGGTCTTATCTGTTGCAGGATGAATTCGGCCAGGTCCAGCTCACCCACAGCGTCAGCGCCGGACTGGATTACGCGGCGGTCGGCCCGGAACACGCGTGGCTCCGCGACCAGAAACGCGTGGAATACACCTACGCGACCGATGCCGAGGCGCTCAAGGCATTCATGAAACTGGCGCGGCTGGAGGGCATCATTCCGGCGCTGGAAAGCGCCCACGCCATCGCCGAAGTCATGAAACGCGCGCCAAAAATGAGCCGGAACAGGCTCATCATTGTGAATCTGAGCGGCCGCGGCGACAAGGACGTGGCGCAAGTGGCGGACAAGGTGGGGTTGCAAATGCCGAAATGAAACTGCCGAACATTCCACCAGAATTGCCAGAGGCCAAAACCAAAGGGTTTCGCGCAAAGATTTTAATTGGTGTGGTAGTTGGCTTGGTGTTTGAAATTGGCGGCTATTATCTATTGCGAGGAAATCAAACAGCTTTCGGCTGGGTCATGTTTATCGGTGTCCCCGCAGTCATGGGATTTGCAATCTCTCTCTTTACACAAACAAAATGGCAAACATTTTGGGGCATCCTTTTAACATTGGTTATCGGAATTGTTTTTCTGATTTTGGTGAAATGGGAAGGCTGGATTTGCTGTGTCCTCGCTTCGCCATTGCTTTTAGCGTGTGCAGTTTTCGGGGCTGTCATTGGCCATAATGTCAGAGCATGGTTGCTGCAAAAGAATATCAAAATCATTGGCAGGTTTTTGATGTTGGGTTCTATGATGGTTTTTTTAGTTGGAGCAAAGGAGATTGAAAAACCTTATTTGAATTCACGGCTAGAGGTTTTTAACAGCAGCGTGACAGTTTCTGTGACGCCTGAAAAGGCATGGAACTTAATCAAGTCTATTGAGCGCGTTGACACGCACAAACCACTTTTGTTGGCAATCGGCTTGCCAGTTCCTCAATCATGCACGCTGGACAAAGACGGCGTCGGCGGAAAACGAATCTGCTATTTCAATCAGGGAATCATTGCCCAAGAGATTACAGAATGGAATCCGCCACGCTTCATGAAAGTAAAAATCACCGAGTCCACGTTGCCGGGCAGACATTGGTTAAAATTTGTGGACGCGAGTTATGAGTTTATTCCGCAGGGCGACAAGACGCTCGTTTTCCGGACAACGACAATTTCTTCGAGGCTTTATCCGCGTTGGTATTGGCGACAATTTGAAGAATACGGCGTTCGGTCAGAACACGAATATGTTTTGTCTGATTTGGTTCGGCGCGCGGAACTCGAATCAAAATAAATTACGTCCCGAACGGGACGACCGGAAATCAGCCAGCTACGACGTGGCTGGCTGATTTCCCTCCGTTGCTCTGCGACTATCGCGGAAAACTTCAGGCAAAACGCCCGAAATACCCGGCGAAACACGGGTGTGTAACATTTTCCCTCCCGTGTTCGTATTATTTACATTGAACTGATTTGCCAACTGGCTCGTCGAATTGAAAACGTCAAACAACCGCAAATAAACGAAAGGACAATTATGAAATGCCGGTACGTTTCAATGGTTGCTGTGTTGTCACTCTGCCTTGGCGCCGCCGCAGCACAGGCGCAAGGCTATTATTATTTGCCCCCGGACGCCGGCCCGGAGTTTCGTTTCGGCATCGGCCCGTCATTTTTCGAGGACGGCCGGCTCACCCAATTTGGCGGCCCGGTCTCCAGCAAGGTGGATTACGATACCGGATTGGCCTTCGACGCGGCTTTGGGCTGGAACTTCAACAAATATGTGGCCGCGGATTTTGAAACCGGCTTCATTGGCGCTAAAATCAACAATGTGCCGGGATTTACTTCGGACAACTCGCGCCTCTACAATGTGCCGTTTCTCTTCAATGTCACGCTGTCCTGTCCCATTCCCCGCACCAATCTGATTCCCTATGTGGGTGCCGGCGTCGGCGTCGCCGATGTGGTTTTTGATACTGACAATTTCAACGACGGGGTAACGACCGTTACCGGCAGTGAAAATAACGTGGTGTTTGCGGGGCAGATTTTTGCGGGATTACGTTTCCAATTGACCGGCCATTTGTCAGTGGACCTCGGTTACAAATACTTTGCCACCGGCGATCCCACCTTCAGTTATCCGCCGTCTCCCAATTTTGACGTTGGCTTTCGCGGCGCCCGGACCCATTCAGTGCTGGCGGCGCTCAGGTTTGACTTCTAACCGGCGGAAACCGGGAAGAGACCTTGAACACTGTGGGCAGGCATCTGCCAAGGGCCGGTGCTGCCTCCTCTTCCACGTCCGGGCGGTTATTTTTCCCCTGATTCCGGTGGCAGGCAGGTGATGAGACGGGCGCTGCGGCGGAAGGAAAAATACCACCACGTGTTTTTTGCCCCCAGCTACGTGCCCAATTTGAATGAACGGCCGGGAAATGACAATCCGGCAGTTCCCGCCGGTCGGAAAGATCATCGGCCGCCGCATTTTTGTCGTCGGACGGGTATTTCCGGGTTAACGTCCGGCAATTCCAACATGGCATCGAGTAGCGTAGACCAGGCCAGAGTCGTTGCCGGTATGTGCGAGAAGGGGATGTGGCGGGAAGTGCTGGCTTTTGCCCGGCAATGGCGCGAGGCCAACCCGACCGACCCTCGCGCATATTATTATCTTGGTGCGGGCCTCAGCGGGGTGCGCCGGTTTTCGCAGGCCGCGGCGGCCTATCGACAGGCCTTGAGGCTGGACCCGACCGATTTCGAGGCCTGGAGCAGTCTTGCGGAATTGCTGTTCAAGAAAATGCGGCTGCCGGAGGAGGGACTCCAATGTCTGGAACAGGCCGTGCAAGCGAATCCCCGCCACACGCTCGGCTGGTTAAGCCTCGCCCGGCTGGCGGGTAGAATGGGTTGCCACGAGAAGGCGTTGCATTGCGCCGATCAAGCCATCGCGCTGGACCGGAAACTGGTGGAAGCCCATTTGTCCAAGGCCGCCGCCGCCCGGGCGCTCGGGAAAATGGACATTATCCAGGAGGTCTGCCGCGAGCTCGCCACCCTCGGGCCGGAAAATTTCCGGCGCGCGTCCTGAACTCGCGCGGCTTGTTTTGGGGCCGGCCATCGGTTAGTTTTAAACCGTGATTTACGACGCGTCATTGGACGAGTTGCTCCAAAAGGTCTGGGACGGCCAGCGCATCCATGCGGCCGAAGCCCTGCGGTTGTATCATCTGCCGCTGGAGGAACTCGGCGCGCTCGCCGACCGCCGCCGGCAACTGGCCAAGGCCAAGGATTTCAACGGGCGCGGCAACGACCTCGTCACCTACATCGTTGACCGCAACGTCAATTACACCAACGTCTGCAACGTCTATTGCAAGTTCTGCGCCTTTTACCGCGTGGAAAAGGACGACGACGCCTACGTCATCTCGTTGGACGAGATGGACAAAAAAATCGAGGAAACCATCGCGCTCGGTGGCACGCAGATTTTAATGCAGGGTGGGCATCACCCCAAACTCACGAAGCAGTGGTATCTCGATTTGCTGTCGCACATCAAAAACAAATTTCCCGGCTTCAACATCCACGGTTTCAGCCCGAGCGAGTTCATCCATTTCCGCGAAGTGTTCAACGAGCCGCTGGACAAAATCATCGGTGACTTCGTGAAGGCCGGGCTGGGTTCGATTCCCGGCGGCGGCGGAGAAATTCTGGTGGACCGCGTGCGCGAGCGCATCTCGCCGCTGAAGGCCATGAGCAGCGACTGGCTTGAGGTCATGGACGTGGCGCATGGCCTGGGACTTTATTCCTCGGCGACCATGATGTTCGGCCACGTGGAGACGATTGAAGATCGCATCGAACATCTGGACCGACTGCGTGCGCAACAGGACAAGTCATTAAAGCGGAAAGCGGAAAGCCGGAGCGCCGGCATCTTGCCGGCGGGTTCCCATTTCGCGGCAACTGAATCATGCCGCCAAGATGGCGGCGCTCCCGGTAAAGTGGAAGCGGGCCATTTCACCGCGTTCATCTGCTGGACGTTCCAGGCCGAGCACACAAAGCTCAAGGCACCAACGGTGGGCGCACACGACTATTTGCGGACGCAGGCACTGGGCCGGATTTACCTCGATAATTTCACCAACATCCAAAGCTCGTGGGTGACGCAGGGCCAGGAAATCGGCCAGGTGGCGCTCAAGTACGGCGCGAATGACTTGGGCAGCATTATGATCGAGGAGAATGTCGTCTCCCAGGCGGGCACAACCTTCCGCATGGGCGTGGCCGACATGAAACGGTTGATTCGCGATCTCGGCTACGAACCACACCAGCGCGACAACTGGTATCGGCTGGTAAATTAGAGTTGAGCTGGAGTCCGCGTTGGGGCGAATTTCCCTTCGCCATCTTTCTAAAATTCGCCGTAAACAACCAAAGAATTATTTATGGATTTGCGGCGGATTTTTGCGAAACTGATGCTGCGATGAATCCGTTAATCAAACTTTTGCTCGAAGGCGGCGGCTTGAGCACGGCCCAGATGGCCCAGGTGCTCAACCTGACCGAGGCCGAGGTCAACCGCCAGTTGGATCAATTTAAAAAGGACCGCCTCCTGCTGGGCTGGCGGCCGGTGTTGAACCTGGCCGACGAGGACGCCGGCGTCGTGCGGGCCGTCATCGAGGTGCGCATCACGCCCGAACGCGGCGGCGGCTTCAACCGTTTTGCCGAGCGCATCAGCCGGTTCGACGAGGTCGAGTCGTGCTATCTCATGTCCGGCGGCTACGACCTGCTGGTGTTTGTCAACGGCTCCAGCCTGCAAAAAGTGGCGGCGTTCGTTTCGGAGAAACTTTCGACCATCGAAGGCGTGTTGTCCACGGCCACCCATTTCCTGCTGCGTTCCTACAAGGAACAGGGTTTTCTCATGGACGTGAAAGCCGAGGAAACCAGCCGGCTCAAGGTGACGCCGTAAAATCTTTTGGGAATTGTATTCAACACATGAAGGCGAACGGCAACATGATCATTTATAGTTCGCTGCTTCGTTTCATGCCGCGCTTAATCCCAATAATCCTAATCGTTATCGGCTGGTATTTGGCGCGTTGGTCCGGCGCGGTCATTGGCTTTGTTACTGGCTGCTTGATGGCGGTTATATTATGGACAACCGGACACTATTTTCTAGCGAAAGCGCGAATACGCAGACGATTATTGGAGATTTCCAGCTTGTCAGATGAACAACTAAAAGAGATCGCTGTTAATCCGACATCAAGTGGTTTGGGCTTCGCAATCGCTGAACTTGAACGCCGTGGAATAAAAAACATCCGTCCATCTATTGAGTCGCTATGTGAACTGCTAACGTCTCAAAATGCAAACAGGCGGGCACTAGGACATGCTCACCTTTCCATCATGTATCCATCTACTTTCGCAAAGATTGCGAAAGACGGTTCGTCATCAAGTGACGCGCCTGAAGTTTGGAGAGAGAGAATTGCTGCCTTAACTGCTGGAGCGAACTGATCACATTTTGCCTAGATATTTCCCATGGACACCACTCGTTACATCGCC
>Ga0265338_10008184_pt1 | contig 12744 bp, 7 predicted proteins | sample 42126metaG_FD_193579 | JGI IMG/M metagenome (GOLD analysis project Ga0265338, IMG submission 193579) | Rhizosphere microbial communities from Carex aquatilis grown in University of Washington, Seatle, WA, United States - 4-21-26 metaG | ecosystem: Host-associated > Plants > Roots > Rhizosphere >... | reverse complement strand
CCCGCCGAACGCAAACGCGTTGGCCAGCATCGAGCGCGCCTTCAGGGGGCGGGCTTCGCCGAGCACGAGGTTGAGGTCGATCTCCGCGTCCGGGCCCAGGTAGTTGAGGATCGGCGGGGCCAGCGCGGCGCGCAAGGCCTTCAGCGCGATCACCACCTGCAGGGCGGCCGAGGCGCCGATCAGGTGGCCGTGGGCGCTCTTGGTGGCGATCACGGGATGGGTCTTGCCGCGCTCGCCGAAGACAACGTTCAGCGCGTCGGACTCGTTCTTGTCATTCAGTGGCGTGCCGGTGCCGTGGGCGCTGATCAGCACTTCCTCGTCGTCCAGCAACCCGGCCGGCTCGGCCGCCTGGCGGATGCAGCCCACCGCGCCATCTAGGCTGGGCTGAGTCCAGTGGAAGGCGTCGGAGGACTGACCGATGCCGTCGAGATAGGCCAGGGGCGTCGCGCCGCGCGCCAGCGCGTGGCTCTCCCGCTCGATCACCAGCACGGCGCCGCCTTCGCCCATGATGAAGCCGTCGCGGCCGATGGAGAACGGGCGGCAACTCTCCTCGCTCATCGCCTGCAGGCCCTCCCAGACCCGCACGCCCGCCGGGCTGCCCATACCCTCCGACCCGCCGACGATGGCGACGTCCACCATGCCGCTCTGGATCATCGCCGCGCCCTGGGCGATGGCGTGTCCCGATGACGAGCAGGCGCTGGACACCGAGAACACCGGCCCGGTGACGCCCCACTCCATGGCGATGGCGCTGGAAGGGGCGCTGACCATGCAGCGCGGCACTGTGAGCGGATGGATCTTGCCGACGCGGACGCCGAAGAACCGCTCATAGGCCTTGTCCAGGGTGCGCACGCCGCCGATGCCGCTGCCCATCACCACGGCGGTGCGCGGACCCAGCCGATCGCCGGTCAGCAGCCCCGCTTCGGCCAAGGCTTCCTGCGCCGCCTTGAGGGCGCAGACGGCGAACAGATCGAGGGAGCCGCCGACCCGTCGTCCCAGCGCCGCCTCCAGCGCCGGCACCGCCTCATCGCCGACCCAGGCCACCGGCCCGCTCCACGGCTCGGGCCCGTATTGGCCCGGATCGAGGTACTGCACGCTGATGCCGCCATGCCCGTCGCGGGCCGCGGCGTAGTTATCGTCCGAGGTCAGGCCCAGAGCCGAAATCGCGCCCAGGCCGGTGACGACGAGCCTGTCGGGCATACTCACGCGGCCTTGGCGTCGATCAGGGCTTCGATCTTTTGCAGCACCGTTCCCAGGGTGTCGGTGCGCGTGAAGGCGTCCTCGGAGATCTCGATGCCGTACTTCTCCTCGATGGCGAAGACCACGCTGACCAGGTCGACCGAGTCGAGCCCGATGTCCTCCAGCTTGGCGGCTGGATCGAGTTTGGCGCGGTCCATCAACGCTTCTTCAGCGATGATGTCCTTCAGTTCTTCCTCATGCCCCGGCATCGCGGTCTCCAAGAAGGCGGCGTCCACGCCCGACCCGTTATTGACCCTAGGCAATAGCAGTCCTGAAGCTCCGGGCCAGCCCCTTTCGAGGCGGCGCGGCGCGGCCCGCGTCCGGGATCGAATCTTCGTGCAGCGCGTCAGCGCCAGGTGTCATTCCGGCAGCCGGCCCTCGAAGCCGCCGCGACGCCACCCGTTACAGGACCATGTTGGATGTTGAATTTCCCGTCTGTCATCTGACCGACGCCAGGTGGCGCTTCACCGTGTGGCGCGCCTCAGTGCGTCGTGCGCAGCACGTCCTCGATGATCCGCTCCAGCTGGTTCAGCGTGTTGCAGACCTTGGCCACGTGGCAGAAGCGGGCGTAGTCGTTCATCCGTGAGTCGCCCTGGCCCCAGTAGGTCTCGGGCTCCGGATTCAGCCAGATCACCGCCCGCGAGCGGTGTGAGATCTCGCGCATGATGTCGAGACGCGGGTTGGCGTAGTTGGAGCGGCCATCCCCCAGGATGATGATGGTGGTGTGCCGGTCGATCTCCTCGCGGTGCAGCTCCGAGAAATCCACCAGCGCCCGGCCGTAGTCGGTGGGGCGGAAGCCGATTTTCTTGATGATCTGGGCGATGGCCTCGTCCAGCTGCTCCTCTTCGAGGATGTCGCCCACACGGATCAGCCGGTCGGAGAAGGCGAAGGCCTCCAGCTTTTCCACCACCTCGTTTAGCGAATAGAGGAAGAGCAGCATGAACTGCGCCGCCGCCTGCACGCTGCGCGAGACGTCGCAGATCGCCACGATCTTCGGTTTGTCGATGGTTTCGCGCTTCCAGATGATGTCGAACGGCACGCCGCCATAGGGCATCGACTTGCGGATGGTCTTGCGCACGTCGAGCTTGCCCTTGTCGGCGCGGTGGCGGCGGCGCGAGTACTTGGTGGCCAGGCGCTTGGCCATGCGCTTGACCAGCGCTTCCATGTTGCGGAAGTCCTCCGGCTCGATCGCCGTCAGCTTCTGGTCGGCCAGAATCTTCTCGCGCATCCGCCGACCGGTCTCGGACGCATAGAGCTGCATCTGCCGGTCGACGAACTTGCCGGACTCGACGAATAGCGCCTCCCGGCGCTCGGCCAGCCGATCGGCCAGGGCCTCGTCGCGCGGCAGGCCCATCTCGCGCAGCCGCTGGATCAGCTCTTCCAGCTCGCGCAGGCCCATCTCGTCCAGCATCCGCCGTGAAAGCAGGTTGCGCTGGGTGTTGAGCCGCACGTCGGTGGCCCGGGCACGGTTGGCCGCCGCCTCCATCATCTGCGCCAGGCTGATCTGGTCGCCTTCGAGCAGCATCTGCGCCAGGGGCGACTCGCCGATCTCGCCCTCGCCGCCGTTCTGTTGCGCGGACCTCGGCGGCGGGACCGGCTCGCCGCGGAACTCGTTGCGGGTGAAGAAGGCGTCGAAGCACTCGTCGAACCGCGCCACCTCGTCCTGGGTCTTGGCCAGGGCGATGCAGAGGGTGTCCTTCACCAGCTCGCGGTCGTCGAAGCCGACTTCCATCAGCGCCCGGTGGGCGTCGATCGACTCGGCGGGCGAGACGCGCACGTCCGAGGCCCGCAGCGCCTTGATGAAGTCCTCGATGGTCGCCTGGACGGGCGAGGCCATCCTACTCGCCTCCGGCCGCCTCGGACGCGCGCCGCAGGTAGTCGCCGATCTTCGGCTCCACCGCGACGATGTCCTGCTCGTACTTCAGGAGCACGTTCAGCGTCTCGCGCACCAAATCCGGCTCCAGCGCCTTGGCGTTGAGCAAGACCAGCGCCCGCGCCCAATCCACTGTCTCCGAGATCGACGGCACCTTGCGCAGCTCCAGCGTCCGCAGGCTCTGCACGAAGGCCACCAGCTCCTTGGTCAGCCGCGCCTCGACGCCCGGCACCCGGGTGGCGACGATCTTTTCCTCCAGATGCGCGTCCGGCAGCGGGATGTGCAGGTGCAGGCAGCGGCGCTTCAAGGCGTCGCCCAGGTCGCGCACGTTGTTGGAGGTCAGGAACACCAGTGGGGGCACCTTGGCCTTGATCACCCCGATCTCGGGCACCGACACCTGGAACGCCGAGAGGATCTCCAGCAGGAACGCCTCGAAGGCCTCGTCGCTCTTGTCGATCTCGTCGATCAACAGCACCGCGCCGCCCTCGGTGCGCAGCGCCTTCAGCAGCGGCCGCGGCTCCAGGAACGGCTCGGAGAAGAACATGTCCCCCATGCCGTGCAGGCGGTCCATCGCCGCCTCCATGGAGTGCGCGCCCTCCAGCGCCTCGCCCATCCGATCCTTGAGGATCTGGGTGTAGAGCAGCTGCTTGCCGTACTTCCACTCGTAGAGGGCCTTGGACTCGTCCAGGCCCTCGTAGCACTGCAGCCGGATCAGCGGCAGGTCGAGCAGGGCGGCGGTGGACAGCGCCAGTTCGGTCTTGCCGACCCCAGCGACGCCTTCCACCAGCACGGGCTTCGAAAGGTGCTGCGCCATGAACAGCGCGGTGGCGATGCGTCGCGAGGCGATGTAGCCGACGCCGGCCAGCCCCTCGATGATCGCTTCCACGGAAGATAGGGGAGAATCCGCCAGGGCGGCCTTGAGCTGAACGGTCAAAGGTCTTTCGCTTTTCAATGGTCCGGCCCGCCGTTCATCGCGGCGTGGCGCATCAGTATGGAACTGATTTGCCGGGGTTGGCGGGCGAAGGCAACCTCTGCCGCTGCGTCGCTTCGGCGCTCACCGGCTCTTTCGCATCGGCCCCCCGCTCGCCTATTCAGGCGCGATGAAGGTCTATTTCCTCGGAATCGCCGGCGCCGGGATGAGCGCGTTGGCCTCGCTGATGGTCTCCGACGGCCATGAGGTGTCGGGTTCGGACGGTGCGGTCTATCCCCCGGTCAGCACCTATCTGGAGGGTCTCGGCATCCCCTTTTACCGCGGCTTCGACGCCGTGCACGTGCCGACCGACCTCGATCTGGCCATCGTCGGCTCCAGCGCCGCCCTCGACTTGGCCACCAATCCCGAACTCGCCGCGCTGAAGGCTCGGAGCGTGCCGTGCCTCAGCTTCGCCGAATATCTCGGCCGCTATTCGGAAGGCCGCGACACCTGCGTGGTGGCCGGCAGCTTCGGCAAGTCGACCCTCACCGCCATGCTGTCGGTGATGCTGGTCGAGGCCGGGCGCGACCCCGGCTATTTTATCGGCGCGGTGCCGCTGGATCTTCCGACCACGGGGCACGCCGGAACCGACCCGCGCTTCCTCTTGGAGGGCGACGAATACATCGTCAGCCCCGAGGACCGCCGTTCGAAGTTCCTGCTCTACCGCGCCAGCGCCCTCTTGATCAGCTCCCTGGTCCACGATCACTTCAACGCCTTCCCGACCATGGAAAGCTACGAGGCGCCGTTCGCCCAGCTGATCGATCGTCTGCCTAAGGAGGACCTGCTGGTCTGCGCCCGTGGCTTCGAGCCGCTGCGGCGGCTCACCGAAGGTCGCAAAGTGGTCTGGTACGGCCTCGGCGAGGGTGAAGGCTACAGCGCCATCGACGTCCAGATCGGCGAGATCACCCGTTTCTCCCTGCGCACGCCCACCGGCGAAACCTGGCCGCTGGAGACCGAGCTGCTCGGCCACCACAACATCGAGAACATCGCCGGCGCCTGCGCCATCCTGCTGGAATGGCGCGCGCTGAAACCGTCGGAGCTGGCCGCCGGCGTGCGCCGTTTCCGCGGCGTGGCGCGGCGGCTGGACAAGAAAACCCGCGCCTCGTCCGTCCCCGCCTACGAAGGCTTCGGCTCGTCCTACGAAAAGGCCCGCTCGGCCATCGAGGCCATCCAGCTGCACTTCCCGACCCGCCCGTTGGTGGTGGTGTTCGAGCCTCACACCTTCAGCTGGCGCAACGAGGAGGCGCTGGCCTGGTACGACACGGTGTTCGAGGGCGTGGATTCGGTGCTGGTGCTGCCGCCGCCCGAACACGGCGCCGCCACCCATCACCAGCTCACCCAGCCGCAAATCGTCGCTCGGATTCAGGCCGCTGGCGTGACCGCCGATGGGCGTGCAGACGGCGCGTCGGTGCTCGCCGACCTGGAGTCCCGTCTCACCGGCGACGAAGTCGTGCTCCTGCTCTCGTCGGGCCCCCTCGACGGCCTCGCCGTCACGCTGCCGGCGCAGCTGGATCAGCGGTTCGGCTAGGGCCGCCTCTAGATCACCAACTACCCCAATCTCTGGTCATCACCGGGCGTCAGTCCCGGTGACCCATGAACACACACCGTGGGTGGCCGCGCTCGGCGCGGCCACGGCAAGCGGCCAGTGCTTGCGTGGCCGGGACTGACGCCCGGCCATGACCGAAGAGGGGACGGAGCGGAGACAGGCTCGGCCGCTACGCCCCGGCGCACCCATCGCGCTCGACGTCCCGCCGCGGCTGCGCCACCCGGAACACCAGATAGGGCGTCGCACCCCGCCCCTGACCGCGCATGATCGCCGGCAAAGCCGTCACTTGGCCAAAACACCCCCGCAGCACCGGCTCGCCCGGGTCGCGGGGCGGGACCACCACCAGGCCCGGCCGAGAGAAATCCGCCCGCTCCGCCGGGGTCTCGAAACCGGCGCGCTGGCGCTCGATGATCTCAACCGACGGAGCGTGGAGCGCTGGCAGCGAGGCCAACTCGGCGGCCGTGCCATAGTCGGTCGCGCCGACCCACGCGGCGCCGGACGCCAGCCGCTGCCGCTCCACCGCCGCGGCGAACTCCGGCCAACCGCGGAACTCCTTGGCCGGATCGCGGAAGGGCAGCTGCCCATCGGAGGGCAGCGCGATGAACGCCAGCGCCAGACCGCCGCCTACGAAGCCGACCCATGGCGTGGCCGTGCGCAGCCAGCCCAGCCAGCACCCCGGCCGCACCGGCCCCGCCGCCGCGGCCGCGGCCGCGCAGATCGCCAGCGACGGATAGAGCGGCGCCGGCCACTGGCCCTGCACCGCGTCATGCAGGCTGTGAAAGGCGAGGTAGGCGGCGAAGGGCGCTGAGATCAGCAGCAGCGGCGCGGCGCTGCGCCGGACGACCGCCAGCGCCACGAAGATCGCCATCAAGGGGTTGAGCAGCAGAACCTGATCAACCAGGAACTTGACCAGATAGCCAGGCGCCAGCCCCCCGACCCGCACGCGTCCGAACTGCCGCCCAAAGGTCAGCCAACCATGCTCGGCGTTCCAGACCACATTCGGTGCGAAGACCGTCGCCGCGACGACCACCGCCAGCCACGGCCAGGGGGTGCGCAGCGCCTTCCGACCGTCCGCCGTCAGCGCCAGCCAGAGCAGGAGGCCCGGCGCCAGAAACAGCCCGGAGTATTTCGACAGGCACGTCAGCCCCGCCGCAACGCCCGCCGCCAGCCACCACGCGCCGCGCCCGCGCGCCGCCTTGAAAGCGCACCAAAGCGTGGCGATCCAGAACAGGCTGGTGGGCGCGTCCGGCGCTGCCAAAAGCCCGCCGAGACCCACGAGAAAGGTGGCGTTGAGCCAGATCGCGCCGCGAGCCGCCACCCGCTCACCCAGCCCCAGCAGCCGCGCCAGATCGAATGCGATCAGGCCGGTCAGGGTGGTCGCGAGGATCGGGATCAGCCGCACGCCCAGCGAGGTGTCGCCGGCGATCTGCCGGCCCAGCCAGATCATCCAGGCGATCATTGGCGGATGGTCGAAGTAGCCGAAGGCCGGGCGGAACGACCACAGCCGGTAGTAGGCCTCATCGCCGGTGAGCGGGGTCAGGGCGCCGACCGCCAGCCGCACCGCCAGCGTTGCCGCCAGCACCGCCGCCAGGGCGAGGCGGGGTCTACCAGACCCCGAGGAAACTGCTGACATAGTTCAGGACCGCGCCGCAGGACGCCCCGGCGAGACCCGCCAGCGGCCAGGGCCAGCCGTGCACGTGCAGCTCGGCCGCCACCGCCACGTTGGCTACCAGGCTGATCGAGCAGCGCGCCGTGAAGCGGATGTAACCTGTCGCCAGCCCCCAGCCCCTCAGCCGCCGGTCGCGATAGGTGACGGCGTTGTTGATCAGATAGTTGGAGGTCATGGCGGTGATCGCGGCGATCGCCTGCGCCATCCAGAATCGAACGTTCTGCGTCTGCACGATGGTGAGCACCGCCATATGCAGCGCCAGCCCGCTGAGGCCGACAAGGGCGAAGAACATCATCCGCGGCGGGATCAGGTCCCCGGAGAGCTTGGCCGCCACCAGGCCGAAGTATTCCAGCACCACGCGGCCATCCAGCTTGCTCTGCCCGGCCTCGCGGGCCTGGAAAGCGTAGGGCAGCTCGACGATGCGCGGCGGCGCGTCCTGCGAGGCGATCAGGTCGAACAGAATCTTGAACCCCGACGGCTCCAGCCGCTCCGCCACCCGGTCCACCACCTCGCGCCGGGCCATGAAAAACCCGCTCATCGGATCGCTGACCGGTGTCTTCAGCGCCATCCGCGCCAGGGCCGTGGTCGTCTGGCTGCCCAGCTTGCGCAGCGGCGACAGCCCCTGCTCCATGCCGCCGGCTTCGAGGTATCGGCTGCCTACCGCCAGGTCGGCGCCGGTTTCCTTTAGCTTGGCCAGCATGGCCGGTAGCAAGGTCTCGTCGTGCTGCAGATCGGCGTCGATCACCGCCACGAAGGGCGCGGCGCTGGCCATCAGGCCCTCGATCACCGCCCCGGAGAGCCCGCGGCGGCCCACCCGCTTCAGGCAGCGCACCCGCGGGTCCCGCGCCGCGATCTCCTTCACCAGCTCCGCGGTGCCGTCCGGCGAATCGTCGTCGACGAAGATCACCTCCCAGGCCACCCCCGTCAGCGCCGCCTCCAGCTTGGCGATCAGCCGCGCGACATTGTCTCGTTCGTTGAAGGTTGGCGCGACGACGCTGAGCGCCAGCGCGGCGTCGGTCTTCTTAGCTTGCGAGGCGGCAGGTAGCGTCACCGGTCCTACATACCCGCCCCGCGCGCGCCGTCGAGCCGCGTTCGGTCACACCAGCCGGGCCCGACGTGGCCATTCGCCCTCAATCTCGAGGCCGGCGCATCTCGCCAGCGAGCACTTTGAGACCGCGCGCCAGGATGGGGTCGTCGCCCTGTGCGGTGGCGAGATCGACGGAGTCTGACGGGACGAAGGCTTCGCGCGGCGCGCCGTTGACGCGGTACAGACGCTCCACCGGGAAGTGCACCTGCAGCCCAGAGGCCGGCAGGGTGAACTCGCCCGTGCCGCCGCGCAGGCCGGCCATCCGTGTGCCGACGATGTGGGCGCGGTGCAGCCCGTCGAAGCCGATGGCCATGCCCTCGCCCATGCTGCCAGTCCAGTGATCGACCAGGATCACCAGCTTCGCCGTCACCCGCGGCGCGCGGGCTGGCGCGGTCTTCAGCCAGGAATCGCTCGGGTAGACCTTGCCGGGTCCGGGATCGAACACCCGTTGATAGGCGGCGGTGTGGGCGATGAAGCGGCCCAGGATCGGCTCGGCCACGTCGGTGTCGCCGCCACTGGGGGTATCGCGCAAGTCGAGCACCAGGCCCCGTGCGCCGCTCAGCCGCTGCAGCGCCGCATCGAAGGCCGCCACCGTGTCGCCGTCGCCGAGGCTGTTCTCGATGCGGATGTAGCCCAGACCCGGCCGCAGCCAGCGTTCCGATACCAGCTCCGGCGACTGCGGCGGCGCGTAGGGGGCGAGACGCACCTCGCGGACGGCGCCGTCCGCGCCGCGCACGCTCAGCACGCGCACGTCGCGGTGATTTCCGGCGAGCAGGGTGCGCAGTGTGAAGGCGCGCGCTTCCGGATCTGGCCCGGCGAGGGCCTTCGGCGCCGCGCGATCCACGGCGTCGGCCATGGGCGCCCCGTCGATCGCCACCACCTCGTCTCCGGCGCGTAGGCCCGCCTTGGCCGCGTCGCCGCCGGTCCGCACTTCGCTGAGCACAGCGCGGCCGCCGCGGAAGTCCGCCCAGAGCTCGGTCCCTGTGGGGATCAGCTGCGGCGAGGCGGCGTTGTTGGAGCCCAGCGTGGCGTGGTGGTCGTGCAGCTCGGCCACGGTCTGTTCGATGACGCTCAGGAACGCGGCCGGCGTGTCGGCCGCTTCGGCCTTGGGCTCGTAGATCGCGCGAAGCCTGGCCAGGTCCAGGTGGCGGTCGGGCAGGTAGGCGTAGTGAGCGGCGATCTGGTCGACGAGGAAATCCAGATCGGCCCGCCGCGCCGCCGGGACCGCCGGCACGTCGGCGACGGCGACCCGGCTAAGCGCAATGGCGGCGGCGAGCGCCGCGGCGAGGATTGTCCAGCGGCAGGGGATCGGAACCACGCCTTGTCGCTGTCCTACTCCGCCGGCGCGGGATGTGGCTGGTAGCCGCCGCCGTCGTCGTCTTCCTCTTCCTCGTGCCGGGTCTCCGGCTCCACGCGGCGGCGGATCCGGTCGAGGTAGATGTAGATCACCGGCGTGGTGAAGAGGGTCAGCACCTGCGAGACGGTGAGGCCGCCGATGATCGCCCAGCCCAGCGGTTGGCGGAATTCCGAGCCGGTGCCATTGCCAAGCACCATCGGCACGCCGCCCAGCAGGGCGCAGGCGGTGGTCATCAGGATGGGCCGCAGCCGCTGGTGCGAGGCCTCGCGCACCGCGTCGCGCGGACTCATGTGGTGCTCGCGCTCCAGCCTGAGCGCCACGTCCACGATCATGATCCCGTTTTTCTTCACGATCCCGATCAGGAGGATGATGGCGATGATGCCGATGACGTTGAGGTCCTGACCCGCCGCCAGCAGCGCCAGCAGCGCGCCCACCCCCGCCGAGGGCAGGGTGGAGAGGATGGTGATTGGGTGGATGTAGCTTTCGTAGAGGATGCCCAGGATGATGTAGACGGCCAGCAGGGCCGCCGCGATCAGGATCGGCTCGCTGGATAGCGACTCCTGGAACGCCGCCGCCGTGCCCTGGAACGAGCCGGTCAGGCTAATCGGCGCATGCATGTCGTCCCGCGCCTGCTGGATCAGCTGCGTCGCCTCCCCCAGCGACGTCCCCGACGCCAGGTTGAACGAGATGGTGGTGGCTGGAAACTCGCTCTGGTGGCTGATCGTCAGGCTGGAGGTGGCGTTGGGGTCGACCTTGACGAACAGCGACAGCGGCACCGTTTTTCCGGTCAGCGGCGACATGATGTAGACGGCGTTGAACATCTCGGGCGTCGCCTGCAGGGCGGTCGGGCCCTCCAGGATCACGTGGTAGCTGTTCACCTGGGTGAAAAACTGCGCCACCTGGCGCTGGCCGATGACGTTGTAGATCGCCGCGTCGATGTCGGAAGGCGCGATGCCGAACCGGGCCGCCGCGTCGCGGTCGATGGTCAGGTTCACCGCCGCGCCCTGCGACTGCTGGTCGGAACTGACGTCCGCCAGCTGGTGCATGCCCTGCATAGTGGTCAGCAGCTTCGGGCCCCAGGTGTCCAGTTCGTTCAGGTCCGGATCGCTCAGCGTGTACTGGTACTGGGCCTGGCCGCCGCGGCCGCCGACCCGGATGTCCTGCGAGGCCTGCAGCAGGGTGCGCACCCCCACCAGGCGACCCAGCTGCGGGCGCAGGTCGTTGATGATCTGGGTGGCGGTGCGCGTGCGGCCCTCGTCCTTAGGCTTGAGGCTGATGTTCAGCTGGGCCTGGTTAGAGCCGCCGCCGCCCAGGAAGAAGCCGACGCCTTCGATCGCCTTGTCCTTGGTGATGACGTCAGCGACCTGGCTGATCTTCTCAGACATCTTGGCGAAGGAGGCGTCCTGCGAGGTCAGCACCACGCCCTGGATGAAGCCGGTGTCCTGCTGCGGGAAGAAGCCGGTGGGCACGGTGGCGTAGAGGAACACCGCGAAGGCCATGGTCGCCAGGAACACCGCCAGGGTGATCCGCATATGCCGCAGCACCACGTCCAACCCCCGGGCGTAGCCGCGTTCCAGGCGCGTAAAGCCGGTCTCCAGCCCGCGTGTGAACCAGTTCGACGGCGGCTTGGGCATGCGCAGGAAGTGCCCCGCGAGCATCGGCGTCAGGGTCAGCGACATGCAGATCGAGACGATCACCGCGGCGCTGAGCGTGAGGGCGAACTCCTGCATAAGCCGCCCGACCACCCCGCCCATGAACACCAGCGGGGTGAACACCGCGATCAGCGAGATCGATATGGTGATGATGGTGAAGGCGATCTCTTTCGAGCCGGCCAGGGCGGCGTTGAACGGTCGCTCGCCATGCTCGATCCGCTTCCAGATCACCTCTTCCATGACGATGGCGTCGTCGACCACGAAGCCCACGGCGATGGTCATGGCCATCAGCGACAGGTTGTCGAGGCTGAAGTTCAGCGCCAGCATCACCGCGCAGGTGGCGAGCAGGCAGACGGGGATGATGGCGCTGGGGATCAGCGTCGCCCGCACGTCGCGCAGGAACATGAAGATGACGATCACCACAAGGGCGATGGTGATCAGCAGGGTGATCTCCACGTCGCGCACCGAGGCGCGGATGGTCTGCGTCCGGTCGGCCAGGATGGTGATGTTCACCGCCGGCGGGATGTCGGCCTCCAGCCCCGGCAACGCCTTGTTGATCCGGTCCACCGTCTGGATGACGTTGGCGCCCGGCTGCTTGAACACGATCAGCAGCACGGCGCGGCCGGGCACGAGGTTCGGGTCCTTGTTGGCTGCGCCGGGATACATCCAGGCGCCCGCCTGGGTGTTCTCAACCCCCTGCACCGCCTGGCCGATGTCGCCGACCCGGATCGCCGCGCCGTTGTGGTAGCCCACCACCAGATTCTTCCAGGGGCCGATGTCGAGGATCTGGTCGTTGGCGTAGACGTTGTAGCTCTTGAGCGCGCCGTTGATGTTGCCCTTGGGAGCATTGACCGTGTTGTTGGCGATGACAGTCCGCACCGCGTCGAGCTGCAGCCCCAGCGCGGCCACCTTGCGCGGATCCACCTGAATGCGGATCGCGGGCTTCTGCTGGCCGCCGACGCTCACCTGGCCCACGCCATCGATGCGCGAGATCTGCTGGCTGAGGATGTTCTCGGCGTAGTCGTCCACCGTCGAGAGCGGCAGGGTCGGCGAGGTCAGGCCGATGATCATGATCGGCGCGTCGGCCGGATTGACCTTGCGGATGGTCGGCGCGGCCGGGAGGTTGGTGGGAAGCTGTCCGCTGGCGGCGCTGATCGCCGCCTGAACGTCCTGCTCAGCCGAGTCGATGTTGCGCGACAGTTCGAACTGCACGGTGATGCTGGTGGAGCCCAGCGAGCTCACCGACGTCATCTCGGTGACGCCGGGGATCTGCGAGAACTGGCGCTCCAGCGGCTGGGCGATGTTGGAGGCGGTGGTCTCAGGGCTGGCGCCGGGCAGCGAGGCGCTCACCGAG
>Ga0265338_10008182_pt1 | contig 12746 bp, 11 predicted proteins | sample 42126metaG_FD_193579 | JGI IMG/M metagenome (GOLD analysis project Ga0265338, IMG submission 193579) | Rhizosphere microbial communities from Carex aquatilis grown in University of Washington, Seatle, WA, United States - 4-21-26 metaG | ecosystem: Host-associated > Plants > Roots > Rhizosphere... | reverse complement strand
TGTTGCTGCGATCTTCCTGGAACGTGATGCCGATGGAACCGCGCGTCACTTTGCCGGCGGTCACAAGCTGGTTGTAGACATTGATCGCGGTGTTCGAAGGCAGCGCGAACCCGACGCCTTCAAACCCGCGGCTGCCTGTATAGATGGCGGTGTTGATGCCGATTACATCGCCGGCAATACTCACGAGCGGTCCGCCGGAATTGCCCGGATTGATGGCCGCATCGGTCTGGACGAAGCGCTGGAATTGATGGCCGACATTCGAGCGGTCCCGGGCGCTTACGATTCCGGCAGTGACCGTGGAATTCAATCCGAATGGGCTGCCGAACGCGAGAACCCAGTCGCCAACCTGCACGCCGTCGGAATTGCCCAGCCGCGCGGTGGGAAGCACGTGATCGGCTTCGATTTTGATTACCGCGAGGTCGGTGTCCTTATCAGTACCCACCAGATGCGCCGTGTAGTGCTCGGAGTCGCCGTCCAGCGTCACCTGAATCTTCGACGCCTGGTCGATCACATGATCGTTGGTGAGGATGAAACCTTTGCCGTCGACAATAACGCCGGAACCCAGGCTGCGCTCGGCGTCCGGGGCGTCGTTGGGCGAATCGAAAAAGCGGTCGAAGAAATCGTGAAAGGGATCGTCGAGGCTGCCGTGCGGCGTCTTGCCCTTGGGCTTCTCCACCAGTTGCGTGGTGGAGATATTCACCACGGCAGGTTCGACCTTCTTGGAGATTCCCGCAAACGCGCTGGAAAGCGCCACCGGATCAGGGATGGCCAGCAAGGAAGCGCCGCTCGACGATTGATCGCGCGTCGCCAGCGCTCGCCCCGATATCAGCGTTCCGATTATGATTCCGATGGCCAGGGTGAACGCAACGAGGAGGAACGCGGAAATCTTGCGATGCCTGATAAAAGCGGCTAACTCCCGGAACTCGATCCCCATCCTCGTGGCTCCTTACCGGAACGAAAGGCGATTTGCAATTATAGCATCCATTTCCACGGCAGAACCCGGCTTGGACCTTCCCCTTGTCTTCGATGCCACCGCCCGCAGAAGGATGCCACACGCAGTCTATTCCCGCACCCGGCGAGACAAGTTCCCGAAATGCGGTCAGAGCAGCCGGGAATACTGCTGGCTGGCGGCTTGCTCCGGGAATAGCTCGGGATGAAGAATCTGTGCGAGGATCGCGATTCCGTCCGCGAGTCGCGGGCCAGGGCGCGAAAAATAGCTGTTGGCATCGACTACGAAAATGGCGCCGTTGCGTACGGCGGGCAAATCCTTCCAGGCTTCTGGGATTTGCATCTGCCGGAATTCCGCGGCCGTACGCGCGACATCGTAGCCGCATGGCATCACGACGATCACCTCAGGCCTGGCAGCCACGATTTCCTCCGTAGTCACGCGGTAAGAGGGCTGGCGCTCGCGTCCCAACACACCACTGCCTCCGGCTTTCGCAACCATTTCGGGTACCCAGTGGCCGCCGACATAATACGGGTCGAGCCATTCCAGGCACAGGACCCGCGGCCGCGACGAAGCGCGTCGCGCGGTTGCGTCAATCACGGCAACTCTTTGATCGAGTGAATCCGCAAGAGCTTCGGCCTCCCGCTGGCGGCCCGTTGCTTCGCCCACGCTGCGAACATTGGCCCATACCTCCACAAGAGACCGCGGAGTCAGCGAAAGCACCCGAGGACGCTTCTCGAATCGAGTCAGGGCGGAGGCCAGGTCGTCGGGCGAGGCCGCGCAGACGTGGCAGAGGTCCTGCGTAACGATCAGGTCCGGCGAAAGCGATGCCAGCAGCTCCGCGTCGACCGAGTAAATACTCTCGCCGCGCGCGATTATCTCCGCCACGAGGCGGTCCGTCTCCGCAGGCGACGCTTTCGGATCGACGCGTGGCCGGATCAGAAAAGGCTTGCGGGCGGCCTCCGGCGGGAAATCGCATTCGTGCGTCACGCCCACAACGCAGTCGCCCAGGCCCAGTGCGTACAGAATTTCCGTCGCCGAAGGCAGCAGCGAACAAATCCGCATCGGCTTAACAGCAGCGGCGGTACTCATGCGGATTCCCGCACGCTTGCGGCGGCCAACGAAGCCGCCGGCAGAAGATCGGCGAAGATGAATGAATCCCGTTCGACAATCTCGCCCACCTCGACTGGAATCGTCTCCCTAAACATCGGCCCCGCATTCGCAAACGTGTGGAACTCTCCGTTTTCCCAGCATGGATCGACGCCGCGCGGAAGATCAGCCAACAGACTGGCGTCAAAGCGCCGCCCCGCGAAACTGCGGTCGAGCTTTCGCGGGTCCACACAAGTGAGATACGCCGAGAGCCCTCCAGCAAGCATGTCCTCCGCCAGCCGTCGCGTTTCAATTCCCCACACCGGAAACACGGGAGTCATGCCGCAGTCCGCAAGCTGCTTCTCCCGGTAGGCGCGAATGTCTTCCAGAAAGAGGTCGCCAAAAACCGCGTGCCAAACGCCCTCCGCCCGCGCCTGTGCCATCGCCTCGCTCATCGCCTGCTCGTACACGGCGTTCGGGCATGGCGAAGGAATGCCTACCTTCACCAGCGGCAATCCCGCAGCCGCGGCCTGCATTTCGAGCAGGCTTTCGCGCACAGCATGCATCGCCACCCGCTCGTAAGTGCGATTCACGGTAGTAAGCAGCGCTACAATCTCAAAGTCGCCGCTCTGCCGAACCAAGTGCAACGCCCAAGCGCTATCCTTCCCGCTGCTCCAGGCGAGCCACGCCTTCGGCCTGGCCTCGCTGCGTGAACTCGTTCTGCCCCTCATCCGCCACCTCATCGATCCAACAATGGAAGCTTATCTACGTTTACCCGTTTACGTTTGCTTTCGCTTTTATCCGTTCGCAGTCATTCTGAGCGGAGCGAAGAATCTCTCTTTGTCTCGCGCCAACACTCGCCTAGTACAAAAGATACTTCTCGCGCATTCGGCGGAAGCGGTCCAGTTCGCTCGACCACCCCGCCTCAATGTTCGCGGGATCGTCCCCGCGGGAGAGCCGCTCGATCGTCGCCTGCGAGCCCAGCAGCGCGATCATCTTCTCAAGCTGGAACTGCTGCGCATACAGCCGGCGCAGCGTATCCGCAATCTCCAATCCCATCCACATCGAACGCAACAACCCTGCATCACCCAGATGAATCGTGACGCCCTCGCACTCCTGGTCCTTATAAGGCGCATCATGCGGCGTAAGCCGTGCCGGAGCAAAACTCACGCCCGCAATCTTGCGAGCGTTCAGAGCATCGGCGAGTTCCTCCGCATGAATCCACGGCGCTCCCAAAATTTCAAACGGCCTCTCGGTACCCCGCCCCACCGAGACGCCCGCCGCCTGCAGAATCTCAATCCCGGGATACAAAAACGCGGCCTCGGGCGTACGCAGGTTCGGCGACGGCGCGATCCAGGCAATCCCTGTGTCACCGAAAGTCTCCCTGCGCCGCCAGCCCTTCATCGACACCACCCGCAAGTCCGCCCCAATTTTGTTCTCCGCGTTGAACATCCGCGCCAGCTCGCCCAGCGTCATCGCGTAGCGCACCGGCATCGGAAAGTAGCCGACAAAAGAAGTGCGCTCCGGATCGAGCATCGGCCCCTCGATCGCTTCCCCGCCGAGCGGATCGGGCCGGTCCAGCACGACGAACGAAATATGCCTGTGCGCCGCCGCTTCCATGCAATACGCCATCGTGGTGATGTACGTATAAAAGCGCACGCCCGCATCCTGCACGTCGAACACCAGCGCATCGAGGACCTTCAGCATTTCCGGCGTGGGCCGGCGAGCGTCGCCGAAAAGGCTGTAGACGGGAAGCCGCGTGGCAGCATCGGTCGAATTCGACACGGGCGCGTCAACCACGCCCGCAATCCCATGCTCGGGGCTAAACAGCGCCACAAGCCTCACGCCCGGAGCGTGCGCCAGAACATCGGCGGTGCGCCGCCCCGCCGAATCGACGCCCGTCTGATTGGTAATCAATCCCACCCGCTTGTCCCGCAGCGGCGCAAAGTTTTCCGCTTCGAGCACGTCGATACCCGTCTGCACCCGCGCGCCCGCAGTGTAAGATAACCGCTCCTGCTCGCCCGATGGAACGGTTCCCGGCGTCGGCGGCCCGGCATAGGAAGGCAGCGCAACCGCCAGAATCGCGGCCAGCAGCAAAATAGAATGAGAACGGTAACGAAACATGCCTAACGGCGCTCGATTGTGCCGCATGAGACCCCGTGCTATATACAAATCAGGGATGCACGCCTCTCGATGGAAAGCCCGGCGCGATGCGTAGCGCGGCTCTCTCGTCGCTCGCGTTGCTCCTGGCCACAACGCTCCTTCTCATGACACCTTCGTCTCGCGCACAAAAAAAACTCAGTCCCAAGAGCACGCCACGCGTCGCGCAACAGACCTGGGTCGAGCAAACGCTCAAGAAAATGACCTTGCGCGAAAAGCTCGGCCAGATGCTGATGATCTATTACCTTGGCGTCTTCACGTCCACCGAGAGCGCAGAATATAAGGAACTGCTCCACCAAGTCGATGAAAACCATATCGGCGGCATGATCGTGGGCACCTCCCGCGGCCCGCTGGGCATCGAACGCAGCCAGGTATACGCCACCGCCGTCACCACCAACGAGCTTCAGCGCCGCTCGAAAATCCCGCTTCTCATCGGCGCCGACTTTGAATCCGGCACCGGCATGCGCCTCGACGAGGGCACTTCGTTCCCTTCCGCAATGGCCATCGCCGCCACAGGAGACCCGAAGCTTGCCTACACCGTCGGCAGGACCATCGCCCTCGAAGCCCGCGCCTCCGGAGTGCACTGGATCTTCGCGCCCGACGCGGACCTGAACAACAATCCCGATAATCCCATCATCAACGTCCGTTCGTTCGGCGAAGAACCCCAAAACGTGTCCGCGTACGTCACGCAATTTATTCGCGGAGTGCAGGAAAACGGCGCGATCGCCACCGCCAAGCACTTTCCCGGCCATGGCAATGTAAGCGTCGATTCGCATCTCGCCCTGGCCTCGGTTCCCGGCAGCCGTGAGCAGCTCAATGGCGCCGAACTCGTTCCCTTCCGCGCCGCGATTGCCGCGGGCGTGGACTCCATCATGCCGGGGCACCTCGCCGTTCCCGCCTTCGAGCCCGACAAAAATGTCCCGGCAACGCTCTCCCACAATATCCTGACGGGCCTTCTTCGCGGCGAAATGAAATTTCGCGGCCTCATCGTCACCGATGCGATGGACATGGGCGGCGTCACGTCGCTCTACGCCCCCGGCGAAGCCGCCGTAAGGTCGGTCGAAGCGGGCGCCGACGTGTTCCTCATGCCTCCGCTTCCGGACGCGGCCATGGCCGGCCTCGAAAGCGCCGTTTCGTCCGGCCGTCTCTCCGTCGCGCGCATCGACGAATCCGTTCGCCGCATCCTCGCCGCCAAGGCCCGCATCGGTCTCGACAAGCAGCGCCTTGTCGACATTCCGCACTTGAACGAAAAATTCGGCCTGCCCGCCTTCGATCAGGACGCGCAGCGCATCGCCGATCGCGGCGTCACGCTTCTGCGCGACACCCCGAAGCTGCTGCCTCTCGATTCCACGCACCCGCTGCGCGTCCTGCTCGTGGCGCTCTCGGCCGATCCCGACCCATTCCCCGCCGAAACGCTCGAGCCTGAGATTCGCCCGCGCGTCGATTCACTCACCGTGCTTCGTGCAGACACTCAATTCACCAGCGTCACAACGCTGAAGCTCCCGAATCCCGACACCTACGACGTCGCCATCGCCGCCCTTTTCGTGCGCGTGGCCGACCGCAAGGGCAACGTCGGGTTCCCCGACGATCAGCGCGCCTTCATCGATCAGCTTCTCGCCGCGGGAAAACCCACGGTGGTCGCGGGTTTCGGCAGCCCTTATCTCATCGAGCGGTTTCCGAACGCGCCCACGTGGCTCGCCGAATTCTCGACCAATGATGTGTCTCAGCGAGCAGCCGGCCGCGCGCTTTTTGGCCAGATCGCCATCGGTGGGCAGATTCCAGTCACTGTTCCCGGCACCGTGAAGCTCGGCGATGGAATGCACCTCGCGGCGAAGCCGATGACGTTGCAAGCAGCGTCTCCCACAATGTCCGCCCAGCTCAAGCCCGCATACGACGTGCTCGACCGCGCCGTCGCCGGCGGAGCCTTCCCGGGCGGAGTGCTCGCCGTGGGCTGGAACAACGAAGTCGCGGTGCATCCCTTCGGCAGACTTTCCAGCGACCCGAAATCTCCCGCCGTTCGCGCCGACACAATTTACGATGTCGCTTCACTGACCAAGCCCATCGTCACCACCACGGCCATCATGAGCCTCGTCCAGCGCGGCGATCTCGAGCTGGATGCTCCCGTGGTCCGCTTCCTGCCGGAGTGGGCCAAGGCTGCCAAATCCGATCCCAACCTGGCCTGGCGCGCGGAAGTAACCGTGCGTATGCTGCTCCTGCACGACTCGGGACTCCCCGCCCACCGGGACTTCTTCAAAGACGCCAAGGGACGCGAAGCCGTACTCGCGCAGGTGATGGCCGAGCCGCTCGTCCACGAGCCCGGCACGCAGGTCGATTACTCCGACATTGGTTTCATCCTCCTGGGCGAAATTGCAGAACGCCTCACCGGCGAACCCCTCGATGAAACCGCGCGCGATATTTTTGCGCCGCTGCGCATGACCGATTCGCTCTTCAATCCGCCGAAGAGTCTGCGCTCGCGGATCGCGCCCACTGAAAACGACACGGTTTACCGCAGGCGCCTCCTGCAAGGAGAAGTCGACGACGAGAATGCCTGGGCCATGGGAGGCGTGGCAGGCCACGCCGGGCTTTTCTCCACCGCTAGTGATATCGCAGGGTTCTCGCAGATGCTGCTCAACGGCGGCATTTATTCGCACGACCGCATGCTCCGCCGCTCCACCATCCAGCAATTTACCTTTCGCCACACGATTGGCGATTCCGCCCGCGCTCTCGGCTGGGACGTTCCCGTGCAGCCCTCCTCCTCGGGCGAATATTTCTCCGCAAAAAGCTTCGGCCACCTCGGCTTCACCGGCACATCGCTCTGGATCGACCCCGAGCGCAATCTGTTCGTGATTTTGCTCACCAACCGCCTGAACCCCACTCGCGCCAACGAGAAAATCCGCCAGGTGCGCCCAGCTCTCCATGACGCCGTGTTCCAGGCGCTGGGGCTCGCGCGCGAGCCTGTCGCCGCCCGATAACTTCCGCAGCACACTTCAGGTAAGTATGCGTTTCGCCGCACAATCTCGCCGTAAGCTCCCCTTATAATTAAATGAGCCTGTGCCCTCTTTGAAGCCACTCAAGACCGAGCAGCGAAACCCGCGTTCCCGCGGACTGGACAAGAAGTCCACGCTCGAAGTTCTGCGGCTGTTGAATCGCGAGGACGCCCACGTCGCCGCGTCCGTTCGCCGCGAACTTCCCAAGATCGCCCAGGCCGTCGATGCCATCGTGAAGGCATTCGGAAAAGGCGGACGGCTCTTCTACGTCGGCGCGGGAACCAGCGGCCGCCTCGCCGTGCTGGACGCCGCGGAGTGCCCGCCCACGTTCGGCACCAAACCGAGCATGGTCCAGGCAATCATCGCGGGCGGAGGTAAAGCCCTTCGCCGCTCCGTGGAAGGCGCGGAAGATTCCGCCACGGCGGGAGCGCGTGATTTATCAAGCGCCGGATTTTCAAAACGAGACGTAGTGGTAGGAATTGCAGCCAGCGGCACCACCCCCTACGTGCTCGGCGCACTGAAGTTTGCAAAGCGGCACGGCGCGATAACGGTAGGCGTCACCTCAAACGTCGATTCGCCTCTGGCGCGCCTGTCGCAAATCGCCATCGTGCCCGACACCGGCGCCGAAATCGTCGCCGGCTCGACGCGCCTCAAGGCCGGAACCGCGCAAAAAATGGTGCTGAATCTACTCTCCACCGCGGCAATGGTCCGCATCGGCAGAGTTTACGAGGGCTGGATGGTCCACGTGGCGCTGGCCAACAGCAAGTTGCGCAGCCGCGGCGTACAGATTCTCCAGGAAGCGGCAGATGTAACCAAGAGGGTGGCGGAACGGGCGTTGCGTGAAGCAAATTACGATTTGGCTGTCGCGCTAGTCGCGCTCAAATCAAGCACCACGCTCCGCAAGGCGCGCCGCGCGCTCGCATCCGCCGATGGCAACGTGCACAAGGCGTTCGAATCACTGAGCAATCCGCACCGCAAACCCTCCTCACATTATTGAGTCTGTGTTATAATTACGTTTGTAATATTCTGTAATCATGATTGTCTTCGATGCGTCTACGCTGATCCTCGTCACTAAAGTTGAGTTGCTCGATCTCTTTCTTGCCAATGCCGGCGTCCCCGTTGCCATTCCGGCGGAGGTGGCGAGGGAATGCTGCGGTTGCAAAAAGGCGTTGGATGCAGTGATGATTCAGAAAGTTCTGGATGAGTCTCGCATCAAAACGATTGTGGTGAAGAGCCGTCGGCTCGTCGCCAAATTGCAAACGGACTTCAGTCTTGGCAAGGGCGAGGCAGAAGCTATCGCGCTTGCCATCAGCAAGAAGGCTCAGTTGCTCGGCATCGATGACAAGAACGGAATCAACGCGTGCAAGGTGCTGGGCCTCGCGTTCACCACGGCGGTGGGCATTCTTATTAGAAGCCGGGAGAAGGGCTTACTGGAAGGAGCGGAGGCTCTTGAGAAGCTCGGGAGACTGGCGAGATATGGGCGGTACAAGGATTCGATCATCGAGGATGCAAGACTGAAGTTGGAGGCACGACCATGAGCAAGACAATGAGCGTTCGCATGGATCGCGAAAACTACGATTTCCTTCACGAGATGGCGAAGGAAGAGGGCAGTGATCTCTCGAAGGCTGTCCGGGATGCTGTGACGCGGGGAAGAATTCTCCTGGCCGTTGAGAGATACAAGAAGGGCGAAGCCTCTCTTGGCAGGGCGGCGGAACTGGCAGGAGTACCGCTCGGCCAGATGATGACGATTCTGACGGAGTTTGGAGTCGAAAGCAGATTGGAGAAAGAAGACTATCTGCAGGGGCTTAAGAATCTTCACAAGGCGTGGTAGTTCCCTTACGAGCGAACACTCTTGACGATTCTACCCGTCACTTCTCTAGCCGCCACTCCGCCAAGCTAAGCAAGAATCCTGATTCAATTGCCGTATCGACTCGAGCGGGCGGCACTCGCCCCCCTGGCTCCAATCCTCCCGGATACGCTCCCGCTCCTCTTCGGTCAAATCGAACCACGCCTCGGCAATATCGCGGACGCGTTCGAGCGCCGCCTGCATCTCCGCCTGCTTCGCCTTCAACAACTCGCTGTCCGCATCCTTGGGAACGCGAATAGGCGGCGCCACAATCGTGACGGCCCGCGAAAACGGGTAGGGCAGCTGAAACAAATCCCAGGCCTTTTTGAAGACGTGCTTTCGTTCGAGCCCAATGTGAAAAACGGAGATGGGTTTCCCCGTCCGGCGCGCGAGGATCACCGGGCCCGGTTTCGCGACGTAGCGCGGGCCGCGCGGGCCGTCGATCGTAAACGCCACGTGGCGGCCTTCTTCAAGGCGCTGCGCCATCGCCGTAAGTCCCTCGACGCCTCCGCGCGTCGAACTGCCCTGCGCCGTACCGAAACCCAGCCGCTCGATCACCAGGCGCGTCCACTGCCCGTCGAAATTCACGGTGTTCAGCACCACGATTCCGCGGTTGCGCCACATCCACACCGCCGGAAAAATGCAGCGGTGCCAGAACGCGCCGATGCCGGGCTCGCCCTTGTCGCGGATCTGCACGGCGTTGTGCACACCGACGATTTCGAAGCGCAGCGTGGGGCCGATCAGCCGCACGAACCGGTAAACCACCCACGCGATAATAGGTATCTGCATGCGCCGCCAGCGGGAAAGCTGGGGCGCGCTCAATTGAGCGAGGCTGGCTGGTCGGGGAGCCCCTGGCGGGCTGGCTGTGCTGTTGTCCACTGCCGTATAGTATAGGCGACCCCATGAATTCGCCGATTCAATTCGCGCTTCCGTCTCGGTATCAGAGCGCGAAGGCGGCCCCTTCCGATTGGCGGCGCGGGTGGCCGTGCCTTCTGCTGCGCTCGGCGGTGCTTCTGCTTTCCGCGGCATCGGTTCGCGCGCAAGACACTCCGCTCAGCGTCGTGGGCCGCATCGAAGGCAACGACATTTCGGTGCAGGGCCCATCCACTCCCGGAAACGACAACGAGACGAAGTCGCCAAGCATAATGGTAGGCAACGGAAGCGTAGTGACCGTCCACGCCGGCGACGCGCGGCTCACGCTCGTGAGCGGCGGCGAAGTGGACATCTGCGGCCCCGCGAAATTCACGCTTCTGCAGTCCGGCGCTGCGATCACGCTGGCGCTCGATTTCGGCCGTGTGCGCGTGCAACTGCCGGCCAACGTCTCACTGAGGCTGTTTACTCCCACCATCGTCGCCACGCCCATCGACATCAGCGGCGGCACGCGCGACATCACCGTCGGCCTCGATCTGGACGATTCTCTCTGCGTGCTAGCGGCCAGCGGTGCGCTCCAGCTAGAACATCAATTTTCCGGCGAGAAACTGATCGTCCCCGAGGCGGGCGAATTCTTCTTGAACGCGGGCAAGCTGCTCCCCGTAGCCGGGAAGCCCGGAAGCTGCCAGTGCGCCGCCATGCAAACTCGCCCGCGCCCATCGTTCTCCGAACCGCAGGAGTACGCGAACATGGTGCAGCCCCTGACGGCGCCGGCGCTGACGCCAAGCGAGCCCGCCGCACCGTCCATCGCCGCGACGAACGCACCCCCTCCTGCCCCGGAAACGCCCCCGAATGTCGAGTTCAGCATCCCCGCGCACGCGAACGAAGAGCATCCCCTAGCGCCTCCGCAGCGAGCGCCCGCTCCCGCCGCCCCCGCCGCGACAATGCCCGTCTACACGGTAGTCGCGCCGCTCTCTTTCACCGCCGGCACTCCCCTTCCTCCGCTCGACGACCCGCCCATCGACACGGTGCTGCTCGTGCGCGAAACACAAGTCCAGCCAACGTGGGAATTCCAGGGCCACGTGGACGCCCCCAATTTCGCCGCAGCCATGCAACACGCCCTCGGCGAAAGCGGCAACCCAGACAAACCACCCGCCGAGCCGCAAAAAAAGCACCACGGCTTCTGGGGCACTCTGCGCAGAATCTTCGAAGGCAACGGCGCGCAAGACTAAAGCGTGCCGGTGAAGCCAGCCGTTGCCGTTGCCTTTGCGGGGTGCCCCACCCTTTGTCTTGTAAGGGTAAGTCTTCGCCTTGTCTCATTCACCCGTTTCGCACCATCCGCGGCAATAGAGCACGATGGTTGTGCTCTTCGCTGTTGCTCTACCAACCGCCAATAAGATAGCTTCTTACCCTATGTTTTCTCTCAAAGACAAAATCGCTCTCGTTACCGGTGCGTCGCAAGGAATCGGGCGCGCCACGTCCCTGCTCCTCGCCGAAGCCGGTGCAAAAATCGCCGTAGCCGCCCGCACCGCCGAAAAACTTTCTTCGCTGGTTGCCGAAATCGAAGCCGCAGGAGGCGCGGCGCTCGCCGTGCCAATGGACGTCGCCGACGCCGCCCAGGTGAAAGCCGGCTTCCACCAATTGCTAGCCAAATTCGGCCGCCTCGACATTCTCGTCAACAACGCCGCCATCACCCGCGATACCCTCGCCCTCCGAATGAAGCTCGAAGACTGGGACGCAGTTCTCCGCACCAACCTCACCGGCGCGCACCTCTGCATCCAGCAAGCCCTCGGCGCAATGCTCAAGCAGCGCTCCGGCCGCATTATCAACATCACCTCGGTGGTAGCTGAGACGGGCAACGCCGGCCAATCGAACTACGTCGCCTCTAAGGCGGGACTCATCGGCCTCACCCGCGCCATCGCCGTCGAAGTCGCCTCGCGCAGCATCACCGTCAACGCCATCGCGCCCGGCTTCATCGAGACGCCCATGACCGACGTGCTCTCGCAGGAGTTGAAGAGCAAGATGAAGTCGCTCATCCCGCTCGGCCGCTTTGGCACCGACCGCGAAATTGCCGCCGCCATCGCCTTCCTCGCCAGCGACGAGGCCGCCTACATCACCGGCCAGGTGCTCGACGTGAATGGCGGAATGCATATGGGTTAGCGCCCTTAAGGAGACGCCACTCGACGGGGCCGCCAGCGCCCTGCGTGCGCGCAAGATGCGCGTAAAGGTTGACCCAGCCTTGCCTCCCGCATAGAATGGGCAGGTTAATTTCACAGTGCCACCCCCGCCTCTTACTGCCAGGGGGTCCAGACAGCCGATACCGGAGGAACGATCAGAATGGCCAGCGTCGAAGAACGCGTTAAGCAGATTATTGTCGAGCAGCTCGGTGTGGATGAAGGCGAAGTCACTTCAACCGCTTCATTCGTGGACGATCTGGGTGCCGATTCGCTCGATACCGTCGAGCTGGTTATGGCCTTCGAAGAGGCTTTCGGCATCGAGATTCCGGACGAGGATGCCGAAAAGATCGCCACGGTGAAGGACGCCATCGAATACATTGAGAAGCACGCCAAGGCAGCGAAGTAGTTCACCGATCTTCCCCGTCCCATACAGGAGAGCTTCCCCTTGAGCCGCCGAGTTGTAGTGACCGGTGTTGGGCTGGTCTGCGGATGCGGTATCGGCACCGAAGAGGTCTGGACCAGCCTCCAGGCCGGCAAGAGCGGTATCGGCCCCGTTACCCATTTCGACGTCAGCGCGTTTGACTGCCGCATCGCCGGTGAAGTGAAAAATTTCGAACCCCTGAACTGGGTAGAGAAAAAAGAACTCAAGAAGATGGCCCGGTTCATTCAGC
>Ga0265338_10008181_pt1 | contig 12747 bp, 16 predicted proteins | sample 42126metaG_FD_193579 | JGI IMG/M metagenome (GOLD analysis project Ga0265338, IMG submission 193579) | Rhizosphere microbial communities from Carex aquatilis grown in University of Washington, Seatle, WA, United States - 4-21-26 metaG | ecosystem: Host-associated > Plants > Roots > Rhizosphere... | reverse complement strand
TAATGAATCCCGACCCACTACCGCCGCTCTCGCGGCCGTTGCGGCCATGGCGCGGGTCACCACCCTTATACACGTCAATCTTCACCACCGCCGGGCTGACCGTCTCAGCCGCGTTGACCACGGCATTGGAATATGCGTCGAGCAACGGCCCGTCCGACACTGGTTCATTGTGGACTGTGGACTCAGCATCCAACGTTGCCGACTGATTTGTTACCGGCAACACGCCAAAATGTTGTTCTGCGATTTTCATGTTACAACCCCGCCGCTTCCGGCGGTTGGTAACATTTAATCCCGTTTCCGAATCTGTCAAACAAGGCTGAAAATGGGTAGTGCCCTAATTTGTAGGCGACGAGGTGACGAGTCGTTTGGGCCAGCACTCCTTACGTCGTGCCCTACAACCAAACCAGGGCACTACCTGAAAATGGTGGGTCGGCCGGACGTCTCGCCTGCCCTTTCAGACGGCCTCTTTCAGCAGCGCGTCCAAATCCAGCGGGTGAGTGAACATCGCCACGCCGCCGTCGGGCGAGCGGGGCCATTGTTCCTTCGGACGGTCCCAGTAAAGCTCCACACCGTTGCCGTCCGGGTCGCGCAAATACAACGCCTCACTTACGCCGTGATCCGAGGCGCCGTCGAGCTCGATGCCTGCGGCCAGCAAGCGCCGAAGAGCATCGGCCAGCAAGGCACGGGTTGGATATAAAAGGGCCACGTGATACAGGCCGGTGGTGCCGGGCGGTGGCGGCGGGCCGCCCGCGCTTTCCCAAGTGTTCAATCCGATGTGATGATGATAACCGCCGGCGGAAAGAAACGCCGCCTGCCGCCCAAACTGTTGCGTTAGCTCGAATCCGAGCACGTCGCGATAAAATTTCAGTGCCCGTTCGAGGTCCGCCACCTTCAAGTGCACGTGACCGATGCGGACCCGGGGGTCAATCGGCGGATGGTTTTGAGCCATGACTTATTTTAGCATTTTTAGCTGGAGCAACAAGGATTGTCGTCAAGCCGGTTTGGCGTTAAATTAAGGCGCATCACGACGCGCGCATTTTATGCCGTACCGACTACTTGATCTTGATGGGGTCGCCAATTATTTGCACCTCACGCCCGCGGATATTGAGGAACGGGTGAAGAACTGCGAGATTCCTTTCGAAAAACGCGGCGACCGGATTGTTTTTCGCAAGGCCGAAATTGACGCATGGGCCTCGCAACGCATCCTCGGTTCAACCGGTCAGCAGTTGACCGAGTATCACGAGGAAACCACGCGCTTTACGCGGAAAATCCTGCCGCAGGCAACCATCCTGCCGGAAATGCTCCAGTCGGGAGCCGTTGCCTCGGCCATGACGTCCAAGACCAAGGCGTCCGTCCTGCGCGATCTGGTGGCGCTCGCGGAAAAAACCGGGAACCTCTCCGATCCCAAAATCCTGCTGGCCAGCCTGGAGGCGCGCGAGGAATTATGTTCCACGGCATTGCCGGGCGGACTGGCGCTGCCGCACCCGCGGTCTCATGAACCTTACCTCTTTGAGACTTCATTCATCGTGGTGGGGCGGCCGGTCCAGGAAATCCATTTTGGCGCGCCCGACGGCCAGCCAACATATCTGTTCTTCCTGCTTTGCTGCCAGGACGACCGGCTGCATTTGCACACCCTTGCCCGCCTGTGCCTCCTCATGCAAAAAACCAGGTTGCTCGACCAGCTTCGCGACGCGCCCGACGCCGAAACCATGCGCAACTCCATCATCGCGGCGGAACAGGAAATTCTGGCCAGCCGGAAAGTTGTTTCGTAGAAACTGCGTCTGGCCGGTACTCAAATTGGAAGGCTTTATTTTCTTAAAACAGTGCTTCCCATCCCCCGGCCATTTGCTTAAAATTCAACAGCGTCGGTTTCCGACGGGCGCCCAATGTGTTCCAAGTGACACTTTTTTGGCGATTCCGGCTTTCCTGTCGCCGGTTTCACTCCTTGTGGAGCGGAACTTGCTGGAAAAGTGGTTCAACTTATTATGTCACAGCCGAAGATCATTCAGGGCGGAATGGGCGTGGCCGTGTCCGGTTGGCATCTGGCAAACACGGTCTCGCGGTTGGGCCAGCTTGGCGTCGTTTCCGGGACGGGGCTTGCCATCATTCTGGCTCGCAACCTGCAACTGGGTGATCTCGATGGCCACTTGCGCCGCGCTCTCCACCAATTTCCCATTCCCGCCGTCGCCCAGCGGGTGCTGGCGCAATACTTTGTTCCCGGTGGAAAAGCACCGGCAACGCCGTTCAAGGCCGCTCCCATGCCGACGCTCCGCCCCGGTCCGCCCCTGGTGGAATTGACCGTGGTCGCCAACTTCGTGGAAGTGTTCCTGGCCAAGGAAGGCCATGACGGACTGGTTGGCATCAATTTTCTCGAAAAAATCCAGCTGCCGACCCTGCCTTCGCTTTACGGCGCGATGCTGGCCAACGTGGATTACGTACTCATGGGAGCCGGCATACCGCGCGCCATCCCCGGCGCGTTGGACCGGCTGGCGCAAGGCGAACCGGCCCAGTTGAAAATTGATGTCATCGGCGCGTTGCCCGGCGAGGAGTTCCTTTCCCAGTTTGATCCGCGCGCCTTTGGCAACGGCCAGTTGCCCGTTGTGAAACGTCCGATGTTCCTTGGCATTGTCGCCTCGGCCACGCTCGCCATGACGCTGGCCAAAAAAGCCAACGGGCGCGTGGACGGTTTTGTTGTCGAGGGCGACACCGCCGGCGGACACAACGCCCCGCCGCGCGGCCCGCTGCAACTCAACGCCATCGGCGAACCCGTGTACGGCGAGCGCGATGTGGTGGACCTCGAAAAAATCCGCGCGCTCGGTTTGCCGTTCTGGCTGGCCGGTTCGTATGGGCGGCCGGGCCGGCTGGCGGATGCCCTGCGCCTCGGCGCCGCCGGTGTCCAGGTGGGAACGGCGTTTGCGTTCTGCAAAGAATCCGGCCTGCGCCCCGAACTCAAACGGCAGGCCCTGCAAATGAGCCGCGCCGGCTCCGCGCGCGTCTTTACCGACCCGGTCGCCTCGCCCACCGGTTTTCCGTTCAAGGTGGTCCAGATGGAAGGCACACTTTCACACGCCGACCAATATGCGGCCCGGACGCGCATCTGCGACCTGGGTTATCTCCGGCATCTCTATCGCAAACCGGATGGCACGCCGGGCTACCGTTGCCCCGCCGAGCCGGTGGATGATTTTATCAAAAAAGGCGGAACAGTCGCCGACGCCCAGGGCCGCAAATGTCTTTGCAACGGACTGGTCGCCAATGTCGGCCTCAGTCAGGTGCGTTCCGAACAGGAACAGGAACTGGCCTTGATGACCGCCGGCGACGATGTCGCCAACGTCGCACAATTTCTCAAACCGGGTTGCGATACCTATACGGCGGCGGACGTCATTGAGCGTTTGCTGGACACGGCGGTTCCCGTCAACGGAGTCAAGGTTTTAGCAGCGCAGCCAAGTCCGGTGCCCGCGTGAACATCATGCGGGCGCCGTTGCTCATGGCCATAGGGAAATCCGTTCTTTGACCGGGTAACGCAGGCAGGCCCGGAAATTCATCAGTTCATCCGCTCAAACCGCCCCGCAGGCGGCCGACGTTTAAGCACCTCGCAGTTTTGCCGGGCCAGATCGTGCATTTGCAGAATGAGTCCGCGCAGCCGTTCACCGAAGGGCGTCAGCGAATACTCGACGTGCGGGCGTTTCGCGGCAAAGTCCTTGCGCCGCACCGCGCCGTCCAGCTCCAGTTCCCGAAGCTGGGCGGTGAGCACCTTCTGGCTGATGCCGGGCAGCGCCCTGCACAGTTGGGCGTGCCGCCGCGCGCCGTGAAACAGCTCCCGCAAAATCAGCACCTTCCATTTCCCGCCAATCACGGCCAGCAGGCGTTCGACCTCGCATTCCACGCTCTTGAGATTCATGCGTCAGGGGCACCCAAAAGTGCCTGATTGCGAAGATTACAAACAAGGGCATCTTAGGGCAATATGATGACGATACGAAGAGCCAATGAAAGGGGCCACGCCGACCACGGCTGGCTGAACACGTACCACACGTTTTCCTTCGCCGATTACTACGATCCCCGATGGATGGGGTTCCGTGATCTGCGCGTGATCAACGATGACCTCGTGATGCCGGGCATGGGGTTTGGAACCCATCCGCATCGCGACATGGAAATCATCACCTACGTTCTCAGCGGCGCGCTGGAGCACAAGGATTCGATGGGCAACGGGCGCGTGATTCACGCGGGCGAGGTGCAATACATGGCCGCCGGCACGGGCGTGCAACACAGCGAGTTCAATCCGTCCAAGGATGAAGCGGTGCATTTGTTGCAAATCTGGATCCAGCCGGACCAACATGGGGCCAAACCGGCCTATGGGGAAAAGGCGTATTCCAACACGGCGCCGGGACGGCTGCATCTGGTTGTCAGCAAATCAGGACGCGATGGCAGTCTCCGCATAAACCAGGACGCCGACCTGTGGCTCGCGCGGTTCAGCAACGGCGAGACGGTGACGCACGAACTCAAGCCAAAGCGCCATGCCTGGATTCACGTGGCCGAGGGCAACGTTGAACTTAACGGCAAGCGGCTGGCTGCCGGCGACGGTGTCGCCGTGAGCGAAGAATCGAAGCTGGAACTGGCCGGCAAAGGCAAGGCCCAGGTCTTGTTGTTTGATCTGAACTAAGTTCGTGCAGCCATTCCACCGGGATGGCCTCCAGCCTCCCGGTGGAAATTTAAAGGCCTGCCAAAGCCGCCCGAAGCAATTGCGCCGGCGCCGGTTTCCCGGTTAACATCCCTGCATGGAAAAGAACCGGCTGGAAGCCTTCAGCGACGGCGTGCTGGCGATCATCATCACCATCATGGTGCTGGAATTGAAGGTGCCGGCCGGCTCGGACATCGCGGTGTTAAAACCCCTGTTGCCGGTTTTTCTGACCTACGTCCTGAGCTTTGTTTATCTTGGCATCTATTGGAACAACCATCATCACCTGCTCAAGGCGGCGCGGAGGGTGAATGGTGCGATGATGTGGGCGAATCTGCATCTGCTGTTCTGGCTGTCGCTCTTTCCGTTCGTCACGGGTTGGATGGGCGAAAACCACTTCACGCCGGCGCCCACGGCGCTTTATGGCGCGGTGATGTTGTTTGCCGCCATCGCCTATTACATCCTGCAGAGCGTGATTGTGGTTCAACAAGGCCCCGACTCCAGGCTGGCAAAGTCCATTGGACGGGATTTCAAGGGCAAGGTATCGCCCGTCGTTTATGTCATCGCCATGGCCACCGCATTTGTTCGCCCATGGATTTCCTGCTGCCTTTATGCGCTGGTGGCCTTGATGTGGCTCGTTCCTGACCGCCGCCTCGAGCGGGTGGTGGATGAATCCGGGACCTCACCGCACTGAGGTCGGTGAGTGGATGCTTGATGGGGACCGGAGACAGGTTTGCGGCTTGAAAGAAGTTGTCGACGGGAAGGTTTTATCGCAGCCGCCAGGTGATGCGCGCCTTGTTCAGGTCGTAGGGTGACATCTCCATTTTTACGCGGTCGCCGACGGTCAGGCGCACCCAGCGCTTGCGCATCTTCCCGCAGATCGTCGCCAGCACCAGATGTTTATTGTCGAGTTCGACACGAAACATCGTGCCGGGAAGCACGGTGGTGACGCGACCTTCCACTGCAATATGTTCTTCTTTCATAAGCGGCTCGGAAATGACCGGGTCTGTGACGGACAGCGACATCCCGCAGACCGACGGTCAGGACGCAGCAAAAAATCGAAAAGGCGGAGTCCGGGTTGCCCGAACCCCGCCTGAAATTACCGATGGTTTAGTAACGGCTGCGACCGCCGCCGCCACCGCCGCCGCCATAACCACGACCGCCGCCGCCACCGCCGTATTCACGGCGACCACCGCCACCGGGCGCGCGTTCTTCACGCGGTTTCGCCACGTTGACTGTGAGGGCGCGGCCGCCCAGTTGCGAGCCGTTCAGCGCCTCGATGGCCTTCTGCGCCTCTTCGGGCGTGCTCATGGTGATGAAACCAAAACCGCGGGGACGGCCGGTTGCCCGGTCCATCATCAGGTTGGTTTCCACGACGGTGCCGTGCGCCGCAAAGGCGTCCTGCAGGTCGTTTTCCGTGGTTTCGAAGGATAGATTTCCTACAAACAATTTATTGCTCATGTGATGTTTACTGTCCTAGACCGAACTTTGCTGACCAGACTGTTCCCGTTAATCGGATTTCAAATCATCACTGAACCAAGTTCACTTGAAGATTCACCATGCCGTGGAAGCTCTGTGCTATCTAACAGACGCGCCCAATATCGCTCGTTCTGCCGTAATAGCAACAACAATCGGCAACAATCTTTTTGGCCGGCTGCGCCGCTTAGGGCGGACCACCCAATTTTGCCGCAAGCTGCCCGACCTGCTTTTCCAGTTCGCGCAGGCGGTGAATCATCTCCGGCAACTGCTGCGCCGCGATCATTTGCCGCTTCGCCTGTTTGTCGGGCATCGCCGGAATGCCGAGGACTTTTCCGCCGTCCGGAACATCGCGCATGACCCCCGATTTTGCGCCGACGATGGCTTGCCGGCCGAGTTTCAAGTGTCCGGCGATGCCGGACTGCGAGGCGACGATGACGTAATCCCCGAGTTGGGTGCTGCCCGCGAATCCAACCTGGCCCATGACCAGGCAATGACGGCCCATGACCACGTTGTGCGCCACGTGCACGAGGTTGTCGATCTTCGTTCCCGCGCCGATCACGGTGGCGCCCAGGGCGCCGCGATCAATCGCCGAATTGGCGCCGATCTCGACATCGTCGTGAATGATGACATGGCCGACCTGCAACACCTTGCGATGCCGGCCTTCGTCGAAAACATACCCGTAGCCGTCCGAGCCAATCACCGTCCCGGCGTGAATCATGACGCGATGACCGATGATCGTCTTTGCGTAAATCACCACGTTGGGGAACAAACAAACATCTTCGCCCAGGCAGGAATCGCGCCCGACATGATTTCCCCCCAGCAACACGGACCGCGGGCCAATCTGCACGCGGGCGTCCACCACGCAATTGGGCCCGATATGCGCCGTTGCGTCAACCCGGGCCGACGGGTCAATGATCGCACTGGGATGGATGCCTTGCGGGTGCGGGTCCGGCGGGAAAAAAACGGGCAATAATCTGGCCACCGCGACCCGTGCATTGGGCACACGGATCACGACCTTCTTCGTTGAGCTGAAACCGCCCGAAACCAGGATTGCCGCCGCGGCGCCTTGTTCCGCCGTGGCGAAATGCTCCTGATTGTCGGCAAAGGTGAGGTCGCCGTCCCGGGCATTTTCGGCCGGGGCAAATCCGGTCAGGCGCGTTGAGCCGTCGCCGAGAACTTCACCGCGGACGCGTTCGGCGATTTGGGAAACCGTGAAGGAGGTCATGTGGGGTTGGTTTGGCACCGCCAACGGTTGGCGGTAAAATCTTTGGCGTAATGTTTGATGGCGACCATCGGTGCCGGTCCGGTTCTCATGGGGGTTCCCGGCCCGCAAAGTTTTGACGGGTGATGTTGCTTTTGTCGATGACAACTTGCAACCCCGCCGTGACGAAAAGGTGACGGGCTCCCGGTTGCGGGTTCGGGGAATCATGGATGACCGGCGGCCGGCGTGGATTCGTTCCCGCCGCCGCCGCGAGCGCGTGCCAACGGAGTCGGAAAGAATGCATCGCCCACCGGTAATGATGAGGTTTTCTTCATCTTGAGATGGAGTCCATCGTTTACAATGGCAGCCCCGGCGGGCATGATATGGGTCCCTTCGGAGAAACTGACATGCCGCAGGTGAGTCAACCTCAGAAGAAAGCCAAACATATGGGCGATCGATCCCCGAAGTCCAACCAGAAGAAAACCTCGCAGAAACAGGCCAGGGCCAGCAGCGCCGACCAGAAGAAAAAATCAGCCATCGCCGCCAAACAGGCCGCCGGCAAAAACAGATAACCGGCCGCTTATTGGCTGTCTCTCCTGAGACAAAAATCAGGAGGGACAAATTACTCCCCAAAAACTACATGGCCATGAAGCTCTGCCAGGGTCAGGTCTGGAAAAAGGACGGACAATACATCCGCCTGGTCCGGCTTGAAAGGCTCGAGGTGGAATACAAATCCCTGGCCAGCCTCGCCAGCAAGGCCGGCACGAAAACCATCACCAGCAAAAAAGATTTCTGCCGCCTGCTCAAGGGCGCGCATTTGTTGGCGGCCCGCAAAAAATCTCCGGTGGCAGATTAGTCCCCGATCAAGGGCCCGTGGCTGGTTTCCAGAAAAGGCGTTTCCGTCAGGAAACAGCGTCCTTGATGCGCGCAAATGCTTTCAGCGCTGCTTCGCGGGCATCGGCGTGGCTGACGATGGGTTCGGGATGGGTGGGGCCGCGCCGGATGACCAGCCGCGAGTCCGGTTTCCGCAGGTGCGCTGCCAAAGCGGCCAATGACGGGTGCAGCCACCATTTCGACGCGCTGCCGGGCGGTCACGGCGCGTCCTCTTCGGGCGCATAAATGAAAACCGGAACGACCGCGCCGCGATTCACGGCGGCAGACAGTGCAGGATTGTCCGCCAGGCGCAAATCCTGCCGAAGCCAGACGATGGAAACAGGGGTGTTCATCAGCGGCCTGAAAATTGTTTGCGCAATTCCTGCGCCCGGAACGCGAAGATTTTTTCCATGTCGGGCCGGACGAACCAGCGATGCACAAGAAAATCCAGCGCCACCGCGTAGCGCACCTGATCGCGGGCCAGCGTGCCGCCGTCACGCGCTTCAAACGTGTGCTCGTGAATCCATTGCCGGTAAGGACCGCGGATTTGTTCGTCCACGAAGCGGTGCGGCGGCTGCCAGACATTGATGCGCGTGCGCCAGCGCAACGGGATGCCGCGCACGCGAAGGCGGTAGTCAATCAGCAAGCCCTCACGCAGGGCGATGGGCGCGGGCGTGACGATGCGAAAGTGCAGCCACGGCGGCGTGAGGGCGTCGAGGTTTGCGGCATCGGCGAAGAACGGGAAAAGTTTCTCCGGCGGCAGCGGCAGCCAGAGTTCGGACTGGAATTCGTGGACGCGCATGGCTTACACGAGCTTTTCAAATTCGCCGATGAACCGTCGCATGTCGCGGAGCAGCACGGCGTCGGGTTTGCAGCGCAGCACCATGCCGTCCAGATACATCAGGCTGCGGATGATGGCGAAAATGCCCTTCTCAAACGTCATCCCCGAATGTACGCCGAGCTTGATGGTTTGCATCATCTTCCGGGTGAGGCTGACCTGCGCAACGGTCGTGCCGGTAAAGCCGGCGTAGAGTTCCAGCAAACGTCCCTTGAATGTGTCGAAGGCCGGGCCGGCCAGTTCGCGCTCGGACATGCGGTTCAACGCGATGGCGCAGCGCGGATAGTCGTATTCGGAAAGCGCCGCGAAAAATTCAAACAGCCCGCGCCGGATTTTCGGGCCGACCTGCCCAATGTAGCCGGTGTCAATGAAGCAAAGCTTTTCCCCGGCCAGCAGCACGTTGCCCGGATGCATGTCGCCGTGAAAGGTGCCGACGCAGAACATGTAAAAGCCGTGGATGTGAAACAGTTCGAGGAGCCGGTCGTAGCCCAGCTCGCCGGTTTCCAGCAACTCATCGAAGCTGCGGCCGGGAATGAATTCGGACACCATCACGTTCTCGTTGCACAGCGGCTCATGCACGCGCGCAAACGCGAGCCGCGAGAGATCGAACATGCCGCGATGTTGTTCGTAGATGGCGCGCAAGGTTTTTTGGCCGGCGACCTCGTGCCGCAAATCGAGTTCGCTCAACGTGTATTCCTCGATGTCACCGAGGATGCCCACGGGATCACCGACCTGGCGGAGTTTGGGATAAAGAAAGGTGGCCAGACGAAACAGGCGCTTGAGGCTGGCAACGTCGGCGGTGAACTGCGCCCGCACATCCTTTTTGATGGCCTTGATGACCACGTCCCCGCCGTCCTTGAGCCGCGCGCGATGCACCTGGCCGACGGAGGCCGACGCGAGCGCGGTTGGTTCGATGTTTTCAAAGTGGTCAAAGAATCCGGGGACTGCTGACGCGCGCAACAGGCCCAGAAAATCCTCCGGCGCGAGCGTGGCGTTGCGGCGGTAGAGCCGGGCCAGATGCTCGCATTTTTCGCGATCCAGAAAATCAATCCGGAGCGCGTGGACCTGGCCGAGCTTCACCGCAAGCAGGCCGAGGCTCTGAATCCAATCGAGGTCTGGCAGTTTGCCGCCGCGCCCGTAAATCGAGTGGATGAGCCGGCCGAATTGGATCCAGTTCATGGCTGGCCAGGTCAGACCTGGGTGTTCTTGGAAACAAACTTCACACCGTAACGGCGCGCAATGAGATTCGCCGCGATGCGGCCCGATTCATAGATCGTCGGCAGACCGCTGCCGGGATGCGTGCCGCCGCCGACGAGATAGCAGTTGTCCAGCTCCTCGAATTTGTTGCGCGGGCGGAAATACAACATCTGGTTGAGCGAATGCGCGAGATTGAACGTCGCGCCGAACTGGATGTTCATGTCCTGCCACGTCTGCGGCGTGTACACGATTTCCTCCCGGATGTGGCTCCGGATGTCCGCCATGCCGGCGCGCTTTTCCATCGCCGCAATGACCCGGTCGCGAAACGCGGATTTCTCCTTTGCCCAATCAATCGTTGCCGTGCGGTTCGGCACCGGCACGAGGACGTAAATGGCGGAATGTCCCGGCGGCGCGAGCGCGGGGTCGGTCACACTGGCGTTGCGGATGTAGAACGAGATGTCCTCGGACAAAACCTTGCGCTGAAAGATGTCGCGGATGTTGCCCTGGTAATCGCCGGCAAAGAAAACCGTGTGGTGCGGCAGGTCATAGACCTTGTCGAGGCCGAGATACAGCATGAACGTGGAGCAGGAATACTCGCGTGCGTCCACGTTTTCCGGGCTGTATTTCTTCAATACGCCCGGCGGCACGAGATGTTTCATGGCGTAACCGAAGTCGGCATTCAGCACCGTCTCGTCCGCCAGCACCTTTTCACCGTCCGGCAGCTCCACGCCGCGCACTCGGCGGTTTTCCAGCACCAATTGTTTGACCGGCGTGCCGAGCCGGAGATTCACGCCCAGTTCGCGGCACACCTTGGCCATCGCCTCGGAGATTTTGCTGAGGCCGCCCATGACGTGGTACACGCCAAACGCGTGCTCGACATAAGGGAGAATCGCGAAGGCGCCCGGACATTCCCACGCCGACATGCCGAGATATTTTGACTGGAACGTGAATGAGAGCTTGAGTTTGTCCTCCTTGAAATAATCACCCAACACACCCAGCAGCGAGCGGCCGAGCGACAGGTTCGGTAGCGCCTTCAACAAATCGCGCGTTAAATACTGGCGGATGGTGGCGTAGTCCTTTTGCAGGCATGGATACATCAAATGAAACCGCCGTTTCTCCACCGCCATGAATTTGTCATAGCCCGCGCGGTTGCCGGGAAAATGCGCGTCGAGCTGCCGCAACATCGCCTCGCGATCCGTCGTCGGCTCCAGGCGCACGTCCTCGAACTGCAACCGGTACATCGGCTCGAGCTTCACGCATTTCAGGTAGTCGCCGATGTTGCGTCCGGCCTCCTCAAAAACCTCGTCGAGGATGAACTTCATCATCAGGAAGGTCGGGCCGGTGTCGAACTGATAGCCGTTGCTCACGATGGCCGCGTTGCGGCCGCCCACGTGCGGCTCCTTCTCGAACACGGTCACCTTGAATCCACGGTTGGCAAGCAACATGGCCGCCGTGAGACCTCCCGGCCCCGCGCCGACAACCACGATGTGTTTTGCGGGATGGTTTTGTCCGGTCATACGGTGATAAGTTAGCGGTTTGCCGCCGGAGTGCCAGCTGCTTCCTGGAATTTTAAGCGCATCATTATCGTCCCCCGGTTTTCTCCGGCGGTTTTAACGAGCGCAAATAAGCCACCACTGCCACCGCGTCGTCATGGTCAAAACGGGATGGCGGCATGGGCGGCGACGAAATTTTTCCATCACGGTTGGTTCCGGTTTCAAAATATTTCACCGCCTGCCCGTCGCTGGCGAAGGTTGGCAATCCGGCAATCGCCGGCGCCACCGCCGCCCACGGCATGAGCCGGGCCGGCTTGAAGTCCAGTTTTGCCCCCTGCAACCAATGTTCCCGGTCCTGCCGGCCTTTCCAATCGCGGGCCGAATGACAATCCGCGCAAATCGCCACCCGTTCCACGAGATATTTGCCGCGCTGGACTTGCGCGTCAGCCGGAGGTTCCGCCCGGACCGGGCCGGCGATGCTTACGCTGAACAAGGTCAAAACGAGAGGAAGGAAGGTTTTGGGTTCCATGCCCGGCTTTCTAGCGATTCAGCCAGTCCGGAACAAGTGAAAACCAACCCCAACGCCCGCCGTTTTCCTTGGCTCGCGTCGGCGCCGGCATTTACGCGTCCGTCGCCTTCCGGTGACACGTTTCTGGCCGCATCGAGGGCGTGATGGTGAAGCGTGAGTGGCCGGGCCGAACCGAAAACTAAAAAAGGCGGAGCCCGGTTTTCACCGGACCCCGCCCTGAAATCCAAAATGGATCAGTAGCGCTCACGACCGCCGCCGCCGCTGCTGCCGCTCACCCGGAATTCCCGGCGACCACCGCTGCCGGGGCCGCGTTCTTCGCGCGGCCGGGCCACGTTGACGGTGAGGGCGCGACCGTCCACGTCCTTGCCGTTCAGGGCTTCGATGGCCTTCTGCGCTTCCTCGGCTGAACTCATGGTCACAAAACCAAAACCGCGGGGGCGGCCGGTTTCGCGATCCATCATCAGG
>Ga0265338_10008180_pt1 | contig 12748 bp, 10 predicted proteins | sample 42126metaG_FD_193579 | JGI IMG/M metagenome (GOLD analysis project Ga0265338, IMG submission 193579) | Rhizosphere microbial communities from Carex aquatilis grown in University of Washington, Seatle, WA, United States - 4-21-26 metaG | ecosystem: Host-associated > Plants > Roots > Rhizosphere... | reverse complement strand
CATGAAGGTGGAGATGCCGGTGGAGATGCCGGTGGAGATGCCGGTGGAGACGCCGGTGGAGACGTCAAAGGCGCTGGCCGCGATCGTCGGGGACGACGCCGCGCTGCGGGCCGTGCTCGGGCGCGCGCGCCGGGTCGCACCGACGGGGACGCCGGTGCTGGTGACCGGCGAGAGCGGTACTGGCAAGGAGCTGCTCGCGCGCGCGTTGCACGAGCTCGGGTCACGCCCTCGGGGTCCTTTCGTGGCGGTCAACTGCGGCGCGCTGCCGCGGGAGCTGGCGGAGAGCGAGCTCTTCGGACACGAGCGCGGTGCATTCACCGGAGCCGCCGTGCGCCGGCACGGATGGTTCGAGGAGGCGTCGGGCGGAACGCTGGTGCTCGACGAGATCGGTGAGCTGCCGATCGACCTGCAACCGAAGTTGCTGCGCGTGCTGGAAACCGGCCGCATCCGCCGCGTGGGCGGGGCCGGCGAATCCGCCGTCTCGGTGCGCGTGGTGGCGATGACGCTACGAAACCTCGAGCAAGAGGCGCAACGCGGGCACTTCCGCGCCGACCTCTACTACCGGCTCGCCGGCTTCGAGCTGGTGTTGCCTCCGTTGCGCCGGCGGCGGGGCGACATCCCCTTGCTGGCGCGCCACTTTCTGCGAGAGATCGAGCGCGAGGTCGGAGCGCGCGAGATCGATCCTGCGGCCATGGCGGCGCTGGCCGGCGCTGACTGGCCCGGCAACCTGCGCGAGCTGCGCAACGTCGTGCGGCGCGCGGCGATCCTCAGCGAGCGGCGCATCGATGTGACAGCGCTGGAGCTGCCGGCCGCGCCGCTCTTCCGCGTTGGCGAGACGCTGGCGGGCATGCGGCTCGCGGAGATCGATCGGGGCGCGCCCGGCGGCGCAACGGAGAGCGACGCCGCCCCGACGGAGGTGACCGCGCCGGCGGCTCCGGCCAGCGGCGACTCATTGCCGATGCGCGGCCGCACGTTCGCCGAGATGGAGCGCGACATCTTCTGCTGGTCGCTGCGCGAGCACGGCGGCAGCCGGCGCCGCGCTGCCCGCGCGCTGGCGATCGCGCGCTCGACGTTCTGCGAGAAGGTGAAGAAGTACCAGCTCGGGTAGACGGGCGGAGGGGCCGGCGAGCAAGCGCGTGTTCGTGTTCGGTTGCGCCGGCGCGGTGCGGGATTCGTGTGCTCGGTTTCGCGGGTTCAGTTCTGATTGGGCTCGCCTTCGGGGCCGGGCATCGGGGCGCCGGGCGGCGGCGGCGGCGGCGGCGGGCTGTCTTCGGGGGGCGGCGCGGGGGGCGCACCACGCACCGCGGCCTCGGGCGGAGGCGGAGGGGGCGCCGGCGGCGCGGCTTCCTCGGGTGGCGGCGGAGGAGGTGGAGGTGGCGGCAGCGGAGACGCTACCACCGGCGGTGGAGGTGGGGGCGGCGGGGGGGGCGGGGGCGCCTCGACGGTGGCGTTCATCGTTGGTGGCGGTGGCGGCGGCTCTGGATTGCCGATCGTGTGGTGGCCAAACGCCGCCGCCGCCCCGCCGGGCGGACCGTGCAGCCCGGCGCGGATCCCCGGCACGACGCCGGTGCTGCCCGACGGCGAGATCGGCGAGAAGACCGGTGGATTCATGGCGCCGAGCCGCCCCGACAGCCTCACGCCGTAGAACCCATCCGGCCGCTTGCCCGCCGAGCCCGCCATCTGCAGCATCAGCTGCAACTTGTCGGCGCTCTTGAGCAACGGCTCGCTCAAGCGAAAACGCAGATAGAGCGCCAGCACCGACGTCTGCAGCGGATCGTGCAGCTGGATCTCCCCCTCGAGCGACAGGTCGCCGTCGGGCGACTTCGCCTCGACCCCCTGCAGCTTGGCGACGCCCTTTTCGATCGCGACGCGCCCCACCAGATCGCCGAGGCGCACCTTGGGCAGCGTGAGCCCACCCGCGAGCAGCGGGTTGCCCTCGACCTTGAGCGGCGTCTTGCCGTCACCGAGGACGCAGCTCTTGCACTTGAACGACAGCGTGCCCTCGGCGTCGGCGAACTTGCCGGTCTTCGACGCCAGGTCCAGCGACATCTCGAACGTGCCGGTGAGCGGGAGGTTGATCGCTTCGCGCACACCTGGCAGCTCCGACAAGTCGATGGACTTGGCGTTGACGTCGATGTGCATCGGCCCCTTCTTCTGGTTGAAGAGGTCCAGGTCCAGCTGTCCGCCCAGGCCCGTCACCGCGATGCCCAGCGACGACGTCGCCTTGCTGAGCAGCACCAACGGCGACACGCGCACGCGCGCCGACTCGAGCGAGAAGCGAATCGGTTTGCCGCTGCCGGTGGGCCGGCTGCGCACGCGAATATCCTTGAAGCTCACCGCGAAGCCGAAGCCCGGACCGGCGGATCCGATCGTGACGTCGTAGCCCTGGGTAGCGGCCCAGGCGATCGCCAGATCCTTCGCCCGGTCATACGGGAAGCAGAAGTAAAGAGCGACGCCGAACACCAGAACGCCGAAGGCGCTCTGGACCAGCCAGCGGCGAGCCGCGCGCAGCCTCTCGGGCGTGATGGCCAGCATCGCTACTTGTCCTTTCCTTCCGCCTTGTCCACCTTGCCGTCGGGCTTCTTCTTGAGCTTGTCTTCCTTCAATCGCTCGAACGCCGTCGCCGTCATCTCGACATCCATCTTGTCGGGCTCCGAGTAGCGCCGCTTGATCGACAGGTGCGTGAACATGATCAGCCGCGGGCCGGTCTCGACCCGGCGCAGGAACTTGGTCAGCGATTGCAGATCGACCTGCCGCACCTTGAGGTCGACGTCGTGCTGGACGTAGCGCCGCCCGGCCGGCGTGGTCGGCCGCTCGGTGCTCTCGTCGATCTGCACCTGCTCCTCGCGCGCCGCCGCCTCCAGGTCAGCGGTCAGCTGCGGCGGATCGAGCCCGATGCGCGCCTCCTGCGCGGCGCTGCGCGCCTTGGCATCGAGATATTCGTTGCGGTGCGTGGCGATGGCCGCCAGCGCCTTGCGGATCTCGCCGTTGCCCTCCTCGAGATCGCTGATGTTGCTGAACACGAAGTAGGTGCCCAGCAACGCCGACACCACGACGACCGCGATCGCCAGCACCGCGACCCAGCGCCGCTCGCGCGGCGCCATCCGCTCCCACTCGGCGGCGAAGTACGCCACCGGCCGCGTCAGGCTGCGTCCGACCGATTCCCTTACCGAGGTGAGCACGCTCATGACCAGTTCCCCTCGCTCACGGACACTTCGAGTTGATGCTGATGGTGAACTGCTTTCCGCCGCCCGACACCTCCGTGATCGCCCCCTTGCTCACGTCCTCGTAGCAATCGATCTCCTTGAGCTTGGCCCCGATGTCGTCGACGGCCGCCGCCGAGTCGACGGTGCCCTTGATGAAGGTCTTCTTGGGGCGGATGTCGAGCTCCATGATGTCGAGCTTGATCTGATCGTCGCTCGGCACCTTGCGCGAGATCTGGTCGAGCAGATCGAACGCCGTCGCCTTGGGCAGCGGCGCCAGCTCCTCCTTGAAGCCCTTGCTCACCAGCAGCGTCACCGCCTTGGCGTCGTCGTTGGGCTGGCCCAGCAATTCTTGCGTCGCCGTCTTCAACTGCTGGTCCAGATCCTTGCGCTCGCTGCCCAGGTTGGTGAGCGCGGCGCCCACGTCGAGGCCGATCGCGATCAGCATCCCGACGATCAGCACGGTCAGGTGCATCGCCTTCTGGCGGAGCACGGAGAAGCTGGCGCGGTACAGGAACGGGCCGCGGCGCAGATCGATCTCCTTGCCGCCGCGGCTGGCCGCGAGCGCGATCGCGGTGCCGAGCGCATACGAGCTCGACTCGTCGGCCTCGACGACCGGACTCTCTCCGTCGTCGCCGGCCTTCGCCACCGGCCTCATCTCGGCAGAGCTACGCACCGCCAGGAACCGCACCGGCACGCCGAGCTCGCCCTCGAGGAACTGCGGCAACCCCTTGAGGCGCCCGGTGCCGCCGGTGATCAGCACCGCGTCGATGGTCTCCCTCGAAGCGGCGCGAAAGCTGGCGACGGTCTGGCGGATCTCGCGCACCAGCGGCACCATCGCCTCGCGCAGCACGCTGTCGAGCTTGATCTCCAACGGCGACTTCGCCGGCCGCTCCGGGCTGGCGATGCGCCCGTCGGTGCGCTTGGCCATCTCGGCGCGCTCGTACTTCGAGCTGAAGGCTTGAGCGATCGCCGTCGTCAGGTGGAACCCGCCGCGCTTGATCGTGCGCGCCGCGATCGCCTGCCCGTCGCGCACGATGCACAGGTTGGTGCGCAGGTGGCCGAGGTCGAGGATCACCTGGCACGCGATCTCGGCCTCGTCGCCGGCGGCCAGCGCGCGCGCCGGCGTGGCGCTCGTCAGCGAGCGGTAGACCACCGGCGCCGCGTAGAGCGCGCGCGGGTCGGTGCCGTGCGATTCCAGCGTCGTCAGGTAGTTCGCGATCTCGTCGCGCTTGGCCGCGCACGCCAGCACCGTCGAGCCGTTGTCGCCGGTCTTCACGACCGCGTGATCGTAGACGACGTCGTCGAGCGGATGAACGATCTGTCCCTCGAGCTCGTAGCCGACGACCTGATCGACCTTGCGGGGATCGGAGAACGGCAGCTCGAGGAGCCGGATCGAAAGCATGTCGCCGGGCAGCGCCAGGTACGGCGTCGCCTCGGCCGAGACCTTGGAGAAGGCTTCTTGAATCGCGGCGGCCTGGCGCTCGAGCAGCGGGGCGTCGCCCGCGGGGACCGCGGTCTCGAGCAGCCCGCGCAGGTGCGTCTGCCGGAAGCCGACCTCGAGCATCACGATCTTGATCGAGAAGGCACCGAGATCGATGCCGCAGATGGTGTGGGACATGCCGGTTTATTCCTCGCGCCAGTACTGGATGACGCCGTTCCCTTGCTCGGACATGCTGTTCAGGGTGAAGTAGTTCTCAGGTACCGTGTTCGTATCGACGATGACGGTAATCTTCTTCTTCACGCGCCCCGCCTCGCCGGTGGCGACGATCCGGAAGATGCGCGACGTGCTCTTGACGTAGGCGAAGTTGCCGAGATCGGCAGCCTTGATGTCGACCGGGCTCAGCGACTGAAAGGCCTTGTACCGGGGGTCGTCAGGCATGACCGCGCTCTGCGGGTTTTGCAGCACCTTGACGATCGAATCCAGGCTGTCGAAGCCGGCCGCCGACGCCCGATCGCACAGCAGGCTCGCCACCGGGTAGAGCCGGGTGTCGTCGAGGATCGACGCGTCCGTCGGTGGCTTGGTCGGGTCCGAGAGCGCGGTGGCGCGAATGACCCCCATGAGCAGGGGCGTGCAATCGCCGCCGTTCTTGTTGGTGATCGCGCCCAGGTTGACCTTGCAGTCCTTGTTGGAAGGATAGATCGTCAGCGAGGGCTCGAACGCCTCGATGAACCCGTCGCTGACCCCGCGCACCATCTTCATCTCGTCCATGGTGTCGTAGCTGTAGTCGTGCGCGCGGTAGCGGTCGCGCTGCGCATCGTATCGGTAGTCCTCCCCCGTGGCCGAGGCGCCGTCGATCACGAAGCCCTGCTCGTCCATGTCGGCCCAATCGATGAGAGCGCGCGCGACGTCGATGCGAGTCGTGAACTGTCCGTCGGAGTCGGCCTCGCTGAACAGCCGATCGAATCGGTGCGAGTACATGAGCGCGTTCAGCAGCCGAAAAACCGTGACCTGCCGTTTGTGCGTGTCGTTGTTGGAGACACCCGAACCACAGTTGAGATCGATCTTGCCGTCCTCGCTGGTGATCTCCGCGTCGAAACGCCCCGACGACATGCCGAGGCCCTTGATGCCCGCGGTGTCGATGCCGATCAGGCTGCCCAGGCCCGCCACCTCGTCCTTCGAACCGCTGAAGAAGCCCATGAGCGTGCCGGCGTAGTCGGTGACGCGCAGGCTGATTCCCATGCCGCCGAGCGCGCTGCTGGAGCCGCTGCTGGAGCCGCTGGTGCCACCGGTGCCGTTCGAACCGCCGGTCAGCGACGACAGCATCGACTGCGCCTGCCCCATCACCGGATCGACGAACTTCTGCTGGATCTTGATCAGCAGGCGCGACAGGTTGACTGACGACAGCGCCATGTAGTGTGCGCGCACTTCGTCGCGCGCGTTGGCCGCCTGTGCGGCGTCGACGGTCGTGCCGTACGTGAACTCGCTCACCAGCGCGACCATGAGCGCGATCCAGGTGAGAACGATCAGCAACGCCACGCCGCGCTGGCGATGCCGAGGGACGCACGGGGTGCGCAATATGGCCATCAAACGACGCATCATTTGGAGTTCGCCGGCCGATACCCGACGTGATCGGTGACGTGAATGCGCGCGTCGGTCGTGTAGGTGACGTCCTGACCGCGCTCGTCGATCACGGTGAGCGCGATGCGCACGTGGCTGGGCAGGTACTGGTAGCCCGACGCCGTCGTCGTGCTCCACTCGTTCTCCCACTCCTTTTTCTTGTAATCGTAGTAGGTGATCTTGAGCTTGCTGACGTCGGGGCAGAGGATGTAGCTCTCGCCCGGGATCACCTTGGGGTCCTCCAGCTGCAACCGACGCGTCTCGCGGCGCATGAGATTGAGCACGCGACGGTCGTCGGGATCGCGCTCGCCGAAGTAGGTGATGAGCGTGGTGTCGCCTTCGTTGACCCCGGCACGCAGGTGCTGGTGCGCGAATGCCGAGAAGGTCAGCTCGTCGACGTCGCCGTGCGCCGAACCGGCGAACATCGTGCGGCGCTCGGTGACCGACGGGTTCTCGTCGTTGATGTAGCTCATCTCGATCTCGCGCGCCATGCGCAGCATCGCCACGCGCACGGTGTGCGTGCGATCCTGCGCCGCCTCGATCGCGCGCTTGTTGGTCGCCGTCTGCGTGAACGAGCCCCACATGATCATCGTGACGAACGCGAGGATGCCGAACGCCGCCATGACCTCGATCAGCGTGAAGCCGGATTGACGATCGAACCTACGAGGCCTCATCGCCCCAACCCCGCGGCCGCGGCTGCGGCACCACCGAAGAGCGAGCCCGCGGCCGCCGCCGGCGTCGTCGCGCCCGGCGCCGTCGCGCCCGGCGTGGTCGCGCCCGCCTGGCCCGGCATGCCGCCGGTCAGCGAGGCGTCCAGCTTCGCCGGATCGGTCAGGAACTGCACCACCTCGAAGTTGAGATCACGGCGCCCCACCTCGTCCCAGGACACCTTGACGGTCACGCGCCGCACCGACTCTTCGAGGCCGATGCGAATCGGGTCCATGAAGCTGCTCATCAAGCCGCCCATCATCCCGGTCAGCGCCTGCATCGGATCCTTCGACTTCGACGAGTCGCTCGCCTCATCCTGCGCGGTCTGCTTCAAGTCGGTCGGCAGCTCGATGCGCTCGATCGCGCTCTCCCAGCGGAACCCGGGAAAGCCCTGGTCGCGGAAGGTCCCCTTGTCGGTCTCGTTGTCGGTGCTGAAGCCGTTCTCGAGGATCGTATCCTCGAGGTCGGTCATCTTGCTGCGCGCGAGCAACGTCGCCGCCGTCGTCATCTTGGCGTGGTTGGTGGCGCGGACGTTGTTGGTGATGATCTGCAGCAGCACGACCAGCGTCGTCGCCAGGATCGTCAGCGCGACCATGACCTCGAGCAACGTGAAACCGCGGATGCCCGCGTTGTCGGCGCGCCGGCTCATCGCTCGATCCGGTTGCCCTCGTCGTCGGTCTCGGTGGCGGTGCCGGTCGGCGGCCTGATGTACTCGTTGTAGATCTTCGTGCGCCCGGTCAGCGGGTGAACGACGATCGAGTAGAACGACTCGCCGTCGGGATCGGACAGATGCACGATCGCGGGCTCGGTCTGGCCCATCGGGAAGAAGTAGATGTACGCGCGCCCGGCCACCACCTCGTCGGTCACGCGCGGCGTGTAGACGCCCGCGATCTTGATGCTGCTCTTCTTCAGCGTCACCGGCTTGAGCGCGGTCTCCTTGAACGCGCCGAAGCGCGCGCGCTTGGGACGGAAGTCACCGACTTCGATCTTCGAGGGGTCGAAGCTGCCGCTGTACTCGTAGCTGCCGTCCTTCAGCAGCTCCTCGCGCTTCTCGGCCTTGCGCTTGTCGTCGTCGTCCTGCTTCTTCTCTTCTTCCTCGCGGCGCCGCCGATCGACCATGCTCTCCGCCTCGCGCGGAACGTAGAACTTGTCGTCGGAGACCTCGGCCCAGTAGCGCCCTTCGTTGAGATCGATCACGAGGCGGTGGTACTTGCCGGTCGTCGACGCGCGGTCGAACAGGTAGCGAATCGCGCCCGACAGGTGCGCGGTGCCCGCGCGCAAGTCGCTCTTGGCCAGCGAGCGAAATCCGCGCACGGCGCCGCCCGTGATGAGCGCGACGATGACCAGCGTCATCAGCACTTCGATCAGCGTGAAGCCGTACGCCGCCGCGCGCCGCCGCCCCTCGCTGATATTGCCAACCCCGCCGTTCACGAGATCCGCCCGCTACTGCAGCTCCCAGGACTTGATGTCGTCGGCGGTGCCGTCGGCCTTGTCGGGCCCCGACGAGATCACGTCGGCGCCGTCGGTGTCGTTCTGCCCCGGGCAGCGCAGCACGAAGTCCTTGCCCCAGGGATCCTTGGCCGATGCCTTGGCGACGTACTTCTGCGCCACCAGGTCATCCAGGCTCTTGGGGCAGCTGTTGTTGCTGTCGATCATGTACGTCGTCACGCCCTGCGAGATCTCCTTGATGCGCTCCCTGGCGATCTTCTCCTTGGCCCTCTGGAACGAACGGTTGATGACGACGGCGACGCCGGCGCCGATCATGCCGATCAGCGCGAGCACGATCATGATCTCGAGCAACGAGAAACCGCCGGAGCGGCGGCGTTTTAGGTACTGGCGAATGATGCGGATCATTGGGCTCCTCCTCATTGAACGAAATTCTGCATATCCAAGATGGGCTGCAAGACTGAAAACACGATGAACACGACCGCGACGGCCATGACCACGATGATGAGCGGCGACAGGATGGTGGTCAGGCGCTGGACCTTGCTGTCGACGTCACGCTCATAGGCCACGGCGACGTTCTCCAGCATGGCCTCGAGCTGGCCCGAGCGCTCGCCGACCGCGATCATGTGCACCATCATCGACGGGAACTGCCCCGAACGCTTGAGCGGCGCCGCGATCGATTCGCCCTCGCGGATGGCGTCGCGCGCCTCCTCGACGACCTTTTCGAGCACGTCGTTGTTGAGCACCTTCTTGACGATCTCCAGCGCGTTCAGCACCGGCACGCCCGCCGAGAGCATCGTCGACAGCGTGCGCGCGAAGCGCGCGACGCCGACGTAACGGATCAGCGGCCCGATGAGCCACAGCCGCAGCGTGACCCGATCCATGGTGGCGCGGCCCTTCTTGGTGCGCACCCAGCGTTTGTAGCCCCAATAGATGGCGGTACCGAGCGCGATCAGCACCCACCAGTAGCTGCCCGCGAAGCCGGCCATGAAGATCAGCAGCTGCGTGTTCCAGGGCAGTGTGTGGCCCATGTCCTCGAACACCGAGGTGATCTTCGGAACGACGACGATCATCAACACAGCCATGACGATGCCGCCCAGGATCATCATGATCAGCGGATAGGTCATCGCGCCCGACACCTTGGAACGCAGTGCGTGCTGCGCGTCCATGAAGTCGGCCAGCCGCGCCAGCACGGCGTCCAGGTTGCCGGCCGCCTCGCCCGAACGGACCATGTTGGTGTAGAGGTCGGGGAAGATCTCGATGTGCGTCGCCATGGCGTCGGCGAGCGCGCCGCCCTCGTTGACCTTCTGGCGGATCTCGGTGAGCACCACTTCGAACTTCTTGTTGTCCGACTGCTCGGACAGCGCGTTTAGCGCTTCGGCCAGCGGGATGCCCGCTTTCAGCAGCGTCGCGAGCTGGCGCGTGAACACCGCGACCTCCTGCGGGCGCACGCGCTCGAACAGACGGCCGAAATCGATCTGGCGCCGCAACGCCGAGACCGGCGCGCCGCCCCCGCCGTCGCCCGCGCGCGGCGACGCCTTCGCGGCGCCGCCGGTCAGCATCTCCCGGTGCTCGGTGATGAACACGCCGTCCTTGCGCAGCATCTGCCGGAGCACCTTGGGCCCGTCGGCGTCCTTGGTGCCGGAGACGTTCTTCCCGGCGGCGTTCAATCCCTTCCAAGCGTAGACCGGCATCAGTTGGCATCCTGCGTCGTGATCATCAGGACCTCGGCGGTGGTGGTCAGGCCGGCCAGCACTTTTTGCGCGCCGTCCTCGCGCAGCGTGCGCATGCCCGACGACACCGCGGTGACCTTCAGCGTCTGCGCGTCGACGTTCTTGATCGCCAGCTGGCGGATCTTCTCGTCGATGATCAGCAGCTCGTAGATCGCGGTGCGGCCCTTGAACCCGGCGCCGAGGCACGTCGGGCACCCGCCCTCGCGCGCGCGAAACAGCATGCCGGAGGGCGGACCGGCGTGGACGCTCTTGAACTTGACCCGAGTGGCGGCGCCTGACGCGAAGTCGCCGGGGTCGATGCCGATGCTCAGCAAGTCCTCGTCGCTGGGCGTGTACGGCTCGCGGCACTCCATGCACACCCGCCGCACCAGGCGCTGCGCGAGCAACGCCATCAGCGACGACGCGACGAGAAAGGGCTGCACACCGAGGTCGACCAGGCGGGTGATCGCGCCCGCGGCATCGTTCGTGTGGATCGTCGACAGCACCAGGTGGCCGGTGAGCGACGCCTGGATCGCGATCTCGGCCGTCGGCAGATCGCGGATCTCGCCGACCATGATCACGTCGGGGTCGTGGCGCAGGAACGACCGCAGCCCGGCCGCGAAGGTCAGATCGATCTTGTCGTTGACCGCGGTCTGCGAGATGCCGTCCAGCTGGTACTCGACCGGGTCCTCGATGGTCAGGATGTTCAGGTCGGGCGAGTTGATCTTTGCGAGGCACGCGTAGAGCGTGGTGGTCTTGCCCGAACCGGTCGGCCCCGTGACCAGCAAGATGCCGTGGGGCCGGTGGATCAGGTCGTCCATCTGGCGCAGGTGATCGTCGCCGAAGCCGATGTCGGCGAGATCGTGCAACACCGACTCGCGATCGAGCAGACGGATGGTGATGCGCTCGCCCTGCTTCACCGTCGGGATGGTGGCGACGCGCATGTCGATGTCCTTGCCCGCGATCTTGCGGCGGATGCGGCCGTCCTGCGGCAGGCGCTTCTCGGCGATGTTCAGGCCGGCCATGATCTTCACGCGCGAGATGATCGACGGCATGAACTGGCGCGCCGCGCGGCGCGTCTCGTAGAGCTCGCCGTCGATGCGATAGCGCACCATGACCTCTTTTTCGCCCGGCTCGATGTGGATATCGCTCGCGCGCTCCTTGACCGCGTTGAACAGCAGCGAGTTGACCCAGCGGATGATCGGTGCCTCGTCGGTGATCTCCAGGATGTCGACCAGCTCCTCGCCGGTCCCGGCCATCTCGTCTTCGTTCTCGCCCTCGGTGCCGAGATCGCCTCCCTTGTCCTGCTTGCGGCCGTAGACCTCGTTGATGACCTCGAGGATCTTCTGCGACGGCACCAGCACCGGTTCGATCTCGGCGGCGAGCTGCGCGCGCAGGTCGTCGAGCGCGCCGACCTCGAGCGGATCGGCGACCGCGACGGTGACGACGTCGTTCTCCTTGCGGATCGCCAGCAGGCGGTGCTGCTTGGCGAAGCCGATCGGCACATGCGTGATCAGATCCAGGTCGACCTCGTCGGGCTTCAGATCGGCGCGGTAGGCGATGCCCAGCTGCTTGCCCAGCGCCTGCTGCACCTGCTCCTCCGTGACCGCGCGCATCCGCACCAAGATCTCGCCGAGACGCCCGCCCTCGGCGGCCTGCACGTCCAGCCCCTGCTGGAGAAGCTCGGCGGTCAGACCCGGGCCCGAGGCGGGTTTCGCCTCCAGCAGAATCTGTCCGATCAGTCTTGAACCCACGTCCTTTGTTTCTCCCTATGGCGACGGTGGCGGTGCGGCTTCGGCCGGCGGCGTCGTGACCGGTGGTGCCGCAGCCGGTGGTGGCGGCGGCGTCGCCGCAGGAGGCGGCGGCGTGGTCGACGGAGGCTGCGTGCTCTCGGGGGTCGCGGCGCCCGGCTGCGGCGCGCTCGGCCCGGACGGCGGAGCCGGCGCTTCGACCTCGCCCGAGTGATCGCTCTCCAGCTTTTCGCGAATTTCCTGCTCGGCCTGATCTTCCTCTTCGACCTCGCGCGCGGCGCGGTTGATCTCCTCGAGCATGCCGCGTTTACGGCGATAGTCGACCTGAGCCTCGGGATTCGGCCGGTCCTCGCCGCCGAAACGCTCCACGAACTCGCGCCGCTCCTTCATCTTCTTTTCCAGCACGCGCCGCAGATCGGTCTGGTCGGCGATCACGTAGGGCGTGAGCGCGATGATGAGGTTGGTCTTCACGACGTGGCGGGTGGTGTCGCGGAAGAAGAAGCCGATGATCGGGATGTCGCCGAGCAACGGGATCTTCTGCACGCTGTTGATGACCTTGTCGGACATCAGGCCGCCGATCAGGATCGTCTGCTGGTCCCTGGCGACGACGATCGTCTTCGCCGTTCGCTCTGACGTCGACGGCCCGAGGTTGCTCGCGCCCGGCGCGACCTCTGAGATCTTCTCATCGACCTCGAGGCGGATGATGTCGTGCTCGTTGACGTGCGGCACCAGCTTCATCTCGAGCGCGACCTTTTCGCGCTGCACCTGCGGGAACAGGCTGCCCAGGCCCAGGCCCGCCAGCGGATTGGCGCCGCCCGCGGCGCCGGGGACGGCGCCACCCAGCCCGAGCGTGCTGACCGGGAACGG
>Ga0265338_10008177_pt1 | contig 12753 bp, 7 predicted proteins | sample 42126metaG_FD_193579 | JGI IMG/M metagenome (GOLD analysis project Ga0265338, IMG submission 193579) | Rhizosphere microbial communities from Carex aquatilis grown in University of Washington, Seatle, WA, United States - 4-21-26 metaG | ecosystem: Host-associated > Plants > Roots > Rhizosphere >... | reverse complement strand
ACTTGCCGGCACGGGAGTTGGCTGCGCGGGTTAAAGCTGTCCGCCGCCTTTCCTCACATGTACCCAACGCGGGCTAACCATACGCCGCAGCTCTTCGGTTGCGTTGGCAATTGGCTTTGGTCAGCACCTTAGCCAGGAACTCATCGTAAGCCGCTTCACTGGCAAAATCCCGATACCCGCGTAACAATAAATGCTGCTCCAGCCGCCGCTTCAAATGGCCGTGGTGCGCCTCGACGTCGCCGTTCCCATTGGGATCACCCACATGGATCGTTCGCGACGTCAGTCCGTAATGCGCGACCAGCGACAGGAACTCCGGGTTGAAATCCCGCTTGCCTTCGCCGCTGATCTGATGCGTGGCTGCGCTGCCAACCGGAAGGGCGCCGCCTGCAAACCCGCCCGCAGCGACAACAACGACTCCGACTGACACCGCGTCGCCTACTGCCAGTTCGAATACGGCAGCACCGCTTGGCAGAGCAGAAAGGAATTGCCTGGCCCGCCCTCTGTCTTTGAAATCAACCACCCGCTAAACACGGGCATAAAAAAGGCCGCGAGGATAACCTCGCGGCCTTGATTGTAATGCAGTTCGTTACGCCACGCTTATGGCGTGACCACTCGCAGGAACTGTGACGGCGTGCCGGGCACTATCGGAACAGTCGCCGGGTTGCTCGTTCCCAAGCTCTGCCAATTCACCCCGGGTCCGCTCATGGCCGGGCTGGATTCCAGATGGCCACCAGCCGGTGTCCACGTCACGATCACGTTCGTTCCCGAGATGGTCGTGCTCAGATGCGCGCGGTTCACTGCCACGAAGCTCGAGTTGTAATCGGCATAATCAGCCGTGTTATAATACTTGAATACAGTATTCGTATCGTTATTGTGCGCCGTCGTGCAGATACCGACATACACCTGCGTTGGCAACGCGCCATTCGCGTTGGTTCCAGTGTCGTAGGCACCCAGCGGCAACCAGTCAATGCTGTTCGCCGAGGAATACGCGATCAGCACATTGCCGGTTCTCTTGATACGCACCCAGGCGTTCGGATACGCCGGGATGGTCGTGCTGGTGTTGGTCTTCCAACTGATCGTTCCCACGTTGTTGGTCGCGCGCATATTGGCTTCGATATTGTTTGCACCGAAACCGCTGTTGTCCGGCGCTTGGATGCCATCCGCCGAAGCCGGATCGTTAATAACGCTCCAGTTACGGCTGCCGGCCGTGAGGTCTTCGCGCACCATCAAACCAGCCTTGGCGAAGTTTGAAGTGTGCCCGTTGCTCACCACTCGCACGGCCACATCGAAGTCGCCCGTCTTTTGCTCCCAACCGAAGTTGAATCCATCGGCCACGCCGAAGATATCGCTACCTTCCGCCGAGACCAGGAATCCGTTGGTCGCTTCGATCCAGACGAAGCTCGGATAAGCCGGGTTCACTCCCGTCGTACCGAAGGAACCGGCATTGCCGGGCGTGCCAATATCGGTGAAGGTCAACTGCACCGGATTGATCGGCGCCGTTGAATTGGCCGCGATCGAGTTACCGCTCACGTCCTTGATTCCATTCACCGTGATGTTCAGTGGCAGCGTCGGCATCTGGTTCAGATCCAACTCAACCGTGCGATGATTGCTACCCAGCGTCGCGCTGGTAACAGTCGCACCCGCAACCGTGTAGTTGAGGATGTTGTTCGCCGTGGCGGTATCCATCCACTCGTTGAACGTCACATCCACAATGAACCGGATCGGATCCTGGTTGGTATTCGAGAACGTCGAGACATAGGAGATGGTCGGCGGAACCGTATCCGCAACCACCGTCAGAGTCGCCGGCGCGCTGTTGCTGTATTTGGTAGTCACCCCGTCTTCCGAATAACCCAACGAACGAATGCCGACGGAGAACTGGTCGTTATTGTCCGAAGGCAGGATGGGAACCAACGTATAATTGCTGCTAGTGGCACCGGGGATAGGCACCCCGTTCTTATACCACTGATAAAGCACGTCACCGTTCGTCCGGTTAAACAGCGGAGTGTAATCACCGGTGGTGCCGATGATCGCAGTTGATGCGCTGGTGCCCAAGGCTTTAAAGGTGACGGAATTGCCACCGCTTGTGTTCGTTTGGCTGGACGGCTGCAGCGTGAACGTCATCTGCGAAACCCTCGGGACGTAAACGCCAATCGTATTGTTGGTCAGTTTGGTATCCTCACCATTGGCCGGAGGTGTCCCGGTGGACATGATGTAATAAGTCGCTGCCGCATTGTAACCGCCACCACCATTGTGCATGACGTGCTCCATATAATACTTCTGGCCGGCCGTCAGCGCGATGCCGAAGGCATTAGGTGCGAAAACACCATCGGTCGTCCAAGTGATAGAGTCCTTTTGCGCCGTGGCCGTCGCGCCACCGGAACCGGCGGCAAGCCATTGGAGCGGGTTGCTCCAAACGTTTTCCGCGGCGATGACCCTCTTGTTGGCCATGGTGCTGTCCGTGCTCAGGAACAAGTCCGAATCATCGTCAGAGTTCACGTAGAACGCATAGTTGTCGGTCGCGGGCGCAATAAAGTAGCCGCTCGTCCGTTGGACCGCGTTGGCTGGCCCGGCGGTAACGGGGCCTTCAAACTTCGGCGTGTAATACGTCAAATAAGGAGCTCTTCCTTGGCCACCCTGTTCAACCACAACCCTCGACGTGAAGTTGGTCCACACATCGTGCTGAGCGTAGCCAGTTTCGAAGATGGCTTGTCCATTAACGGTGAGCGTGGCGGGCGTGCTGTCGTTCCAAATCGGGTTCAACGACAGATCCGCATATCCCAACGCCCGGATTTTGCATTTGACTACCGTGCCATTATCACCAGGCAGGAGAGGTCCAAGGGTTAAAGTCGACGAAACGGCATTCGGAACAGCCACTCCGTTCGTAAACCATTGGAAGGCGATAAAGTTGTTGGTCAGACTGTCCTCATAGCCGCGAACTTTACCGATAGGCAACAACGAATCGGTCACGCCCGCCGCCGAGAAGGTCGCATAGCCGCCGACCGTAGTCGTATAGTTGGTCGGTTGTTGGGTATAGTTGACGAACGTGCAACGCGGAGCGCTCATACCGATGACACTTCCCCGGAATAGGGTTTCCGTGCCGGCGCCCGGATCCGTATAAGTGAACCCAGCACCCATAAGGGCGAAATTGGCCGCATTGTTGGCGCCACCGCCGCCTTGATGCCAATCCTGTTCGATGTAGTAGCGTTGTCCGGCGATCAATTGAACACCTAAGTTATCAACACCGTTGGGAAAACCGTTGGCCCACGGAGTAACGCCATTTGTGGTCCAAGTGGCGGACCGCATAGATGCCACAGTCGCGCCGCCACCGCCAACCTGTAACCAAGCCCAAGCCGTGCCGTTGTTCCAGCCAGCTTGATGGCAGACCAGCCGCTTATTGGCCGGTGTATTGTCTGTGCTGACAAACAGATCGCTTTCGTCATCACCGGTGGTGTAGAAAACATAATTACCGGTATTAGTCGGAACGAAGTATCCGCTCACAAGGCGAACGAAGTTATTCTGGCCGGTCGGATTATCAATGCTGACACCAAATTCGGGAATGGACATTTGGTAATTGGGCGCGCCGAGAGTACCCGCTTCAAGGTTTGCCAGGGCCGTCTGGTTGTCCCAGCGTTGCTCCTTCAAGTAGCCGGCTTCAAAAACCGCTTGAGCCACGTGGAGGACAGTCACGGAACTGGTGATGGATAACCCACCTTCATAGGTGCTGGCCACAACATAGATTTGCGCGTTGTTAAACGTGAAAGGAACGGACGTAATAACCAGGTTGGTCTTAGTTGCTCCAGAATAAGGCGCATTGTTAAGATACCATTGGTAAGACACGTTCATTTCCGAGTCGCTGGTAGCTCTAGCCGTCATAGTGGCTGTATCGCCTTCAACGATCGAGATGCTCGCCACCGGCTGAGTAATCCACGAAACATTCGTGCCCGGCCAGGTAACAACCGCGATATTGGTGTTCGCCGCTTTCATAACTGACGGAATGAGATCCACGAAGGCCGTGTTCGGATCCTGCCGCTCATCAACGGTCGAGAACGTGACACCCCAATTATCTCCACCCGTGCCATTATGGTGAACTGACTCGAAATAATAGAGCTGACCACCGGTCAACTGGATGCCTGCGGGATTGGGGGGCGTGATGCCACCATCAGGCGAGAATTGATCAGAACGTTTCTGAGCGGTAGTGCTGCCGTTTCCGCCAACCGACAACCAAGCATCCTGGCCACTATAGCCGGTCTCCTGGCAGATCAGTCGTTTGTTGGCCGGGTTTTGGTCAGTGCTCAGGTAAACATCCGTATCGTCGTCCGCGGCGACATAGAAAATATAGAAGCTATTGGTCGGCGGGATGAAATAGCCACTGTACCGCTCGGTATAGTTGTCACCTTGGCCTCCGGTGGAATCCGCGTTTCCAACCAGAACAATAGGAGCGGCGTGGGGGACGTTTCCGATTTCAACGTTCGCACGTGACGCACCGTAAAAGACCTCGCGTTTGAGTCCGTTGGTATAAACCAAAGAACCGGTTTGAGTCGCGAGTGTAATCACTCCGCTGGTGACGGTAAGGTTGCTGTAAATCGGGTCCGCGATATTGGCGATACATTGGATGGTCGCGCCATTATCAGTAGGCGTGGTAAGGAAAGTGAAATTCGGCCCCATGCCATTGGTGCTAACTTTCGCGCCGTTCTTATACCACGTATAGTTCATCGAAAAAACGTGATCCGGGGAGTCATTCGTTGCGTTAAAATTGTAGGTAACCTCGGTATAGATATAAACGTTCGTGGGGCCAGTGAGTTGTGTCCCTACGAGGGCGTTTGTCGGGGGCTTGGCAATAACTGTAAAGGGGGTAGTTGCACTCCCAATGAGCGGTTCGGTGTCGATTACAGTTGCCTTCACGCTGTCGACCCCAATGGGACCATTGGCAGGGACAGTAAACGTGTTGGTGAACACATTGGGCGTGCCGGATAGCACCAGACTCGCCGTTGCAGACAGGCCAAGGCTACTCACGTCCACTTTGGAATTAGTCACTGTGCCAGAAGCGGGTGAAGCCGTGGCGGTGACGGTGAAAACTTGGCCGCGATAACCGTTGGTAGGAGAAACCGTTACGGTGAGGGGCACGTGCGGAACGTTATTGCTGCCATACAGAGCTTGAATTTCAGACTGCGGCAACGTTCTATTGAAGAAATAGACTTCGTCAATCATGCCGCTCAAGTTGGCCGAGCCATCGCCACTATATCCATTACCGCCAACCCAGAATTGAGCGCCCGCTCCCACGGTGGTCCAACCATCGCCGTTATAAGTATTTGCAGCCACTGGAAATGCATCCACAACGCCATCCAAATAAAGCGTCTTGACCGAGTTGCTACAGACCATAACCAGATGATGCCAGGCACCGTCATTGACGTCGGTGCTTCCCTCTTCCCAACCGGTTCCGTAACGAACACCGCCCTGACGACCGCCAGCAGCGCTGCCATTGTTGAGGTAGAAATCGCTGTTGTTGGCAGCCCAACCCCCATCACCTTGATAGGCATAGCAAGCGCCCGGAGTGGTAGTCTGGATCCACATGGCGAGCGTCCAGTTGTTGCTAACCGTGAGCGGAATGACCGCATTGGTAACGCGGACATAAGCGGCGCTGGCAGTCGCACCGGAGATGTTCAGGCCGTTACCAAACTTGCCGCCAGGACCGACCGTGGCAGTGCCGGTCAGAAAGCCGTTCATTGTCGCACCGCCCGTGCCTTCATTTAACACGTTTGAACCAGTGACATTGTCGAAAGAGAAATGCAATACTGGCGTTTTGTCGATGACCTGCGCTCCAAGTGGAGTGATCGCTCCTGCCACCAATAGGCAGAGAGCAATTCTTTTTAAGAGGGGGGTTTTCATAATACTAATACTTCTACCGGCTCTGATCCTGTTATTTGTATATACAATTTGGGTTTCGCGCAGAGCCCGAACCAGACGAATTCCCCCCTCGACGTTACGTCAGCTTTCAGAAAAAACTTAAGTGACAATCCGGGTGTTCGATTTCGTTTGGACGGTATCTACCTTAGAAAAGCTAACACAACTTGCGCCATTGAGAATATGACATATGTCATATATGATCCAAATCCGGGACATAAATGACTGAATTTCACTGTTTTGCACGGCAAAACGCCTCGGACGCGATAAAAATTTACCATCTTTTACGAAAACAGAATTGTCGCGAAAATGTCAAAAAACAGAGATTCTCCGAAGAGAATTCCCTTTTAAAAGGTTTTCTACTGCGCTTCCCGCACCAATCTAATGATTCAGTTGGATTAAATGTTGCTTTCATACGGGGGCCCAAAAATGTGGTTCTTTGTTGTTTTTAGTGGAATAGATTTTAAGGAAGGCAAAACCTGGAGCCTGGAAAGAGAGGGGGTAAGGGGATTGTTTTGATAGGACAAGATCGGACTGGGTGCGACGCCTTCTGCGAGTGACGAATGCGGAGCATAAATCGTGGAACGAGAGAGGCGGGCCAATAAAAGATTTTTTTTACCCTCCAAATCGCTCAAAAAGACCACAAATTCTCCAAAAACGAACCACTTACGACGCGGGGATGCGCTGGCGTTTTGGGGGTGGCCCGGGAGAGTGGATCTTCGGGCAGGTTGCCGAAAGCACGTTGCCAAAACCTTCCTAGTTACTGTTTTCATTTGCTCCTTTGTTCTTCCCTCCCTTTGCTGTGCTGTTTATAGCACGCGTGTCAAATCGGAAGGCGATGCGCCGGTATTCCGCGGAAAACGGCGAGGAACCGATTTGGGTTCTGGCGTCGTTGCTCCTCGGTCACAGACCCATTGAGAGTATGCTCCCTCGTCGCGCCTGGCCGGAAACCAAAACCGGCGCAACGCAGGTATCGAAAATTCTTTGTCACAGTACTAGTGTAGTGTCCCTTAAATAACTACACATTTGCGGAAATGGATTTTTGACTGAGCCGAGGCGCGAGCGACGAGCATACCCTTCATGGGTCTGTAAGGAGCGAGCAACGAAGGCTGAGTCAAAAAGACATGCCGCCCGGAGGGTTGCGTCGCATTTGGGTTCTGGCGTCGTTGCTCCTCAGTCGAAGATCCATAAAGGATATTCTCCTTCGTCGCGCCTTGCCAGAACCCAAATGCGGCGCAACAAATGTGCAGTTATTTAAGGGACACTACACTAGTTCTCGCCATCCAGGAATAATTCGGCTACAAAAAAAACAGTGAAGCGTAAGCGGAACAAAACCAGTCCTCCGGCCAACGCACCGCGCGAAAAAATTGTAGCCGCGATAAACGCTCCCATTTCTCCCCGCCGCCGATGGTGTTTTCGCATCATGGCTTTGCTGAGTCCCCTGGTCGTTCTCGGATTATTGGAGTTTGGCCTACGCCTGACTGGTTACGGCTATCCAACCGCCTTTTTTCTCCACGTTGACGATAACGGCCATGCCATGGTCACGAGCAATCCCAAATTCGGCTGGCGGTTTTTTCCGCCCGCCATCGCCCGCGCCCCGCGACCATTGTATTTCGCCGCGCGAAAACCGGCGGACACCGTTCGCATTTTTGTCTTCGGCGAATCGGCCGCGATGGGCGACCCGGAACCGTCCTACGGCTTCGCCCGCCAACTCGAGCGGCTCCTCCAAGCCCGTCATCCCGATCAAAAAATCGAAGTCGTCAACGCCGCGATGACCGCCATCAACTCGCACGTCATCCGCGAAATTGCGCGCGATTGCGCACCGCGTGAGGGAGATTTTTGGCTGGTGTACGCCGGAAACAACGAAGTGATCGGCCCGTTTGGCGCCGGCACCATCTTCGGCCCGCAGGCACCGGGCCGGGGAACGGTGCGAGCGATGCTAGCGTTGAACCGGACCCGCGTCGGCCAATTGCTCGCCCAAACGACGCGCGGCGCGAACGAACCAAAGGAATGGCAAGGCCTGGAGTTTTTCCTCAAATCGCAAGTCACGGATGACAGCCCAGTGTTGAAGCAGGTGTATGCCAGCTTCGCCGCCAACCTGGAGGACATCGCCGATTTCGGGCGTCGATCCGGCGCGACCGTGCTCTTGTCCACGGTTCCCATCAACTTGCGCGATTTTCCGCCCTTCGCCTCGGTGCACCGCCCTGCCCTACGTCCGGAACAATTGGCCGAGTGGCAAAAATTATTTTCCGCCGGCACGCAAGCGCAGGCGGCCGGTAATTACGCCGAGGCCGTTTCCGACTTTCGCAAAGCGGGCGAAATTGACGATGCCTTTGCGGAACTCGCGTTCCAGCGCGCCACCGGTGAAATGGAATTGAAACAGACCGCCGCGGCTGAAACCGATTTTCGCCGCGCGTGCGACCTGGACACCCTTCGCTTTCGCGCCGACTCCCGCATCAACAAAATCATCCGGCAAACGGCCCAGGCGAAGGGCCTCTCGTTGACCGACGCCGACGTGGAACTCGCGCGCGCTTTGAACGAGAATTTATTTTACGACCACGTTCATTTGAATTTCAGCGGCAACTATCGGGTGGCGCTGCTCTTTGCGGCGGAAATTGAAAAGCATTGGGCCAGCGGGCGTACGAACCAGTCACCGTGGCTCACCGAGGCGGAAGTCGCGCAGCGGCTGGCGTGGACCGGCTTTGACGAACAGCGCGTCGGCGAGGAAATGCGCGCCCGATTGCAGCAGCCGCCGTTCATTGCCCAAAGCAATTTTCGCGCGCGCGATGAACGCTGGCAGAATACGCTGGCCGCACTTTCCGCAGCGCCGGCCAGCTACGTTTCCAATTATGACGCCGCCGTGGCGCTGGCCCCCGACGATTGGCAATTGCGCGCGAAGTTTGCCTGGCTGCTGGAGGCATGCGGTAACAATGCCGGCGCCGCAAAGCAGTGGACTGAAGTTTCGCACCTCTTACCGCATTCGGCGGAAGGTTGGGCCAACCTCGGCCGGCTCGCCCGCATCGCCGGAGACGCCGGGAGCGCGGATCACTTTTTACAGGAAGCCTTAAAGCAACAGCCGGATTCCGTCGAGGCCCGCACCGAGTACGGCGTCTTGGAGGCCAGCCGGGGCGATGCCAAAAACGCGCGGCAGCAGTTCGATTCCGTGTTGCGACTGCAACCCGGTTTCACCGCCGCCCGTGTGAATCTCGGCCTGCTGCTGGCGCACGAGGGTGATGTGGCGGGCGCCACCGCCGAATACCGCGAGGCGCTCCGCTGGCACACCAACAACGTGGAAGCCCGCATCAACCTGGGCAACCTCCTGGCCGCACACGGCCAAACCGCCGACGCGCTGCCGCTGTATGAACAGTCGGTCGCGCTCGAACCGGAAAATCCCATTGCGCGCTACAATCTCGGCCGACTCCTGGCCGCGCAGAATCGTCCCGCGGAGGCGGTGACGAATTTCCAGGTGGCGCTCAAACTGCGCCCGGACCTGGGAGAAATTCATTTCGAACTCGGCAACGCGCTGGTCCAGCTGAAGCAGGATGCGCAAGCCTTTGGCGAATTCGCCCAGGCCGTGCGGCTGAGGCCCGAGCTTGCCGACGCGCATTTGAACTACGGCGTGGCCTTGGCGAGAAGCGGGCGCCTCTCCGAGGCAGCGGCGGAATTTCGCGAAACCCTGCGATTGAATCCCCAAGACCAGCGCGCGCAACTCATGTTGGATCGAGCGACACGTTCACTCGGCGGAGCGGGCAATCACCCATAAGCTCTCGGCGCTTAATACGACCACGTTTCGGGATGCGGTTGGTGATCGTTGTTCAGGCTCTGCGCGATGTCCGATACTGTGAGGAAAGACAAGCGAGGAATTGGCCCAACATGGCCATCGCAGAAGAGCACATTGTAGTTCTTTCCGTGTCGGATCGGATCAGACTCCTCACCGGGCTTAAATGGTCCCGGCATAATATAGTCATTCTCAAGATAATATTTTGTCCCAGTCGGAGTCTCGAATATGAACGACCTGGAATCAGCAAATGCGATCATATCGGACGGCACTTTGACGCGAGAAGCCGGCAGTCCATCCCAGCCGTTTGTCAAGGATATCAAACCAAGCTCGTAATACACTCCATTGACTGTCGGACTTCGGGGAATGCCAAATATATTATAGGCGTAACTACACAAAAGAACCGGAGCTTGATCGGTATTTACGCCCAATTGGCCTTTATAAGCCGGGCAATTGAAATCACGATTGCTCCAGAGCACCCCGTACGGTTGAAGGACGTATTCCCACACCCGATTATAAGGAGAATCCACCCACGGTCCCCTGAGGAAAGGCGGATATTTGTTGTAATCCGTGGTGTATGCCTGCAAGGCGATGCCGATCTGGTGCAAATTACTTTTGCACCGGACGGACTGGGCATGAGCTTTTGCTTTCGAAAGCGCCGGCAACAGCAACGCCGCCAGAATGCCGATGATGGCGATGACGACCAGCAATTCGATGAGGGTGAAGGCTTCAACCCAGCGCTGGAAAACGGAGCGGCGCGTGGCGGAGATTACCTGACGAATTCGCTGAACCTCCGGTCCGGCGTTGCGGCCCGGAACTTCGCGATGGTTGATTGGGTATGAGTGCATCTGCTACTCCGTTAATGAGGCCAGGTTTCCGGATGAGGTTGGTGATCGTTGTTCAGGTTCACGGCAATGTCCGACACCGTGAGGAAATACAAGCGGGGAATCGGCGCAACGTGGCCGTCGCAGAACAATACGTTATAGTTTTTTCCATGCCTTAGCGGATCAGCCTCGACAACCGGCTGGGAGGAAAAACTCCGCAGTAATATAAAGTAATTTCCGCCATTGTAGCCCGAGTCCCCAAATATCAATATCCGGGAATCGGCAAAGGCGATCATATCCGACGGCGCCTTGACGCGCGAAGGATGTATTCCCTGGTGGAAGAGAACATTCTCCGTAGTTGTCAAGCCAAGTTCATAAGTCATTCCATTAGTAAGGCCGGTCTGGCCTAAAGCAGTACCACTCTGTGCGCTGCCCGTAGTGTTATAGGCATAACTGCTATGGTACAATCCCAATCCATCTGTCAACCCAACGAGACCTTTGTAAGCCGGGCAGTTAAAGTCCCGGTTACTATAAAGCACCCCGTAAGGTTCAAGTGCGCGTTCCCACTTTGGAATTTTCAAGTCATGCGGGTCGCCTACGGTGTCGTGACCTGGATATTTATTATTGTCCAACACGTATACCTGCAAGGCGATGCCGAACTGGTGCAAGTTGCTCTTGCACTTGGCGGACTGGGCTTGCGCTTTCGCCTTGGAGAGAGCCGGCAACAGCAATGCTGCCAGAATCCCTATGATGGCGATGACGACCAGCAACTCGATAAGGGTGAAGGCGTGGATTGTTTGCCCGAAAGTCAAGCGCCGCGCAGAAGTCGACGCGTAACAAATTCCCTCATCTCCCGGGCCGATTGTGCCGTCCGGAATGCGGGAAGATTTACAGAGCGCCAGCATGGAGTTAAAAATTTGACCAGCCCAAGAGAGGAAACGTTTCCGGATGGATCTGGTGATCGCGGTTCAGGTTAATGGCAATGTTTGTCACGGTGGTGAAAGACATTTGAGGAAGCTGCCCAACGTGGCCATCGCAGAACAGCACGTTATAGTTCTTGCCGTGCCGGCGCGCATCCATCTCGGATATACCAGCTGAAGCGTGAGTCAAGGTCCCGAGACGTATTATCTCATTCCATTGATAAAATGGGGCGTACTGTTGCGGATAGTCAAAGTACAGTGACCTGGCATCAACAAACGCGATCATATCGGACGGAACCTTGACCCGAGAAGTGCGTGCTCCGTCGTGGTCACTCGGTGAAATGGTCAAGCCAAATGAGGCATTAGTATACCATGCAAGATTTAGCGGAATCGTGGCGGTACCCAACGTGTTATAGGCGTAACTGACGATGGCCACGGGGAAACCTGGACCGACGGATGGATAATTCGTTGCCAGGCCAATTGGGCCTTTCCATGCCGGGCAACTGAAGTCCCGATTACTCCAGAGCACGCCGTATGATTGAAGTTCGGTTACCCAAGAAACGGGACTCAAACCCCCAGCGTAGTGCGCCGGATATTTATTAAAGTCCACCACGTATGTCTGCACGGCGATGCCGATCTGGTGCAAATTGCTTTTGCACCGAACCAACTGGGCTCGCGCTTTGGCTTTGGAAAGCGCCGGCAACAGCAACGCCGCCAGAATGGCGATAATGGCGATGACGACCAGCAATTCGATGAGGGTGAAAGCGTGAATCGTTCGCCGGAAACCGGAGCGCGGAGCATCGCTCCGCCCGATGGTTTGCGCGCAGCTGGCGGAGCAATGCTCCGCGCTCCGGTTCACGAGGGCGCAGCGAATTCCCCGGCTTGCCGGCGCGGCATTCCGGTCCCGGTCTTCACCGCGAAAGGTTAGCTGCGAGTTCATGGACGAAACGTCCTCTGCCTGTCAGCGGCAATTCAACCTTGGCAGCAAACGTCACCGCACAGCACTGCTTGAAATCTCTCAGTACAAAATAATCCCCCGGCGAATGTTGTCAATGAAAGAAACTCATGCTCATCGCCCAGCAGTATGAGGTATGAGGATAGTTGGAAGTCCTAAGGCAATAACCGGAATACAACTTTGAGCGGCGCACGAGGCACTGGGCCTGAAGGCGCCCGCCGATCATTACCGGAAGAGCCAGCGCAACCTGCCCGGGGGTGTAATCACGCCACAAAGTTGCGCGGCTGGACGCGGCGCGGACGGCGCAGGCGCGCCATCCCCACCAATCGCCTCTTTATCGTGAGATGCGATAGAAAGCTTTTGGCTCGGCCGGAT
>Ga0265338_10008175_pt1 | contig 12757 bp, 17 predicted proteins | sample 42126metaG_FD_193579 | JGI IMG/M metagenome (GOLD analysis project Ga0265338, IMG submission 193579) | Rhizosphere microbial communities from Carex aquatilis grown in University of Washington, Seatle, WA, United States - 4-21-26 metaG | ecosystem: Host-associated > Plants > Roots > Rhizosphere... | reverse complement strand
CCCTCGGGCCAAGCAAGCGCCGCCCGCTCGGCCGCCTCGGCGTCCGCCAGCGCGATCCGCGAGACCCCGTGCGCGCGCGCCTGTTCGACCAGCGCCTCCCACGAGCGCTCGGCGGACAGACCAACAAGCTCGAACTGCTCCTCGTAGCGGCTCACCACGTCGAGCGCCTGCGTGCCGATCGAGCCCGTCGAGCCCAGGATGAGAAGCCGCTTAGAGGGTGGCGCAGCCGACTGCAGGTCGGCGAGCCGGGTCCCTCGTTCATTGCGATCAGACATAGGCGAGCCATATGTAGTACCCGACAACCGCGGTGAACAGGACCGCGTCGAGCCGGTCGAGCACGCCGCCGTGCGCCCCCAACAGGCTGCCGGTGTCCTTGGCCCCCGCCTGGCGCTTGACGAACGACTCGAAGAGGTCGCCGATCGGGGCAAACACGGCCACCCCCAGACCGAGGACCAATGCGTGGGAGCCCGGCAGCCAGTCCTGGTAGCGACCCGCGAACCACACCCCCAGCACGGTGAAGGCCATGCCGATCGCCAAGCCCTCGACCGTCTTGTTCGGCGAGATCGACGGCGCCAAGGGACGACGTCCGAACAGGCGACCGCCCAGATAGGCGCCGGTGTCGCCCAGGAAGGTGCCGACGAGCACGTCGATCACGATGCCCTCCCCATGAGGCAGTTCGCGCAGGAGCACCGCGTGAGCCAAGCCGAACCCGATCCAGTAAACGCCCAGCAACGTGATCGCCATCCCGGCCACGCTGGGGCGACGTTGCAGCAAGGTCAAGGCGAACAGGACCGGCAGGACGGCGCTCGCCGCGAGGAGCACCTGGGCTTGGCTGCCGTCGGCGGCCGCAACCAGCATCCCCGCCAAGGCGATGAAACCGGCGAGGCGGACCGGATGGACGCGCTCGTACATGCCATACAGCTCGTGCATGCACAGGCATCCGAGCACGAACACCCCCACCGCAAAGATGGTCCCTCCGGAGATAACCAGGAACAGGGCCAGCGCGATCAAGGGCACTGCCACGAGGGCGCGCGCGCCGACGTCCGAGCGGGCCGAGGCGCTACCGGCCACCGAACCGTCGCTTCCGCTCGGAGAACTCCGCCAAGCATTCTTCGAGCGCCTCACGCGAGAAGTCGGGCCACAACTCCTCGCGGAAGACCAGCTCCGAATAGGCCGACTGCCACAACAGATAATTGGACAGGCGCCGCTCGCCGCTGGTACGCACGATCAAATCGGGGTCGTGCATCTCCGGCGCATAGAGCAGCTTGCGAAACTCGTCTTCCTCGCCACCCCGAAACGCACGCGCCGCGTCCACGATCTCGGCGCGCCCGCCATAGTTGAAGGCTACGAACAGCGTGATCCGGTCGTTGGCGTCGGTTAAAGATTCCGCCCAAGCCATCCGCTCCACCAGGTCCGGAGCGACGCCTTCGCGGCGCCCAATGAAGCGCATGCGCACCCCCTCGGCGTTCAGCTCGGGGGTCTCCTCGGCGATGCGCTTAGCGAACATCTCCATCAGCCCCTGCACCTCCTCGGGCGGGCGCGACCAGTTCTCGGTGGAGAACGAATACACGGTCAGCTCCTTGACGCCCAGCTCGGCGGCGTCGCGCAAACGAGCCTTGACGGTGTCCGCACCGGCGCTGTGACCGTCATTGACGGGCAAGCCGTGCGCTTGCGCCCAGCGGCCGTTGCCGTCGGTGATGATCGCTACATAGCGGGCCCTCGAGGAGTCCATCACACCTCGAGGATCTCCTCCTCCTTGGCCTTCAGGATCCCGTCCAGGTCTGAGATGCGCCCGTCGGTCAGCTTCTGCAACTCCACCTCGGCGCGGTGCTCGTCGTCAGAGCCGGTCTCGCCTTCGGCCTTCAGATCGCGTAGATGTTGCATCGTGTCGCGGCGCACGTTGCGGATCGCCACGCGCCCGTCCTCGGCCAGGTTGCGCACGATCTTGACCAGGTCGCGGCGGCGCTCCTCGGTCAGCTCGGGCACCGCCAAACGAATCAAGTTGCCGTCGTTGGAGGGGTTCAAGCCGACGTCTGACTCGTTGATCGCCTTCTCGATGTTCTTGATCGAGCTCTTGTCATAAGGCTGCACGGTGATCAGGCGAGCCTCGGGAGCCGAGATCGTGGCGAGCTGGTTCAGGGGAGTTTGGGCACCGTAGTAGTCGACCACGATCCGCTCCAACAGCGCCGGGCTCGCACGCCCCGTTCTCACGGTGGAGAACTCGTGCTGGGTGGACTCCAAGGACTTCGTCATCCGCTCTCGGGCATCCTCGAGCAGGGCGTCGATCGCCTCAGCTGACATCTTGACTCCTCTCCGTAGCGGTCATGTCCTCACCAAAGTCCCCACGCGCTCCCCGGCGATGATGCGCGCGATGTTGGCGGGATCGTCCATGTTGAAGACGTTGATGGGCATGCCGTTCTCCATACACAAGGCAAGCGCCGTGGAGTCCATCACGCGCAGCCGTCGCTCCAACGCCTGCATGTGGGTGATCTCAGGCAGGAACTCGGCGTCGGGGTCGAGCGCCGGGTCGGCGCTATAGACGCCTTCCACGCCGTTCTTGGCCATCAAGATCATCTCGGCATGGATCTCGGCGGCACGCAGGGCGGCCGCCGTGTCCGTGGTGAAGAACGGGTTACCGGTACCGGCCGCGAAGATCACGACCCTCCCCTTCTCCAAGTGGCGCATCGCGCGCCTGCGGATGTAGGGCTCGGCCACCTCGGAGATGCCCAAGGCCGATTGCACGCGAGTGTTGGTGCCCGCCTTCTCCAAGGCGTCCTGCAAAGGCAGGGCGTTGAGAACGGTCGCGAGCATTCCCATGTAGTCGGCGGTCGAGCGGTCCATGCCCTCGGCGGCACCCTTCATGCCCCTGAAGATGTTGCCCGCGCCCACCACGATCGCGACCTCCACGCCCTGGTCGCGCACCTCCGAGACCTGGCGCGCGACGGCCGCCACCCGGTCGGGGTCGGTGCCGTAATCCAACGAGCCCATCAGCGCCTCGCCGGAGAGCTTGAGCAGGATACGTTTGAAGGAGGGATCGCTCATTGATGGGAGCCTATCCGTTCATACCTCGGGCACCCTTTCGCGCGCACACGCGAAGAGAACCCGAGCGAATTATTGGCCGACGGCGAAGCGTACGAAGCGCCTGATCACGACGTTCTCGCCGGTCTTCACGGTCAGCTCGTCGCGCAATTGCTGCACGGTCTTGCCCTCGAACTTTGGGTTGTGCATCTCCTGCTCGAGCAGCACGATCGTGCCATACCAAGAGTCGAGCTTGCCTTCCACGATCTTGGCGCGGATGTTCTCGGGCTTCTCGGCCGCCTCCTGCTCGTAGATGCGAGCCTCGGCGTCGCGCTCCTGCTCTGGCACGTCCTCGCGGGAGACGTACTTGACTGTGGGCGTCGCGGCCACCTGCATCGCGACGTCGCGAGCGAAGGTCACGAAGTCCTCGTTGGTGGCCACGAAGTCGGTGTTGCAATCGACCTCGATCAGGACCCCCACCTTGGCGCCGGCATGGATGTATGCCTGGATCGTCCCCTCGGTGGCGGTGCGCTCGCCGAGGTCTTGGATCTTCTTGCCCTGCTTCAGGCGCAGGATCTCGATCGCCTTCTCGATGTCGTTCTCGCTTTCGGCCAAGGCCTTCTTGCAGTCCATCATGCCCGCGCCGGTGCGATCGCGCAGCGCCTTGACGTCCTTAGCCGAGATCTCGGTCGTGCTCACGATGCGTTCGCCTCCTCTGCGGGCGTCTGCGCGGATGGCTCCGCGTTTGTGGTCTCGGTGGTAGCGGCAGCCTCGGCGGGCGGTGTCTCCGCCGAAGCCTCGGTGGCCGCCTCGGCCGCGGGAGCCTGGGCTGGAGCCTCGGTCGCGGCCGTCTCAGCCGCCGGAGCGGCAGGAGCCTCGGGCGCGGGAGCCTCGGCGGCGGGAGCCTCTGCAGCCGGAGCGACGGGAGCCTCGGTCGCAGGAGCCTCAGCGGCGGGAGCCTCTGCAGCCGGAGCGACGGGAGCCTCGGTCGCAGGAGCCTCAGCGGCGGGAGCCTCTGCAGCCGGAGCGGCAGGAGCCTCAGCCGCCGGAGCCGCGGCCGCGGGAGCAGCTGCGAGAGCCTCGGCCGGTGGCGCCACTGGGGCGGGAGTCTCCGCCGGGGTGGCCTGCGCGGCGGCTTGGGCTTGTTGCTCGGCGGCGTCCTTGGCCTGTTGTGCGGCCGCTTGCTTGGCCTGCAGCTCGGCGGCCTCCTTGGCCTTCTGCTCGGCAGCCTCCTTGGCCGCTTGTTCCTCGGCCTCGCGCTTGGCCTTCTCCTCGGCCTCGCGCTTGGCGCGCTCCTCGGCTTCGCGCTTTGCCTGCTCGGCCCTTTCCGCCCGGGCCTTCTCCTCCTCGGCGCGGAACACGGCGTGACCTTGGGCCACGACGTCGCCGATCGCTTTGGTGATGAGCGCGCACGAGCGCATCGCGTCGTCGTTGCCGGGCACCACATAGTCGATCCCGTCCGGGTCGCAGTTGGTGTCCACCAGGCCGATGATCGGGATGCGCAGACGCTGGGCTTCGCGCACCGCGATCGCCTCGGTCTTCAGGTCGATCACGAACAGTGCGTTGGGGGTGCGCTGCATGTTCTTGACGCCGCCCAAATTGGCCCGCAGCTTCGCCAGGTCGGCCAAGGCCGCCATCCGCTCGCGGGTCGGCAACAGCGCCAACTGGCCCTCGGCCTCAAACCGTTCGAGGTCGTGCAGGCGCCTGATGCGCAGATTGATCGTCTGGAAGTTGGTGAGCAGGCCGCCCAACCAGCGGTGATTGACATAAGGCATGTCGGCCGCCTCGGCGACCTCCTTGACGGCGTCGCGCGCCTGCTTCTTGGTGCCCACGAACAGCACCGTGCCGCCCCTGTGGGCCACCTGGGCCGCGAATTCCTGGGCCTGCTGCAACAAAGCAGCGGTCTTCAACAGATCGATGATGTAGATGCCGTTGCGCTCACCATGGATGAAGCGGCGCATCTTCGGGTTCCAGCGGCGTGTCTGATGGCCGAAATGGACTCCGGCCTCCAGCAGGTCCGCGATTCCTACTTGGCTCACGGGTACTCCCTTTATGTGGTCTGGTTCGATCCGAACGGCACCTCGCGGACCCGAGCACTCAGGCGTCTCGGGCAGGGCCGCGTTGCATGCACGCACGGCGTATTGGATTGCTTGCGACCGCCCAGTCTACCGCGTGGCCTGCGCTTCGGCGCGCACCAAGGCCTCGCGCAGGTCGGCCGGCAACGGCGAATGGACCTCGATCGGGGCGCCCGTGATCGGGTGCGTGAAGGCCAGCCGCGTGGCGTGCAGGAACTGGCGCTCCAAACCGAAGCTCCCCGCCGTCCCATACTCGGGATCCCCGCACACCGGATGGCCGATCGCCTGTAGGTGCACCCTGATCTGGTGAGTGCGCCCAGTGTCCAAGCGCAAGTGCAGCAGCGACACCTGCCCCAAGGAGCGCTCGAGCGTGAAGTGCGTGCGCGCTTCGCGCGCCGCGATACCCCCCACCGCCATGCGTGTGCGGACCCTCGGATCGCGCCCGATCGGCGCCTCGATCGTGCCCGTGCGCGAAGGCGGACGCCCCTCGACCAGCGCCACGTATTCCCGCTCGATCAGCCGCGCGCGCAGCGCCGCCTGCAGCAGGCGATGGGCCTCATCGCTGCGAGCGACCAACAGCAGGCCCGAAGTGTCGCGGTCCAAGCGATGCACGATCCCCGGCCGCTCCGGATCCTCGCCGCCCGCGCCGCCCAAGCCGGCCTCGGCCAGCAGTTGGGAGAGCGTGCCCTCGCGATGACCCCGCGCCGGATGGACCACGAGGCCAGGCGGCTTGTCCACGACGAGCAGGTGCTCGTCCTGCCAGGCGATCTCCAGTGCGTCAGCCACCGGAGCCTTCCGAGCCGCCGGGGCCATCCGAAGTGCCAGGGCCATCCGACGTGCCAGGGCCATCCGACGTGCCAGGGCCATCCGACGTGCCAGGGCCATCCGATCCACCAGGGCCTTCCGAGCGGGCGCGGGGCGCCTCGATCACGAAGAACAGGAGCAGCACCCCAACCGTGATGCAAGCATCGGCCAAATTGAAGGGCGGCCAGCCCAGCGGCAGCTTGACGAAATCGGTGACCGACCCGGCCCTGACGCGGTCGAGGATGTTGCCGATCGCGCCCCCCAACAGCATCCCCGTAGGCAGCCAGATCAAGGGCTTGTCCAGATTGCGCGCGAAGTAGACCAACAACACGACCAAAGCGGCCCCCACCAGCAAGCTCACCGCCAGATGACGCCCCGGCAGAAACCCGAACGCCACGCCTTGGTTGCGCGTGTTGACCAACTGCAGCCCCGGCAGCACCGAGCGAGTTTCGCCGGGCACGATCGATTTGCGCACCGCCACCTTCGAGAGCTGGTCGAGACCCACAACGATCGCGCACACCAGCCCCGCCCACAACAACACGAGCGCCGCCCGTGTGTCCCGCCCAGAAGACGCGCGGCCGGCCTGGGGCCGCTCGGGGCCGGGAGCCGACACGCGGGTCAACCGTGGATCAGGCTGACGATCAGGTTGCCCACGATCGAGAGCACAAGGATCGCCACGATCGGGCTGAAATCGAACGAGCCGGCCATCGGGATCACACGCCTGAAGATGCGCAAGTAGGGCTCGCAAACGTCCCTCAAGAACGAGAGCACCGCGTCGCTGACGCGCGAATAGGGCGGTCTCACCCCGAACGCGAACAGCAGCTGCACGACGATGTACAAAACGATCAGCAACGTGTACACGTATATGAGCGTCGACAAGTAGCCCGCGATTTCAGTGCGCGCGCTGGCCACCACGAGCGTCCTCACGCCGCAACTCCCAGCAACGTAATCGCCGCGAGCGCCCCAAGGACGACCGCTAGCCCGGCGGGAACCTTCACGCGCGGTCTCCGAGGACCGAATCGAGCGCCTCACTGAACGCGCTACGTAGGCCGCCCCTCTCCAAGGCATCCAGACCCTTGGCTGTCGTCCCGCCCGGAGACGTCACCTCACGCCGCACGGCGAGCGTGTCGTACTCCCGAACACGCAACAGCTCGGCCGTCCCCGCGAGTGTCTCGACCACGAGTTCCGAAGCCTGCGCCGGTGGGATGCCGCGGCGCACGCCCGCATCGACCTGGGCCTCGGCGACCAGCGCGACATAGGCCGGCCCACAGGACATCAAGCCCATAGCGACATCCACCAAGCCGTCGTCCAAGACGACCAGCGTGCCCAGCTCCCCAAACAGGTCCCGAACCCGGCCGGCGAGCGTGTCGCCGCGGCCGAGCGTGGCCTCGCCCTCGGGGTCGGCCGCCTGCACCACGGCGCCCCTGCGCACTTCGACCGGCAGCGAGGGCAAGAAGCGATATACGGGCAGCCCCGGATATGCCGCCTTCAAAGCGCTCAGCGGGGTCGCCGCCAAGATCGAGGCGACCGCCTTGGCGTGCGGCGCCAACTCCCGCGCGACGTCTCCGAGCTGGGCCGGCTTGTGGCAAAGCACGATCAGGTCGGCCTGCCGGGCCACCTCCGCGCCCGACTCCAGGGCCTGACCGCCGCTCTCGCGCGCCAGCGCCCGCGCGCGCTCGGCCACCGGGTCGAAGCACAGTACCGGCCTGCCCCAGCCCCGCGCCAGCGCGCGAGCCATGTTGCCGCAACCGATCAAACCAACGTTCATGGGCAGTCAGGCTACCGGCCCAAGCGGCCGGTCAGCTTTGATTGAAGAAACCCTTTTCTATGAGCCTCGCCCGCTCCTCGGCGGAGATCTCGACGTTGCGGGGGGTCAACATGAAGACCTTGTCGGCGATCCTCTGCATCCCGCCGTCGAGCGCGTAGGTGAGCCCGCTGGCGAAGTCGATCAAACGCTTGGACAAATCGGTGTCGGCGCCCTGCAAGTTGAGGATCACCGGGATCGAGTCCTTGAACTTGTCGGCGATCTGTTGGGCGTCGTTGAAGGACTTCGGGATGACCAAATGCACCCGCACGTCCCCATTGCCCTTCCCCACCGAGCGAAGCGCGGTGGCCGTCGGGCGGCCCCTGGGTTCGTCCTCGGGGAAGATCTCGTCGAACTCGTCGCGCCTGCGCCTCGGGGAGAGCCGGCGCACGTTGGGGCGCTCCCGGTAGCGGTCGGCGATCTCCTCCTCCTGGGGCGGCTCCTCGTAGTCGTCGTGATAGTCCTCGGCCAAGCCGAAGTACACGAGCGCGCGGTGCCATGAATCGCGGAATGCCATTGCAATAGGCGTTTTCGGTGAAAACCGGGGTTTCCCTGCTCTAAGCGTACAACTGCTTGCCCAAGCGCACGATCGTGGCGCCCTCCTGCACCGCCACCGCGAAGTCCTGGGTCGTTCCCATCGAGAGCTGCTCCAGCCCATAGGTCCCGGCCAGCTCGCGCAACCGCCGAAACCAAGGCCGGCTGCGCTCCGGGTCAAGCGTCCGCGGCGGCATCGTCATCAGCCCCGCCACCGGCACCTTCGAGCGACTCAAGAAATCCTCCAAGCGCTCCGGCGCCACGCCCGCCTTGGCCGGATCGCCGGCCAAGTTGACCTCGACCAAGACCTTCAACCCCGCGGCGGCCACTTCGGCGTGGCGCTCCAAGGCGACCAGCGCCGAATCGCTAGCCACAGAGTGGATGTAGCGCACACACGGCACGATCGCCTTGACGTGTTTGCTCTGCAACCGGCCGATGAAGTCCCAAGTGAACATCTCGCCGTGAGCGGCCACCTTCTCCTTCAGATCCTGGACCCTGTTCTCCCCCACCACCTCGATCCCGGCGGCCGCCAAGACCGGCAGATCCTCCAGGCGCACATACTTCGTGGCCGCCAAGATCTCGACCTCACCCGGGTCACGTCCAGCGTGGGCAGCGGCCCGGGCGACCTCGGCCCTCACATCTTCCAGGTTGACCTTGACCCGTTCGGAGGCGAGTCCCTCGATCAGCTCAACCACGCGAGCCCCGCCTGGCGACCGGCCGCGTCGCCTTCGCGGCGAAAGGAGAAGTAGCGCTCGTCGCAGATCGTGCACGCCTCCACGTCCCCCACTCGAGCCACCCCTGCAGCCCGCAAGCGCTGGTGGGCGATCGCCCTCAGGTCGATCCTGCGCCCGACCCGGTGGGCGCCTTCGAAGGCGCCACGCACCTCCTCGCCCACCTCATAGCAACACACCCACGCGCACGGCCCCACGATCGCCTCAAGCTCCCCCCTCGCGCCCAGCTCCCGCAAGGCTCGCACCCCCTCCTCCAAGATGCCCGCCCTCAAGCCGCGCCAGCCTGCATGCAGCGCCGCCACCGCGCCCCCGCCGCCGAGCACTACCGGCACGCAATCGGCGGCCAGCACCATCGCGGCGACCCCGCCGGCGGCGACCGCGTGGCCGTCGGCCTCGAAGTCCGGTTGGACTTCGCTGTCGGGTGGGCCTTCGCTCGCGGGTGGGCCTTGCTCCTCGCGCGGGCCGTCGCCGTCGGGCTGGCGTTCGCTCTCGGGCCTCAGCGCCCGGGACGAGCGATTGGGGAGCACTCGGCAGACAACTGTCCCGTGCACCTGATAGCCCCGCGCGAGCCGCTCCAAGCCGAGCGCCACCCGCAAGCGTTCCCGCGCGGCCAAGCCCCGCTCGGCGTGCTCGCCGCCGACGCTCGACAGGTTGCCGTGGGCGCGGGAGGTGAACAGCGCCTTGGCGCCGCCCGGCAGACCCACGATCTCGCTGTCCAAATCCTCAGATGCGTGCTTCAAGCGCGGCTTTCAGCTCGCTCTCGCGTCCCGGGGCGATTCTTTCTTCGAGCAGAAGCCTGTAGGACTCTTCCAGGCGGACCCCCACCTCCGGACCCTCCGGCACGCCGGCGGCGATCAAATCCTCGCCGGTCACCTCCAATTTCACGTGTCTGCGATCGTCGATCCACTCTTCGGCGAGGCGCTTGCCGTAGGAGTCGGGCCCGTCGTCGATCTCGCAAACGCCGCCCGCCAAGGCCATCGCCTCGACCGGAGCGCCGATCGTGACCTCCAAGATGTCCGACGTCGTGTCGCTGCGGGCCATCCTCATGATCGCCACAGACGCCGTCACGGCGACCCCGAAGACTCTCTCGCCAATCCCCGCCGGCAACGCCAGGTCGTGCAAGAAGCCGCGTATCGCGGGCTCAGTGTCTTCCTTGTCCAAGTACTCGCACAGCTCCAGCAGCAAGGCGCCCGCAAGCGTGACCGTGACCGAGCCGTCGATCGGCAGCAGCTGCAAAGCGATCCGGGTCGCACCCGCATCGAAGCTCACGCCCGGCTCCCAGGCCGCCAAGATCCCCATCCGCTCGAATTCGGCCAGCGAAGCCACCGAGTCGCGTTCGCGCATCGCCAAGCGCGCCTCCGCGCCGAGCCGCTCGCCGGAGACCGTCCGCAAAGCCCCTTCGCGCAAGGCCTCCTCGGCCAGCGCGGCGGTGTAGTCGTCGACGCGAAAACCGAACTCGAGCATGCGCGAGGCATAGCGGGCCAGGCGCAGGATGCGAGTCGGATCGTCGCGGAAACTGCCGTAGTGCAGCACCGCCAGGCGACGCTCGGCCAGATCCGCTAGCGCTCCGTCCGCGGCCCTGATACGCCCCGCGTGCTCCCCGGCCAAGCCGAGCGCGATCGCGTTGACGGTGAAGTCGCGCCGCGCCAAGTCCTCCTCGGGCGTGCCCGGGCTCACGTCTGGCAAGGCGCCCGGAACCGAGTAGCTCTCGGCGCGCATCGTGGCCAAATCCACGTCCGCGGTCTCAGAGCGAACCAGGGCGGTCCCGAAGCGCTCGTGCAAGGTCAGCTCGCCGTCCAGGCGCTCGGCCAGCGCGCGCCCAAGCTCCGCCACCCCCTCCTCCACGACCACGTCCAGCTCGCGCGGGATCCCGCCGAGCAGGATGTCGCGCACCGCACCCCCGACCAGCTCCACCCGCCCCTCGTGGCCTTCGGCGGCCTCGATCAGCTCCGGGCCGCCTGCCAGTTCCCGCAAGCGCTCCAGCATTTCCATGCCATAGCCCGGTGGCAGGCCAAAGGGATCCGGCGAATGCGCTGTCTGAAGCTCGTCGCTCATGTCCTCGAAATCGCGTTCAATCGAGACGGACGGGAATCCCGGCCGCCGCTATGTGGTTCTTGGCCTCGGCCACAGTGTGGCGGTTGTAGTGAAAGATCGAAGCACACAACACCGCGTCGGCGCCGGCGCGCAACGCATCGACCAAGTGCTCCGGCTCGCCCGCCCCGCCCGAAGCGATCACCGGCACGTCCACCGCCGCGCTCACCGCGCTCGTCAAAGCGAGGTCATAGCCGTCGCTGGTGCCGTCGCGGTCCATGCTCGTCAACAGGATCTCCCCCGCTCCCCTCTCTGCCCCCTCGCGCGCCCACTGCACCGCGTCGCGGCCGGTCGGCGTGCGCCCGCCCGCCACATAGGCCTGCCAGCGCTGCTTGCCCTCGGAGCCCCGCCCACCTTCGGCCCGCAGCTCGTCGTCCGGGCTCAACTCGTCGTCGGGGCGCACTTCCTTGGCGTCGATCGCGAGCACCACGCACTGGGCGCCGAACACGCCCGCCAGTTCGTCGAGCAGCTCGGGGCGAGCCAAGGCGGCAGAGTTGACCGAGACCTTGTCCGCACCCGCGTCGAGCACCGCTTGGGCGTCCTCGATCGAGCGGATGCCGCCGCCGATCGTGAACGGCACGAACACGTCGTCGGCGGTCGAGCGGGCCAACGCCGCGATCGTCTCGCGCCGCTCGTGGGTGGCGGTGATGTCCAGGAAGACCAGCTCGTCGGCGCCCTCACGGTCGTAGTGGGCGGCCAGCTCGACCGGGTCGCCCGCGTCGCGGATGTCCAAAAATTCGACGCCCTTGACCACACGACCGCCATCCACGTCCAAGCAGGGGATCACGCGCTTGAAGTGCATAGGATCACGGTAGCGGGCCGAATGCCCGGATGCCTACACGAGTCGGCTAATTGCTTGAATCTAGAGAACCTACGGGAAGTCGGCATCGAGCAAACCGTTCAGCTTCCACGCTCGACCGACCCGTTCCAGGTCGAAGAAGCGTTTTTCGGGGTATCTGGCGAAGGCGAGCAGCGCGTACGCCTTGCGCCCTTCGATCCGCACGGCCGTCACCTTGAAAGCGAAATCCTCAGCCACGAGCTGGCGGTGCTTGTACTCGAACAGTTTCGCGAGTACCGTCGCACAGCTTCCGCCGCGCAAATAGGCGGGCGCCGAGGCGCTGTCATACTCGCGCCCCAACGATCCGGCGATGCTCGGCTCCAGCATCGAACAAGCCCTCGCCCCGTCTGCGGCCGCAGCCGCCGCGAGGTAGCGCTTGGCGAACCGTTCCGCGGCCAGCGTGTCAGCTCGACCGGCCGGATGACCGTACGCTTCGACTTCGCCGTCGTCGTTGCTCTCCGACGGCGCGCCCCCATTGGCATTGTCGCCGTCGGCGGAGTCGTGTCCGCGCTCGAACGGCCCGGCGGAGCGCTCCAGCGGCAAGGTGGTGTGCACGCCGCCGGAGGAGGAATGGGTCGAGCCGCACCCACAGGCGCCCGCCGCGAGCAGCGCGAGCGAAAAGACGACCACCAATGGGTTACGGATAGACATCGCCCAGGCTATGGCAGCGGGATCTCGAGCAGCGATTGCACCTTCCAGCTGTCTCCTTGGCGATGGATCTGCACATAGGGGGCGGGTCGCGTGCCGAAGTCGACCATCACATAGCCTCTCTCGGGTCCGAGGCGTATCGCGCCGACTTTGAAGTGCGCAAGGTCCGCGGCCATCCGCCGGTGGCGCCTCGGACCCGAGAGAGGCTATGTGA
>Ga0265338_10008174_pt1 | contig 12757 bp, 9 predicted proteins | sample 42126metaG_FD_193579 | JGI IMG/M metagenome (GOLD analysis project Ga0265338, IMG submission 193579) | Rhizosphere microbial communities from Carex aquatilis grown in University of Washington, Seatle, WA, United States - 4-21-26 metaG | ecosystem: Host-associated > Plants > Roots > Rhizosphere >... | reverse complement strand
GCCAAAGCCCTGGAACAGCGCATCAAGGAGCGCGAAAAACTTGCCTCCTTTGCGCAGTTGAATCCCTACGCTGCGATGGAATTTGCCGCCGATGGCGTGATGACCTACTTCAACGAGGCGGCGCGGAAGCTGGCGCAGACCATTGAAAAAAACCATCCCTGCGAAATCCTGCCGGAGCACGCCGATGCAATCATCCACGACTGTCTCGCCTCGGGCCAGGGCAAGTTGCATCTGGAAACGAAGATCAACGGGCGCACACTTTCATGGTCGTTTCACCCGATGCTGGCCAGCCACGTCGTGCACTGCTACGCGGAGGACATCACCGATCGGCTGAACCTTGAGGCACAGTTGCGTCAGGCGCAAAAAATGGAGTCCATCGGCCAGCTCGCCGCCGGCGTCGCGCATGACTTCAACAACATGCTCACCATCATCCAGGGACATACCAGCGCGCTGCTCGCCAAACCGTCGCTGCCGGCCGAAGTGGTGGATCCGGTGCAGGCCGTTTATTTCGCCGCCGAACGCGCCGCCGGCCTCACGCGGCAGTTGCTCATGTTCAGCCGCAAGAATGTGATGCAACCCAGGCAGCTCGACCTGCGCGAAGTCGTGGGCAACCTGACCCAGATGGTGCAGCGCCTCATCGGCGAATCCATCGCGCTCCAGTTCCAGCCGCCGGAGGAACTCCCGTTCGTGCTGGGTGACGTCGGCATGATCGAGCAGGTCGTAATGAACCTTTCCGTCAATGCCCGCGACGCCATGCCGCATGGCGGCACCTTGAGCATCGGCCTCGAGACCGCGCCGATTGACGCCGCCTACGCTGCGACGCATCCCGAGTCCCGCGTTGGACGTTTCGTGCGGTTGCGCGTCGCCGACACCGGCATCGGCATGGATGCCGTAACATTGAGCCACATCTTCGAACCCTTCTTCACCACAAAGGACGTTGGCAAAGGCACCGGCCTCGGGCTGGCGACCGTCTATGGCATTGTCAAGCAGCACGACGGCTGGCTGGAGGTGAGCAGTGAACCGGGCAAAGGCACCACGTTCGACGTGTTTTTTCCCGCCGGCGAGGAAAAGGCCGTTTCGGAAAGGAAAGAAACCGCCGCCGCCGGTCCGGTTGTGGGCGGCACCGAAACCATTCTCATTGTCGAGGACGAGGAGACCCTGCGTGAAATGGCGTGCGACATCCTCAAGGATTGCGGCTACCGGATTCTGGAAGCCTCCACCGGCAGGCAGGCTCTCGAAGTGTGGAGTCAATCCTCCCGTGAAATTGATCTGGTGCTCACCGACATGGTGATGCCCGAAGGCATGTCCGGTGTGGATCTCGCCGAATGGCTGCTGGCCGACCGGCCGGATTTGAAAATTATTTTCACCAGTGGCTACTCCTCCACCGAGATCGGGGAGGAACTGCTCATGAGGGCGCGCGCGCGCTTCCTTCAAAAACCGTATTCCCACATCACGCTCGCCAGGGCCGTCCGCGAATGCCTCGATAGCAACGCCGCGGCAACCGGCAAACCGGCGGCATGATCTGGTTCACGCTGTTTTTTCCACCAGCTTCAACACCGCCGCCACCGCGCCGTCAATCTGGACGGATTGCAACGCACCGTCGCGCGGTTTGATTTCCACCTCGCCTTTGGCCAGCGATTTTTCGCCGATGCCGATGCGGATGGGAAAGCCGACCAGCTCCGAATCCTTGAACTTCACGCCAGGCCGTTCGTCGCGGTCGTCCAGAATCACGTCCACGCCCTTCGCCGTCAGCTCCGTGTAAATTTTCTCCGCGAGCTGCATCGCCTGGCTTTCCGGCGCAACGCTCAACGGTGTGATACAAACGGTGTAAGGCGCGACGCTGATCGGCCAGATGACGCCGTCCTTGTCGTTCCCCTGCTCTATCACCGCCTGCAACGTCCGCGTAACGCCGATGCCGTAGCAGCCCATCACCGACGGCTTGCGCGAGCCGTCCACGTCGAGGAAGGTCGCGTTGAGCTTCTCGCTGTATTTCGTGCCGAGCTTGAAGACGTGGCCAACCTCAATCGCCCGGCGAATCTTCAAAGGCTTGCCGCACTTGGCGCAAGGCTCGCCCGCCGTGACCGTCCGCAAATCAAACCATGCCGTCACCTTGATGTCGCGCTCGATGGAGACGTTCTTCAAATGGAAACCGTCTTCGTTCGCGCCGGTGGTCATGTCGTTTGCGCCCTGCAAACGATTGTCGGCAAAAACTTTCACATCGGCTGGAACCTTCACCACCGCGCCGAGCGAACCCGGCTTCGCGCCGAGCAGCGGCACAATTTCTTCAACGGTGGCCGGCCGCGCTGCCACCGCGCCGACCTTGGCCAGGAGTTTAGTTTCGTTCAACTGGTCATCACCACGAATCAAAATGATAATCGGCTTGCCGTCCGCGATATAGACCAGCGTCTTGATCTGGCGGTTCGCCGGAACTTTGTAAGGTTCCTTGCCCAACGCCTCAATCGTCACCACGCCGGGCGTCGCGAACTTCTCGATGGCCGCGCCGATTTCGCGCGCCGCCGTTTTCGGAATGCCGCTCGTCGCCTTCTCGATGTTCGCCGCGTAGCCGCACGCCTCACAGAAGGCCACTTCGTTCTCGCCCGTCTCGGCGGGCACCATGAACTCGTGCGAATAATTGCCGCCGATGACGCCGGTGTCGGCCTCGACCGGAAATGCCTTCAGCCCGCACCGCGCAAAAATCCGCGCGTAGGCATCATACATTTTTTTGTAGGTGGCCATCGCGCCCTCGTCCGTGGTGTCGAACGAATACGCGTCCTTCATGATGAATTCCTTGGCGCGCATCAGGCCGAAGCGCGGGCGGATTTCGTCGCGAAATTTCAGGCTGATCTGGTAAAAGTTTTTTGGCAACTGCCGGTAGGAATTGATTTCGTTCGCGGCAAGAGTGGTGATGACTTCCTCGGCGGTGGGACTCAAGAACCACTCGCGGTTCGCGCCGTCCTTCACCTTGAACAGCACATTGCTGGCGGTTTCCGCGCGACCGCTCTGCTCCCAGATTTCCTTCGGCTGGAGCGCGGGCATCAGGACTTCAATCCCACCTGCCCTGTCCATTTCCTCGCGGACAATCTGCTCCACCTTGCGCAACGCACGCAGGCCAAGCGGCAGAAAAGTGTAAACGCCGCCCGCGAGCTTGCGGATAAGCCCGGCGCGCAGCAAAAGTTTATGGGAGACAATTTCCGCGTCAGCCGGGGCTTCGCGGAGCGTGGGAATCAATGTTTTGGTCCAATACATGCGGCGGAAAGATTAACCACAAAGTCGCCAAGACACGAAGAATTTTCTATTTCACCGTGTTGTTCAACGGAGTCAACTCCTGAATCCGCACTTCCAGCTTGTCGCCGAATTGAATGGGGCCAACGCTGTCGTGCGCGGTTGGCAAACTAATCCTGCCGGACGCGGAAGAATTTAAAAGGCGACGTGGGCCGGGAGACGTTTCGGACCGTGGGATTGTTCGTGGCTGTGAATTGGTCAACATTGGTTGCCCAATAGGTCAGGTTTGTTGACCCTAGGATTGTGAACGACTGGCCCGGCGTGGTCGCAATCGTGAAGGTGATCTGTCCGGAAGACACATGGAAGGCGTTGATCTGAAGCGGGACGACGGACACTGGAGCCCGGGCCACCAATTGCCCCTGAAGCCTGTAATTGACGTTACCCGGGGCGATCGTCTTGGTGCCCGAGATGTCAACCGGAATGGTTAGAACCAGTTGCGCGCCCTGAACGATGAGCGTCGCATTGGTGTTGACGGTGTTTGTAAAAGTATTCGACAACGGTTCGCTGCCACTTGCCAGGCTGCCGGCATTGTAATCAAGAACCGTGGTGGAAGCCGGGGGAAAGTTAAACTGAAGTTGCTTGCTGGAAAACACGCCTCCCGTCACCGTTAACGCACTGCTGGTCATATCCAGAAGTGCGTTCCGCACCGCTGCCATTGCCGTGATGAAGATATAGACGTTCACCTTCAGGCCATAATTTGCCGGCGCACTGCCGGCAACACCGCCAAGGCCGGGTTGCCAGTTACCGCTGTTCAATGCAGCAATCGCAGACCCGCCGACGAAGGTGATGTTTGAGCTGGTGACATCCGCTTTGATCGTTCCGCTGATCTTCGTGATCAAACTGCCCGATCCTTGCTGCTGGAACGCAGCACTGCCCAAAGTTCCCGAAATGCTCAGCGAAGAATTGGTTGCGTCAAGCGCGAATGTTTTCAGTTCTCCGCGACCCGTGGTCGAAACCATGCAGCACATTATTGCAAGGAGCGCAGGAAAGCTTAAAAAGGATCCTGAGCATTTACACCACGCTGAGTTCATATTGGTTGTGGGATTGATGTTTGCATCTAAACAATGGCACTGCAACTTATTTGATGGAATTGACAAGTGGCGCGAGCCCTTGAATTCGCACTTCGAGCTTGTCGCCAGATTGAATCGGGCCGATGCCGCTGGGCGTGCCGGTGAGAATGACGTCGCCGGGCAGCAGCGTGAGGTTTGTCGAGATGAAGCTGACGAGTTCGGCGGGCTTGAAGATGAGCTGGCTGGTGTTCGAGTTCTGGCGCAACTGGCCGTTCTGGAAAAGCTGGATGCTCAATTCGCCCGGATCAATCGTCGTCTCCACCAGCGGGCCGAGCGGCGTGAAGGTGTCGAACGACTTCGACCGCGCCCACTGGCCGTCAGCCTTCTGGATTGTCCGGTCGCTGATGTCCTGCGCGGCGGTGTAGCCGAAGATGTAGCGTGACGCCTGCGTGGGCGAGACGTTGCGGATTTTGCGCCCGATGACGATGCACAATTCCGCCTCGAAATCCGTGCGATGCTGCGGAAACGGAATTTCGATCTTCCCGCCATCCGGCAGCAGCGACGTCGTGGCCTTGAACCAGATGAGCGGCTCCTTCGGCAGCTCCTTGCCCGTCTCGCGCGCGTGGTCGGCGTAATTCAATCCGACGCAGATGATTTTCGACGGCACGACCGGCACCAGCGTCTTCACACCTTTGCGCGGAGTCGCCTTGCGGTCGAACGACGGCGCGCCGAAGACGTCGCCGCGCAAACGGAAAAGCTCCCCATCCACGACCTTCGCGTGGAAAATGTCGTCCCCTTTTTGGAATCGCCCGATGGCCGCCATGGAAATCTGTGATTTACGATTGACGATTTATGATTATCTCCAACGTCGTGCTGACCCGGAAATCGTAATTCAAAAATCGGAAATCGTAAATGACATTGTTGCCGTTCGATGATTTTCCGGCTATACTATCCATGTGAAAAGCCTGACGAAACAGGAACAACTGGTTCTTTGTATTGTCTTGGGCTTGCTGCTGACCGGCTGGGCGGTGAAAACATGGCGGGCAGCAAATCCGCCGGCACCGGCAGCGACACAGCAGGCAAAACCTTAAAAAATGCAAGAGATCAATTTTGACGAAGCGGTGGAGCAAATCCTCGCGAAGGATTCGCGTTTCGCGCGCGACGCCTACACGTTCGTGCGGGAGGCGCTCGACTTCACTCAGAAGTCCGCCGGCAAGGAAGCCCGCGGCACCATCCGCCACGTCAGCGGACAGGAACTGCTCGACGGCATCCGCAAGTTCGCCCTCGAGCAATTCGGCCCGATGGTAGTGACCGTGTTTGAGGAATGGGGCGTGAAGAACTGCCGCGACTTCGGCGAAATTGTTTTCAACATGGTGGAAATTGGCCTGCTCGCCAAGACCGACAAGGACACGCGCGCCGATTTCCAGAACGGCTACGATTTCACCGACGCCTTCCGCAAACCGTTTCTGCCAAAGAGCAAGGTCATCTCCGGTGAAAAGACTGCCGCTCATTAAAATTGCTTCGGCCTGCCCCTTTCTGGCTTGCCTGGCGATTTTTTGGGCTCCTGCGGTTGCAATTGCCAATAACCCCGGAGGCTGGACTCCGCTGGTGACGGCATCAGTCACGACAGGCACCGAGGCGTTCGGCAGCAAGACCGACCGGTTTCTGGACAACGGAATTCTTCACGTTCTGGTCGCCACGAACGGAAATGTTGATTCAATCAAATACCTGCAACCCGGTTTGGGCGGCACACCCAAAGTCAACGGCATTGAAATGGTCAGCCAGTTCGGCATGACCAACACCGACTTCGGCAACCATTACAACATTTATTATTATTGGTATCCCGATGGCAGTCAGGACAGCGCCAACATCGGCACAACGACATCCAGCACGAACATCGATTTGGGATACAAACGCACCTATATGCCCGGCGTCCATCTTGTGCCTGTGGATATGGAAATTCACTACCTGCTCGGGCAGGGCAACACTGTCTTGTATGTCTATCTGGTGGCCAACCACCCATCGAGCTACTCGTCATATAGCAACATGACCATCAGCTTCATCCAGATGATCTGGCCTGTGGCTCACGATTCGACGAATTTTCTTTGCGAGAATATGTATATCGACCACGTGAAAACCGGCTTGAGCCTGAACGGCCGGCAACTGGATCGGGCTGGGATCGAACCAAACTTCATAGACACGCGATTCGCTGTGAATGTTCCGGGCCTGCCCGCGGAGGTTCTGCGGATGACGAGCGGTCCGTTTTCAAACCAGATGACCGGTAAATATTCCTACAATGTTGATTATGCGAAACTGGGATCCTGGGGGCGGGCCAGCGACACCAACAAAATCGGCGAGTGGGTCGTTGTTGGCAGCCCTGAATACATCAGCAACGGACCGACCGTGCGCGACTACGTTAACGGCTTTGGCCTGATGTATATGATGCCGGTCGGCGGACACTACGATGACACGGGCATCACCGTGAAGAGCAATGCCAACTGGACAAAAATCTTCGGACCATGGGCGCTTTACTTCAACAGCCCGTCCAACGGCGCCACCGGCTGGCAGGACTCGCAAAATCAGGCGCTGGCGGAGCAACAAGCCTGGCCTTATGCATGGCTGACTAACAGCGCCATATACCAACCAAAAAGCCAGCGCGCCAGCGCCACGGGCAAGTTAATCATCTATGATGCGCTGCGTCCGGGAGCGGGTGCGGCTGGCGCCTGGATTGGATTGGCTGCGCCAGACACCGGTTTGGAGAACGCCACGAATAACTGGCAGTTTCAGTCGGACGGTTACCAATATTGGGTGCGCGCCAATGCGGATGGAACCTTCATCATCCCCAACATCCAGACGTTTTCGCCCTACGGCGGACCGGCGACTTATCAATTGTATGCCTACAGCGACGGCACAAATCAAATGACCGGCGAAATCGGGGAATTTTCGACCGGGCCGTTCACCTTTGCTTCCGGCGCCACCACCAATCTTGGCACGCTCACGTGGAACGTGCCGCATCGGGGCGGTCAGATGGTCTGGGAAATCGGCATCCCCGACCGCACCGCCGCCGAGTTTCGACACGGGGACGAATTTGCGAAGCCGGCACTGTGGTGGGGCTTCACCAATGAATTCAGCAATCCATTGGAATACAACGTCGCGGACAACAACTGGTCCAACGCGCTGAACTACTGCCACTCCGTTGACAACATTCCGTCCCCACCTTGGAAATGGCACATCAACTTCAATCTTCCCGCTGTGCGACCCGGCACATACTGGCTGAACATCGCCTATGCCACCGCCGCCTCCATCCAAGTGATCCGCGTTAATAACGATGGAAGCATCTTCACCACTCTCACTCCGACCAACGGGAATCCCGGCGCCTCGACCTATTATCGGCAGGGCATTCATGCGAAATACACGGTGGCTCACGTGGCCATCCCCTCCGGCAATCTCCGCGCCGGCACAAACACCATCACTCTCGATCACGAAGTCCATAGCAACCATGCCTACGCAAACTTCATGTATGACTATCTCGACCTTGAAGGACCGGCTGTCGCGACACCGAAAATCAATTTCTATTCCACGGGCAATAACCGCCTCATCGTTCGCGGCACGAACGGCACAATCGGCGCGACCTATTTCGCGTTGACCTCAACCAATCTCACCTTGCCATTGGCGCAGTGGACGCCGGTTTACACCAACATCTTTGACGCGGGCGGACATTTTGCTGTTACCAACGCCTACGTCCCGGGCACGCCACAGAAGTATTTTATTTTGCAAGTGCCATGATGGACACGCTCAACTATTCCACCGACGCCTTCCGCAAACCCTTCTGGCCGCAGAGCAAATTGAAGATGGAGACCAAGCAGGTTGCCAGTCGCGGAGCGACGGATGGAAATTAGCCGAGGACAACGTCCCCGGTAAAATGCCCTGTAAATAATTCGTCCTGGCGGGACGAGGTGGGGCGCGGCAGTCCTCTGCCCGCCGCTTGTGCGGGCATTTCAACGGTCAACCTCCTGACTGCAATTTCTCCACGAACGCGACCGCTTCGCTCAGGGTGGAGCCGTAAATCTGCCGCGTCAATTTCACCGCGCCCGTTTTATCGCCGCTTTTGGCGAGTTTGAGAATATTGGCGTCTCCTTCTTCGGGGCTCAAATCGCTCCGGTATGTCAGGTCAACCTTTGCGGAGCCTGCGGCGGCGGTTTTTACATACCGGCCGAGATATTCGATGGCCTTTTTGGGCGAAGGGCTGATCTTGTATCCGGCACTGATACTCCACCGCAATCGGACTATCCCGCCGGGCAACACTTCAACCGGATAATCCCGGTAAATCGTCTTAAAATTGCCCGGGGGTTCGGCCTTTTGTTCCGCCTGCAAATGCGCTTCCAATTCGGAAGTGTCGGCGTTGCGCGGGTAAAAATCCAAAAACGTCAAATATTGATTCACCGTGTTTCGATCAACGCCCGGTATGGTGCGCTGCTCCCTTACCAACCTGACCTCCGCAATCTCGGAATAGTAAAATCCCATCGCCTGCACGTCCTCCGCCGAAAAACGCCAGTTCTTGAAGGAGCGGTATTTGATGATGACACCACTGCTGTCGCAGCGCATCAGCCAGTTCGTCGGTTTCAAGCGGGCGCGCAAATTTCCAAAAGCGGCCCATGCGAGCAATCCGAAGATTGGACCCCCGACATAGGTAAAAAAATCCGGCGGGAGATTCAGCCCATAAATCTTTTCGCCGCTGAGTCCAAACAGAAGCAGGACAATTCCAATCCCCAGATATGCGATAGGCCAGATAAATGCACCCGTCGTAGAGGCTTTGAACACCACGTCATCGCTCCGGGGCGGAATTTCGGTGAGCCGGTAGAATTTCATCGGAACAGGCTGAATCTACGCAATCGAACAGCCGTGTCAATTCGACATGATTTGTCCCGTCGGGACGGGCGGTAGGGCGGGCAGTCCTCTGCCCGCCACTCGTGCGATGGCGGCAGCCTGCAAAGACCGGCTCGTCAGGAGCCTCGCCCCACCAAGGTAGGGACATCGCGCTGCGATGTCCGATTAACAAACGGACGCCCCGGCGGTGCGTCCCTACCAGATGCCGAGCGGGTGAATCCCGCAAAGTGCGGGTTGAAATGTTGCCACATGGGTATTCCACCTGAATTGACAGGATTCCAATATTGCGCTTAAGGTAAATGGCGATGAGCGAATCTGAATCATGGCATCCTTTTTCTTCCCTCCCGGAATTCCTTAAAACCATCAACGGCAAACCGCTGGATGAAGCCAAACATGCCATTCAGGCTGAATACGCCGCCGTTTCACGCTTGATTGAAGACGCCCGGCGCGCCCGCAGAAGCGGAGATACAACGCGCATGAACCCGGCGATGCCACAGTATTTTTCGGATCTTCTGTGTCTGGTGAATGGAATAGACGGACATCCTGTTGACCTGAACAGCGCAAGTGAAGGCTCGCGGAAATACATCGAATCGGCGATAAAGTATTGGCTTCCCAGAAAGTGACACAAAGAGGTCAGTGATGCCAATGCTTGGCCGTCGCGGAGCGACGCAATGACAATAGCCCGGCATTTCAATGCCGGGTAAAATCCCCAAGAATCCAAGTCCCATCGGAACGAATGAGGTAGGGACAGCGCGCTGCGCTGTCCGGACGCCGCAGCGCGGCGTCCCTACCAATCCGTGGAAATGGATTTCAGCCGTCCCGATGGGACTCATGACCGTGGGCAGACAACCCGGCGCATGGCCAAGCCGAGGTTCGGCACGCCGGGCTATTGTCGCGTTGTCCCGTTGGGACGATGAAAACGTAGCAGCGGACGTGAGTCCGCTCATTATTCCGTTGGGAGGAGTTTGAGCCGGCTCACGCCGGCTGCTACGGAATTTGAGGCGGTAGGGCGGTGCTGCTGCGCCGCCCTGATATTTGGGCTGCGGGGCACCGCAGCCCTACCAACAATTGGATGGGAGCGGGTGAATCTCGCAAAGCGGGAGGATGTGATTGATAATTTGTGGTTCTACAAATAGGCCGGCCGACGGCGCTGCGGTAATTCATTATTGCGGAACGAGGCGGTAGAAACGGCTGGGGCTTCTCGGATTTTGAAGAAAGTAAGTGATGCCGCTGCTGTCGTTTTTCACGGTAAAAAGGGAGACCCAGTCGACCAGATTAGTCGAAGTTTGAAAAAGGAATTGCGCTCCCGATGCGCTGGTAGGATTCCATTCAAAACTCGCCGTTGAAAACCAGTTTGGATAATAGCTTGGATACGTTCCATACGTTCCCATTACCAGACTCATCCGAACTGTGAATTGGTTGGTTCCACTTTGTGGAACGGGGTAAATAATCGGGTCGTTGGTGGAACTGTCAAAGGAAGCCCACGATTCCGGCGAGGCATAGGCAATTTCATCCCCACCCCTTCCATCGCCGGACCAAATTGGTCCCGTCTTGTTGAAAATGATTTTGATTGGCGGTTGAATCACACCTGGACCGGCTCCCGTTGAATTGCCATTCAAAGTCGCATTGTTAATCCAATTTGTCGTGCCAGTGCGGGAAATGGAAAAGTAATAGAAAGGCGGCGCATTTGAATTCAGGTCGCCAGCGCAAAAAAGAAAATCCGGCCGCGAAGTCACGCGCACCAACTGCTGTTGCATGACGTTTCCGTTCGTGATGTAAGTGTCGGTGAATTGATTGGTCATCAGCAGGAATGTGCCGGTCGGCGAATCCACCGGCTGCGGAACAAACGTGATTTTGTCAACGCCCGACCTCCACGCGCCATTCACAAACGAGTCTGCGTTCGTGCCCACACCATAAATACCGGGCAGGAGCGTTTCGTAATTGACGTTATTCGTGGAGAGTAAAAATGCCAAACCGCCAACGTCGTCGCAGGTTAGTCCGGTGAAAAACCCTCCAAAAAATAAATAGTCGTCGGAAACGGTGGTATAAGGGCGAGCATATGGATCAACTGGATACGGGGTCATGAAATTTAGATTGCCCTGTGAATTTATAGTAGCGCTGTATAGGGTGTCATTGACATAAGGGCTGACTTCAAGCGTCTGTGGGTCGAAGTTTCTTTGGGCAATAAAATCAGGATAAACCCAGTCAGGCCAACCATACTGGTAACTGTAAAAATATCCATAGTATGGGACAAACACTGGATCCCACTGACGCAAAACACAAGCATAGCGTGTCGGCGATGCCAGTCCCATTTGTTCCAATAGCAATGAAAGCGTTTCAGACTTCAAGTCCAAAAGCCCCAACGCACCGGCCTGATAATTGATATACTCTGAATAGAAGGGATAATTAGTCAGCACAATTTGGGAGGCTGGCGGCAAATCGTTCAGGATTTGAATCGCGCTTTTCACCGCCGCTACGCCGTTCGTTCCGAAGTAATCCAAAAATGACTGGTCAAAGCCGTAGGTCACCACCGGCACGTTCCAGCGATATCCGCTGTTGATATCCATCGGGCCGCCGATGTCGCCCGGCTGCCGCAGGTCGTTGGTGTATTCCATCCAGGGCTCAAACGGCCCGAGCAATGCAAATCCATGGGTGGATGGCGCGCTGAAGCCCAAAACAAGACTTGTCACCACAACATAAAAACTGATTTTCAGTTGTGACTTCATTACAGCGGAGTATGCGCTGGTGCTTTGACAGAATCAAATAAATTTGCAAATGGCAATTGCTCCCCAGCCAATTTGGTTTGCCCCAAGCTCATTTCCGATTATTCTCCCTTTCCGACTCAATTTGACATGACACATTCATCCGCCAACGACATCGCCGCCCTGCCGCCAGGCGTCAAACTCACCACGCTGGACAACGGCCTCGTCATCATGGTGCGCGAGGACCACAGCGCGCCGGTGGTGTCGGCTCAGGCGTGGGCGATGGCGGGCAGCATCCACGAGGGGCGCTGGCTCGGCGCGGGGCTGTCGCACGTGCTGGAGCACATGCTGTTCAAGGGCACCACCACGCGGCCCGGCAGCCGGATTGACCAGGAGGTGCAGGAGGCCGGCGGTTACATGAACGCCTACACGAGCTTCGACCGCACGGTCTATCACATTGACGTGCCGAACACGGGCGCGCGCACGGCGATTGACATCCTGTGCGACATCATGCAGCACGCGTCGCTGCCGCCGGATGAACTGGCCAAGGAAATGGATGTCATCCGCCGCGAGATGGACATGAACGTGGATGATCCCGGCCGCCGCGCAGGCCGGCGGCTGTTTGAGACGGCTTACACGCGCAGTCCGTATCGCCTCACGGTCATCGGTTATCCGGACATTTTCAACGAGTTGAAGCCGGAGGATATCCGCGGTTATTACACCGAGAAATACGCACCGAACAATGTCTTCTACGTCGTCACGGGCGACATCCAGAACGACGAGGCGGTGGCGCAAATCCGCGAGGCTTACGCGAAGAGCAAGGCCAAGGCGATGCCGCCGATGGTTCTGCCCGAGGAACCGAAGCAGACGGCGGCT
>Ga0265338_10008173_pt1 | contig 12757 bp, 12 predicted proteins | sample 42126metaG_FD_193579 | JGI IMG/M metagenome (GOLD analysis project Ga0265338, IMG submission 193579) | Rhizosphere microbial communities from Carex aquatilis grown in University of Washington, Seatle, WA, United States - 4-21-26 metaG | ecosystem: Host-associated > Plants > Roots > Rhizosphere... | reverse complement strand
GGTATATAGGCCAAGTTCAACTCCAATTAGGAATTCGGAATTAGGAATTAGGAATTAACGGAACCAAACCCCTGCGAAACGGGTTTTCATTCCTAATTCCCAACTCCTAATTGCTAATTTTAGTGAGCGACGATCGTCTTTAAATAATCAGCTTCGACCATGTATTCATCGAGGGCCTTCGGGTTGTCCAGCTGCACGACCGCGATCCAGCCGGCCCCTTCCGGGTCCTCGTTCACGAGGGAAGCCTTGTCCTTAAGCTGGGTGTTCACTTCCATCACGGTGCCGGCGGGAGAATAGGCGTCGGCGACGGCCTTGACCGATTCGAGAATACAAAGGCTTTGCTTCTCGGCGAGTTTTTTTCCAACATCGGGCAGCTCCACGAATACGACGTCGGAGAGTTCATGGGCCGCGTGCTTGGAAATGCCGATCCGGATCTTGCCGCCCCCTAAATCTTCGTACCATTCGTGGGTCTTGGCGAACTTGCGCATGGAAACTCCTTGAAAGGCAGCTGTCAGTCGTCAGCTGTCAGGTATCAGTAAAGGCTTTTTGATGAATAGAACCGCTGAAGGCGTGGAGAGGTGTGGTGAAGGCAAAACTATATCAAAAACCCGGAGGTTTTCCAGCTTATTGATGAAGAACGAGAACAATTTAGCCACCGATGAACACGGATTAACACAGATATTCTTTTATGCCTTATCCCATTCATCCGTGTTCATCGGTGGCTAAATAGATTTAGCTTTTCGCTTTTGCTTTGGTAACGTGCCTCACCCAGGGAAGTTTGGTCTTGGGGGCGGGAACGGCCTTGCCGCGGATATCCACCGAGAGCGGCTTTTCCAGGAACTCGTTCTTCACGTAAGCCAAAGCGATTCCTTTTTTGAGGGTCGGCGAGAAAACCCCGCTGGTCACGATGCCGGCATCCTGGCCTTCAGACATAACTTTGTAATGGGACCGAGGGATATTGTTCCCTTCCAGGGTCAAACCGATCAATTTACGGCTGGGGTTCTTGTTGAGGGCCTCGCGGCCGAAAAACCCGCCCTCCTTGTCCATCTTCACGGCCCAGCCCAATCCCGCCTCGAAAGGCTGGGTGGTTTCGTCGATATCATTGCCATGGAGGGGAAGCCCCGCTTCCAGGCGGAGGGAGTCCCTGGCGCCAAGTCCACAGGCGGTGACTTCGGGCTGGCTGGTCAATAATTCCCAAATCATCGGCGCGTCTTTGACATCTACCATGATTTCATAGCCGTCTTCCCCGGTGTAGCCCGTGGCCATTAAAAAGGCGGACTTTCCCTGAATCGTTCCCCGTCCAAAGCCAAAATAAGGAACCTTGTCCAGATCCACGTCTTGAACCAGGCGTTTCAAAACCGCGTCCGCTTTTGGTCCCTGCAGGGCGAGTAGGGCTGTCGTGTCCGAGAGGACTTCCATCGTCAAATCCTTGCCCGAAGCCAGGCGTTTTAAGTGCTCCACATCCGTTTCCCGTCCTCCAGCGTTGATGATCCACAGAAACCGGTCATTGGCTTCCTTATAAATGATGACGTCGTCGATAATGCCGCCCTTATCGTTGAGGAGAAATCCATAGAGGGCGCTTCCGATGGGACATTTCGTAAGGTCGTTGGTAAAGGCGTATTGGGAAAGCTTATAGGCTTGAGGGCCATGGAGGCGCAGCCGCCCCATGTGGGAAATGTTAAAGAGTCCGGCGCTGGTTCGGGTGGCCTCATGCTCGGCCAGGATGCCCTTGGCGTAAGAGACCGGCATATTCCAACCGTGAAAATCCACCAGCTTGGCCCCGTGGGCCTGGTCCCATTCCAAACAAAAGGTATTTTTCATGATTTTTCCCGGTTCGTTTCTTTTCCGCTGGCCTTACTTTACTTGAACCTCCATACCAAGAAAAGGCCTTAGTTTGGTAGAATGCGCCCCCTATGGGCAAGACCGATCCAGCCGTCACGACCGAAATTAAAAACGCCATCGCCAAAAGGCGGACCTTCGCCATCATCAGCCATCCGGACGCGGGCAAGACCACTCTCACGGAGAAACTCCTGCTTTATTCCGGCATGATCCAGACCGCCGGCATGGTCCGGGGGCGCAAGGGCGGCAAGGTCGCCGTCTCCGACTGGATGGGCATGGAACAGGAACGCGGCATTTCCATCACCGCCTCGGCCATGCAGTTTCCCTATAAGAAAGCCGTGATCAACGTCTTGGACACGCCGGGCCATCAGGACTTCTCCGAGGACACCTACCGGACCCTCACCGCCGCCGACTGCGCCATCATGGTGATCGACGCGGCTAAGGGCGTGGAAACCCAGACCCGCAAGCTGTTTGAGGTTTGCCGCCTTCGCGGCATTCCCGTCATGACCTTCATCAATAAAATGGACCTGCCGGGCAGGGATCCCTTGGACCTGATGCAGGAAGTGGAACAGGTCTTGGGCATCCACTCTTCCCCCATCAATTGGCCCGTCGGAAGCGGGCGGGAATTCGTGGGCGTCGTCGACCGCCGGGTGGGCGATTTATTGCTCTTCACGAAAAAATCCGTGGGCGGGGCCTCCAAGGCCGCCGTGGAGCGGATATCGTTGAAGGATCCCGATATCAAGTCCCATATGTCCGAGGAGCTTTGGGAAAAACTTCACCATGACCTGGAACTTTTAGAAATTGCCGGCAATCCCTATGACCGGGATAGTTTCCTGAAGGGCAAGGTCACGCCGGTTTTCTTCGCCTCAGCCCTCACCAATTTCGGCGTGGAACCCTTCTTCGACGCCTTCGTGGAAATGGCCCCGCCGCCAGGCCCCAGGCCCGCGGATACCCCCCAAGGCGAAATAACGATCGATCCGGTGGAAACGCCCTTCAGCGCTTATGTCTTCAAGCTCCAGGCCAACATGAACCCCAAGCACCGGGACAGCACGGCTTTCCTCCGGATTAACTCCGGCCGCTTCGAAAGGGATTTAGTGGTAAAGCATCACCGTTTGGAAAAGGAACTCCGCCTATCCCGCCCCCATTCCATGCTGGCCCAGGACCGCAACACGGTGGACCTGGCTTATCCCGGCGACGTGGTCGGCGTCATCAACCCGGGGATCTTTTCCATCGGCGACACGATTTCCCTCACCGGAGGTTTTAACTTTAAGCCCCTTCCCTCCTTCCAGCCGGAAATTTTCGCGCGCGTCCGTCCCAAGGACGTGGGAAAACGCAAGTCCTTTGACAAGGGCGTGGAACATATGACCGCCGAGGGAACCGTCCAGATGCTCAGCAGTTGGGATGGTTTGGAATTTTTCGTGGCGGCCGTCGGGCGGCTGCAGTTTGACGTTCTCCAGTACCGGTTAAAGAACGAATATGGGGTAGAAACCGAACTGGAGCTCCTTCCCTTTCAATGCAGCGCTTGGCTGATCGGCGATCCGGACAGCTTTGACGCCCCCGTGGCCATCCTCAAGACCAAGGATAAGAAGGGGCGCCCCGTGATTCTTTTCCGAACCTCCTGGGACAAGGAATACACGAAAAGAAAATGCCCTGATTATCAATTAGAAGACATGGCCTAATGCTTCTTTTGTTAAAATAAACTGGATGAAGAAATCCCTTTCCTCAAATAAAACGGGTTTACTCCGGAAATCCATTCCCTTCAACCTCTGGTACTTTTTACCTTTTTTTTTAACCGCCAATGTGCTCCTTTCATATTTTTCACTTTCCCTTCCCGCCCAATTGTGGCTGGGATTTTTCGGTCTTTTCCTGCCTTTCTTGGTCGGGCTTACAATCGCCCTCGAACAACGCTTTCCCCGGCCTATTTCCACTTGGGGCGATGAGGGTTTTTCTAAAATCCCCCCCTGGTTATGGTTTTTGTTTGTTTTTTTGGTTCTTTTAGCCAGGTTTTACCGGCTGACGTCCCTTCCCTTTTGGCCTCTCGCGGACGAAGGCATCGATGCGGTCCTGGGCATGGGTCAATCGCGCCTCTGGCATTGGAATCTTCTTTGGAGCGAGTCCCGGATTGAACCAATTCTTATTTGGACTTTGGGCCTTTATTTTAAGCTGATCAAACCTTCACTCTTTTCCCTACGGCTGTACCCGGCACTCCTTTCCATCGCGACCTCCTGGGCCTCCTATCATGCGGCGAGGGTGTTTTTATCGAAATGGGCTTCTTTTTTGTTTTGTTGGCTCGTGACTTTTTCTTTTTGGGAACTTACCGTCTCTCGTTTTTGCTTCACCGGCGACTGGATCCCCTTGTTCCAATTCGCCGGGTTGATCCTGCTCGGCCTTTTCCTTAAAGCCAAGGACCGACCCTCCCAGCTAAAATACATATGGCTCCTCAGTTTTACCTCCGGCATTGGTTTTTACGCCTGGACAAACTGGGTCTCGGTTTGGTCCTGCTTCGCCTTCATTTTGCTTTTTGATTATTTCAAAAAAGACCGGAAGGAAATAATTTTTCCGGTTATTTTTTTCCTGGTCTCGGCCTTGTTCGTGATCCCCCTGGGCCTCGCCCGTCTGGCCCCCGGCGGAATGGTTCACATCCAGCAATTCGAGGGTTTTCATCCCTTCCGCTCCCTTTTGACTTACCTGGTGGGTGTTTTCTGGAATGGTTCTTTCAGCTTTCCTTTCGGTACCAATTGGGGCGGTTTTTTTAATCCTTTATTGGATTCCCTCCTATTCATCGGGGTTCTCTATCTGGCTAAACAGGCCTCGAAAGGATTCCTTGGGGTGATGATGGTGTGCTTATTTTTTTCACTCCTTCCAGGGGCCCTGACCAATACGGTTGAACTTTACCGGATCCTGCCCCTCTTTCCCCTTTTAACTTTTGTATGCGCCGCCGGCCTTCTGGGGCTTTTTCCCGCAGGGTTTAAGCCCAAGCCCATTGGATTGATGGTTATCCTTTTAATGGGATTATTTTTATTGGACTCTTATAATTTTATCGGCCGATATTGCGATATTTCCCGCATCCCTCCCGAAAGACAATGGAGGGCCGCCGCCTACCAGCACGCCTATGAAATATTGAAAAATTGGTCGCGTCGAACAGGGCCCCTCTACGTCTTTTCGGAATTCAGCACCGATTACGACGATAAAACCCTCAATGTCGCCGTTTATCCCTTTGACGCCCTTCAAAACCCAAACGTGATCCCCTATCAACCCCAATGGTCCGCGCTATTGGTGAATATCCGCTACGTTACCTATCTCCAAAAAATGTTTCCGAATTTGAAATATGAGGTGTTTGAAACTAATTATAAATCCAATGGAAATCATACAGCCCTGGGTTTATTCCTCATCCCAAACACCGAAATGCCCCCCTCGATGCTCCGCCATTGGATTGAGGCGGACCGCGTCTACCGGAGCGTTAATTTGAACATCAAAAATAAAAATCCGGTGGATCGATGGGGCGATTTCCCCGCTCAATTTTCGGATTTGGAAACCCATTTTGCCGACGATCCATTTCTCACGGCTATTTACTGGGAAAAGGTCGCCTTCTTTAAAATCATTGAAAAGGATTTGGCGGGGGCCGAAAGGGCTTATCACTTAGCCTTGAAGCGGGGTTATCCGGCTTCCCATCTATATTATCAATGGGGATTGACCTTGCAGGGCCTGGGAAAAGAAAAGGAAGCCCAAGCCGCATTTGATCAATTTAAGCGTTTGAATAACCTTTGATAAAAACAAGGCGGATCGAATCGCTCGAGCCGGCGGGGGCAGTCCGGTTAAAACCCCGCCGTGATGGGACGGCTGGTCAACCGGTTATGTTCTCTTTCAAACCAGCAGGAAAGACAAAAATCCAAGCCGTTTTCCTGGAGGACAAAGGCTTTCCTCTCACCTTGAATCCGGCAGCGGTCGCACTCAAATATTTCCTCGTCAACCGGCGAGCTTCTCTCATTTAACCGCATGTTGCTTCCCTCTCGCGGCCGATTCACGCCGCTCCTTTTGGTTGATTTCCTTTAAACAATTCCAACAAAAAATCTCGCCTTCCTCTTCCGTCATCTCCGAGCATAATTCCCCGATCCTGCGGCAACGGTCGCATTGAAACAAAATACTTTCCGAGAATGGATCGATCCTCAACATGACGTCCTCCTTGGCTGAGTGTAGGGCGTCGAGGGGGCGTTGACGGGTCCTAGGGTCTTATACGAAGGTTAAGGGGTTGTTACGGATGGTCGTCGAGAAAGTTAATAACCTCTCTCGACGCTCTTTAGGAAACGCCCGCGATTTTGGCGGGTTTCAGGATGGAAGGACCGAAAAACTCCTCAAGGGCCTTGGCGAACTGTTCCAAGGAATACTTTTCCATGGATAGTTTGACCAGAGCGTAGCGCTCCAAATCATCCAGCTGAATCCAATCCGCGGGACTTACCATGGCTTTCAACCTCAGGGCCCTCAAATAAACGCCTTCCGGTACGCGGGCCAGGTTTTCCCATTGGCTTTTTTCCAATTGGGCGGATTGGGGATCCTGTTTTTCTAATTTTTCCTTGAGGCGGCGCAGAAGGTAGTTGAGATATTCGTTATAACATTCCATCTCGCCCTGGCTGCGGACAGAAAGGTGGCAGAGGACGTTCTTCTCCTCAGCCGAAAACCGATTCCAATGTTTTAGGGGCAAGGCGGCCCCAATCCGGTCCAACTTATATTGGGTGGAGAGGGGAATGGAGGGGAGTTTCTCGTAGATCCCTTCCTCAAACTTGAACTTTCGGAACATGTTGGCCGTCCGGCGTTGGGCTGTAATGACCGGATAATAAAGCAATAGTTATACCAAGGGACGGGGGGGATTCCTCAAGCCGCTTCCCCCGCCAAGATTTACGAAGAATGGCTAGGAGGGCTTAAAAATAAAAGGAAGATAAGGGTAACCGCTGGAAAGTGGGATGAATTCCCGAATTGAGAAACAAAAAATGAGTGGAACAAAATTGTAGAAACAACCCAAAAAGACCGGCCAAATGGAAGGATTGCTTTAGTACCTAGGGGCGATATGGACTTCGTTAATCCGGTCTGGCGGCGCGAAGGATAAGACATGCTTCGAGCAAAGCCTGTCCTTCGGATCGAAAAAATAACCCCAGGGATTCATGCAGGTTCTCTGGGTGTAATAAAACCGGTATTTGGAAACATTCTCATTCGTGACGTTCAACAAGCGGCCGGTGTAAAAATAGGGTTTCGTCTGGAGATAGGTTTTGGTTTGTTTCGTTTGATAGGGCCATTGCCACTTGAATTTGGTCGTGACCTTATCGTTATAAATGACTTCCAGCGGCTTGGCCTGCGCCGCGCCTACGGTGGTGAAGAGGACCAACCAAATTAGATATTGGAAAAAGATCTTCATAACACTCCTATCGGAGATTGGACCCTGTACCTAACGGAAAAAACCGGTCTTACTTGAGGCCTTTTTAACGGCCTTTTTCAATGGATTTCAAATATTTCCGCCAAGGTGGGGTGGGGATGGATCACTTTTCCCAGCTGTTCAACCGAGACACCCTGAGATACCAAGACACAAGCTTCGCCGATCAAGTCTGTCGCTTCCGGGCCCACCAAGTGAACTCCCAGAATTTTTCCCGAGTCCCCATCCGACACCATCTTGGACCAGCCTTGAATGTCTCCCAGGATCCGGGCCTTGCTGTTGGCGGCGAAATTATTTTTATAAATCCTCACATTTTTAAAACTGAGCCTGGCCTCCGATTCCGTCAAACCTACCGAGGCGATTTCCGGCGAGGTAAAAACCACGTGAGGAACCTTTCCTTCGTCCATCTTATCGGCCGCCCCGCCCCTCTGATGGTGGTCCGCCGCCACGCGGGCCTGCTCATAAGCTGTGTGGGCGTAAGGATATTTCCCCGTCAGATCGCCCAGAGCGTAAACTTTTTTCACGGAAGTTTCCAAAAATTCGTTGGTTTCAATTTTACCCGACCGGGTTTTCAATCCCAGCGAAGGGATGCCGGCTTTGTCCGAATTGGGCGTGCGTCCCACGGCCACTAACACCAATTCCTCATCCTTGATTTTAATTTCGGGAATTCCCAAATCCACCTCCACTCCCAGCTTCCTCACCGCGTTTAAAAGCACTTGTCCCAAATCCTCGTCCATATTGGGAAGAATTTTAGGAAGCACGTCCCCCATCCGAACCTTGACGCCTAATTGAGCGTAAAGGCAGGCGAACTCCAAGCCGATGACGCCAGCTCCCACGATCAGGAGGGAACGAGGCAGCCGGGGCTGGGCCAGTAATTCGTCGCTTGTGACGATGGGTCCGCCGATCGGGAATGGCGGAATGCTTTTGGGTCTGGAACCCACGGCCAAGATGAGGCTGTCGCCTTGGTATTCCTCCCCCCCGCATCTCACTAAACCAGGGCCCAATACCTCCGCTTCGCCCGTAACCACTTCTACCTGGGCGCTGTTGAGGGTGGATTGAATACCTCTCTCCAAAATGGAAATGGTTTTTTGGGTACGATCCACCAATGTTTGAAAATTCATCCTGACATTTTCCGCTTCGATGCCCCAGGACCTGCCTTCCTTGGCCAGCGTGTGAAATCGTACCGCGGCGGATTGGAGCAGTTTGGTGGGGATGCATCCCACGTGAAGGCAGGAGCCGCCTAATTTTTTCTTCTCGAATAGGGCGACTTTTTTCCCCTGTTGGGCCAGCAGCTGGGCCGACCGGTAGCCGCCAGGGCCCCCGCCGACAATGAGCACATCGAATTTTTTCATGAGGGTCTTTCCTGTCTTGGACGTCGGTTCAAAGGTCCGCTGGTTTCAAGGCCCGGGTGAAGTGGACCCCGGCTTTTTGAAAAGCTTTTTCAATTTCATCTTCCAAACTCACGCGTGTAATTTTACTTCCAATTCCTTCATTTAACCCGCCCATCCTATCCCAATGGGAGCCTGGAAAAGCTTCTTTCCATTGGGGCGAAACCGAAAGCAGAATAACGCCTTGTTGTAAAAACACGTTTCCTTGGCGGGCCTGGGCGCTTCCCACCACTTTTCGGCCGCCCCAAAGCAGTTCGCCATGGGAAGGCGCCGTAAAACAATGGCTGGATCCCGCCGACCGGTGCTTATCCCGGGACATTTCCACCTCACGGCCGAGACTTTTTAAGGCGGCTTGAAAAATTCCGCTAATTTTACGATAACTGGACAAAAGTTCCCCCCCCACGAAGGGATCCCGGGTGGAGGCCAGGATGCTGTAGCAAAGGTCATCTTTGCCGTGTAATACGGCCCGGCCCCCGGTGGGGCGGATGTCATGGGGATAGGGCAGTTGGGCCAGGTCGATTCTTCGGGCTTCTAATCGGCCCAGGGTGAGGGTAGGCTCTCGAAAATAAAAAAAACGAAGGATGGGGGAGTCGCCTTCCTCAAACTCTTCCAACAATCCCCGGTCATATTCCATTTGGCTGTTTTGAGGAAGAAAGGCTGATGGAATCAGTCTCCAGTTCATATGGCGGCCAGGGGCTGGCCGCGGTCTGTTCTCAGGTTAAATAAGGTCAAATGGCCTTGCCTTGAAGTAATTTTGTAAATAAAAAAAAGCGGCCGTTAAGCCGCTTGGGATTCTCTGGGAACTGAAGTCTGAAGCCTGGCAGCCGCCTTTAGTGTCCGCAGCCGCAGGAACCGCCGGCGTTGGGATTCTCAATGACAAACCCCGCGCCCTTCATATCCTCAATGTAATCAATTTTCGCGCCGTTCAAGAATTTGGCGCTTTGGGGATCCACCACCACTTCCAATCCCCCTGTCTGGTTAATTTCATCGTCCTCCCGCTTTTGGTCGAAGGTGAAGCCATAGGACATTCCCTGGCATCCGGCGCCCTGGACATAAACCCGGAAGGCCTTGCCTTGGTAGGCGGCGTTTTTGACGGCGAAATCTTTCACTTTATTGACGGCGGAATCGGTGAGTTGAACCATTGCACCCCTCGAAAAAATTGCTGGCGGCTATCAGCTGAGAACTATCAGGCAAATCTTAGGTCTCCATCATTATATCGGCGTTCATCAGGGAATCGTCAAGGGTTCACGATAATCCCCGCCTGGCCATCCACTTTTTTGCCGTGAATAAACAATAAACCAACCAGGCGGGGTCCTTTTTTGCCGTGGTTCCCCTCGGGCAAGTTCCCTGAAAAGGAGCCAGGATTGAAAAAATAATGCCCGCCGATCTGGCGGGCCGTGGGCTCAAAATCACGTCCATAAACGAGGACTTGAACCGGCGCTTCCTCGAATTGTTTTAGGATCCATTTCTTCAATCCGTGGGGTTTGCCGTATCCATGGATCAATCCCAGGGTGACCGGCCCCACGCGCCAGGCCTGCCGGACATACAGGTCAGACCGGACGTAGGAATCCTCAGCGTTGCCGCAGACGGCTTTCGTCGGTGCCAGTTTCCCCAATTGCTCCAACACTCTCATATCCCCCACGGGTCCGGCGTGCAAAATTGCGTCCACCCCCTTGAAGGCTTTTTTTAGGGCCGTAAGTTCCCCCGGCGACAAGATCGTTTGGGTATCCGCCAATACGCCGAAAATCAACGCTTTCTCCTTTTTTGACTTCAAGGTTCGTTCACCTTACACTAGGCCCCTGAAACAGAACCCAAGATTACCACCAAGGCATCAAGACACCAAGAAATGCAGTAGTTTATCTATGGAATCAATATTTCGTTTCTGGGTGCCTTTGTGTCTTGGCCGTGAAAAGGTTTAAAATGAAAATTGCGGTTTGCCAGATCAATACCACCGTTGGCGATTTCGACGGCAATGTCGAAAAAGTCTCCGCCTATTTAAAAAAAGCCAAGGCCGCGGGCTGCGACCTGGCCTTGTTTCCTGAACTGACCCTGACCGGCTACCCGCCCCGGGACCTGCTGGACCGGTTTTCTTTTTTTGAAAAGGCCCAAAAGTCTTTGGACCAGGTCGCCCAGGCGGCCAAAGGCATCTTAGCGGTGGTGGGAACCATCCTGGAAAATCCCCAACCTGGCAACCCGCTCTTTAACGCCGCGGTGGCGGTGAAGGACGGCAAGATTCTTCATACCTATAAGAAAGTTCTCCTGCCCAACTATGACGTTTTTGACGAGGCCCGCTACTTCTCCCCGGCGTCCCACCCCGAACCCCCTTTTAAATATAAAAATTTGAAAATCGCCGTGACCATTTGCGAGGATATTTGGAACGTGGAAGGAGCCCCCGCCCACAGGCTTTACGCCAAGGATCCAGTGGAAGAGTTGGCCAAGGGCAGGCCCGACCTGGTTCTCAATCTCTCCGCTTCCCCCTTTCACGCCGCCAAACTTTCGACCAGGGAAAAGTTATTAAAGAATGTGACCGGCAAAACAAAGGCTCCGGTCCTTTATTGCAATTTAGTCGGCGGAAATGACGAGCTTATTTTTGACGGCTGCAGTATGGCCATGGACGCCGCCGGAAATCTTTTCCAGGTGGGAAAGAGTTTTGAGGAAGACTTCTTCGTATTTGACATGGAAAAACCTTCCCTGAGGCCCCCTCCGCCGCTCACCAGCGAAGTCGCCAAGGTTTACCAAGCCCTCGTCACCGGAACCAGGGATTACGTCCGAAAATGCGGATTTGAGAAGGTGCTCATCGGATTATCCGGGGGTATTGACTCGGCGTTGGTCGCGGCTATCGCCGCGGAAGCCCTGGGACCGGAAATGGTGATGGGGGTGACCATGCCTTCCCCCTTTTCCTCGAAGGGCTCCCTTGTTGACTCGAAAAGCCTGGCGGAAAATTTGGGCATTGAATTCAAGGAAGTCCCCATTTCGCCGCTTTTTGAGGAATCCTTAAAAACCCTGGCGCCCCTATTCAAGGATGCCTCCCAAGACTCCACTGAGGAAAATATCCAGGCCCGCCTACGGGGCCTGCTGCTCATGGCCCTCTCCAATAAATTCAACCGCCTGGTCCTTTCCACGGGCAACAAAAGCGAACTGGCCGTGGGCTATTGCACCCTTTACGGGGACATGTGCGGCGGACTGGCGGTTATCTCCGACGTTCCCAAGGGATTGGTTTATAAACTCGCCCGGTACGCCAACCGTTCTCAGGAAGTGATTCCGGAAGCCACCTTTATCAAACCGCCCTCGGCTGAACTCCGTCCCAACCAAACCGACCAGGACAGCCTCCCGCCCTACGACACCCTGGACGCCATCCTGCGTTTATACATCGAGGAAAACCAGCCACCCTCGAAAATCGAGAAAGCCGGTTTCGACGCCCAAGTGGTCCGTGACATTTTGAAAAAAATTAACCAAAATGAGTACAAGCGCCGGCAAATGGCACCCGGTCTCAAGGTCACGACCAAGGCCTTCGGCATGGGCCGAAGGATACCCATCGCCCAAAAATTTAAAGACAGCTGATAGCCGGCGGCTGTCCGCTCCCAGGAAAGAAAAATGAAAAAAGACATCGTCGAGGTCACGAAGGAAATAAACTTTGAGGCGGCCCATTACCTCCATAACCCCCAATGGGACCGGATCAAAAATTTAAGGGTTTTCAAAAAATGTTCCGGATACCGGGGGGATAACGTCAAGGCCGCGAATTTCCCCCACGGCCATTCCTACCGGCTGCGGGTGTCCGTCCGGGGGCCCGTGAGCCGGGAAACGGGATTCGTCATGGACTTTAAGGACCTCAAGGACATCCTGAAAAAAACCGTTTTCGACCGTTTCGACCACCGCTTCCTCAATCAGGAAGTGGAGCCTTTTAAAAGCAACCCCCGCCTGCAAACTACCGTGGAAAACGTGGCCATCGTGATGTGGAAACTCTTGGAACCTCCCTTAAAGAAAGCAAAGGTAACTTTAACCGAGGTGACCCTTTGGGAGACTCCCACCAGCTTCGCTGCTTTTCGCGGCGGCAAATAATCCCTGAAAACTTTTGGGCGGAGTTCAACCATCGGGGGGAGCGTGGTTC
>Ga0265338_10008172_pt1 | contig 12759 bp, 9 predicted proteins | sample 42126metaG_FD_193579 | JGI IMG/M metagenome (GOLD analysis project Ga0265338, IMG submission 193579) | Rhizosphere microbial communities from Carex aquatilis grown in University of Washington, Seatle, WA, United States - 4-21-26 metaG | ecosystem: Host-associated > Plants > Roots > Rhizosphere >... | reverse complement strand
GCCGGCCCCATCCTCGCGGAGGACTCAATGCGGAATGCAGGCTCCGCAGCGCCGAAGGAGAGTTGCGCGGTCGAGCCGGTCAACACATTGTTTTCGAACCGGACCGTCGCCGAGGGCATCCGCGCATGAATGCGCAGCTCTTTGCCATTCAATTCCGCGCCGGTGATGACGAGCGCGGCCCGATCCAAGTGCGGCGGCCATCCTCGAAGCGTCATGTTTAATTCGGCCGACCCGCCTAATGCGACGTCTTCCGTGACATTCGAGTGGAAAGCACGTATCCATGCCAGCACGTCGGCCAGACCAATTTGCGCGCCCGTAACCTCGAGGCGCGAGGCAGTCTTGATAGGTGCTACGCTTCTCGCAGGAGAATTCCAATCCAGCACGCCGGTTGCATGGGCATTCGAATGTGGTGCTTCGAGCGTGGCCTCAGTCAATTCAAGGTGTGAACCGGGCAAATCGAGTTTGCCCTTCGCAATCAGATTTACAGAAGGATTGTCCGCGCGCAGAGGCAAATCCCAGCGATGGAGTTGCTGCAGTGCGGCGCGCCCATCCAGCAACCATGCGTCGCCATCCGTTTGAGCCGAGACCGAAGCGGCAAGCGTCCCATGAACACCGTAGTCGTATGTGCGCGCGAGCCGCAGCACGTCTGTGATGGAGGCGTCCTTCCAGGAAAGCTCCAATTGCGCGGGCTTGAGCCGCGAAGACGTACCGCCCAGATGCCCCGCCAAATGAAGCGTACCCACTTGTTGGAGAATCACGGCGGCGCGCGAAGGCGTTGCGTCGAGATCGATCCTCCATCGCCCGGGGCTTTCCGTTTCCAACGCGCCTTTCACATTCATAAGCGCAAAAGCGATTTTTTCATCGCCATTTTTGAAATTAATTCGCCCGCCGTCCACTTCCACACGGCGGAAACGGAGCACAGAGGCTGCGGGCCGCGCTGGGCCAATCGGAATATTCCGGCTGGGCGTCCCCGCAGGCTTTGGCAGCCATTCATTCAGGTTCCAGGCGCCATACGAGTTGCGGACCATATTCAGGCTCGGGCGGGTGAGCGAAAGAGTTCCCAGCTCCAAACGCCCGTGCAGGAGGCTTTGCCAGCGGAAACGGACGGCGAGCGATTCGGCGCGGAGAAAATATTCGTTTCCAAAGCGAGGATCTTCCGCCACCGTCACCGATTGCGCTTCCAGGGTTGGGCCGCCCCATAGGCTGAAATCGTAGTTCCCCACTTCCACGGGACGTCCAAAAGCGTCTTCGAGCCGGGAGGTAAGTCTTTGGCGGAGCCGAGTGTGTTGCAACAACAAGGAAATGCCCATATCCAAAAGCCAGAGGGAAAACAGGGAGAGAAGAATCCATTTCGCCCAGCGCCGGGGCTTGCGGCGCCCCCGGGCCGCGCTCACTGGTTCGGCGGGCATTAGTGGACCTCACGCAACATGCGATGCCAGCGGGTCCGGCTAGGGAGATGAAGCAGGGTTTCGTAAATTCCTCGCAACGTCCCCGCCATGCTTCGATTCGAGTAATCGTCGGAGGTGGCATCCACGGACCAATAGACCAGCATCGGACGGCCGATGATGGCGTCTCGATCCACGAAGCCCCAGTAGCGGCTGTCGGCGCTCCGGTCGCGATTATCTCCCATCACGAAGAAATGATCCTTTGGAACCACCAGATCTCCGTTCTCCACGTAATTCATAATTTCCGCAGCCCATTCCTCCCGCAACCCAATCTGAATCGTGTACGGGTCGGCCGGGGGGAAATTATCGACAACTGGATCCGCAGCGGAAGGATCGTGCACCACGTAGGGTTCTGCCAACCAATTCCCGTTCACGTGGACTTTCCCGGCGATGATTCGAATATGATCGCCCGGCAGGCCAATCACGCGCTTCACATAGTGAAGGTGATCCTCATAGGCATATTTGAATACGATGATATCGCCGTGACGAATCGCACGATAGGGCAGCAGTCTTTCATACCACGCGTCGCGGCCCTCGAAAATGAATTTATTCACGAGAAGATGATCGCCGACCAGGAGAGTTGGCTCCATGGATTGCGAAGGAATCTTGAACGCCTGGACAATAAAGGTGGTGCCGAAAAGAGCCAGCAAAATCGTTACGATTAGGGACTCGGCATACTCGGCCATCGTGCTTCTTGAATGCCGCCGCGGGGATCGTTGCGAACCTTCGATTGCGGAGGGTGGCGCGGCCGGCTGCACGGCGGGTTCGCTGGAATGAACTTCAGGTGTGTCAGGCAGTATCGGCGCCCGATCTTCGGCGGAAGCATCCTTGCGGTCGGGCGCTGGGACTCCTGCTTCCATCGAGTTCATTCAGGCAATTTCCCGGCTGGCTTCCAAGGCGGTCAGCGCCAGCATGGCGGCTGCTTGTTCCGCCTCTTTCTTGCTGTGGCCTTCGGAGGAAGCGAGGCGCTTCCCGGCGTGCCAAACTTCCACTTCAAAAGTTTTCTGATGCTCCGGACCAGATTCGTTGTGAACGCGATACGCCACCGAGCCAAGCCCGCGCTCCTGCAACCATTCCTGCAGCGCGGATTTGTGGTCGGGACGTTCGAGCGCGCCCGTCTGGCTACTCAAGGATGGATCCAGCAGAGTGCGCTGCAAGAAATCCGCAACGACGGAAAGCCCTGCATCCAGATAGATGGCGCCGAGGACTGCTTCATAAGCGTCGGCAAGCAAACGCTTTTTCTCGCGCCCGCCCGTCTTTTCCTCGCCAGGACCCAGGCGCAAGTGGCTGCCCAGTTTCAACCGGTGGGACGCGGCATACACGGAAGGAGCGCTGACCAGCTTCGCGAGACCCTTCGACAGCTTCCCCGCATCCCATTCCGGATACGTTCGGCAGAGATAGTCGCTGGCCACAAGACCGAGGACGCGGTCACCGAGAAATTCCAGCCGCTCATTGTCCGTGTCCCCCGATTCCTGGCGGTGCGAACGGTGGGTCAACGCGCGCTCGAGCCTATCCGGATGCTCGAAACGGTAGCCGAGGATTGTTTCGAGTTCTCCACGCTCCGTTTCGGTCATAGTTGGCTGGCCTTCTTTATTGCTTCGGTGTCGCGGGAGCTGCTGGCGAGGAAGCCGCCGTCTTTCTGGCTTGTTCCTCCCCCGATTTGCAACGGTCCATCATGGGGCTCCCCGCGACATTGCACTTATGAAAGGAATCCGCCGCTTCGCTATAGTGGGCCAGTTTTTGCAACTCGATCCCCATCACGAAATAATCGACGGGATCGGGAGTGGGCGCCGTGCTCGTGCCCTGCTGAAACTCGGCGATTGACTTGGCGAGATCCTGCCGCCGGTAATACACCAGTCCCAGCGCGCTGTGGGCCTGCGATTGAGCCTGAATTTTCACTTTGCCAAATTGTTCGTCGGTCAAGTTGGCTGGTTTCGGCATTGTGGCAAGCACTTCCAGCGCGTGCTTCTCGTAGGCTTCGGCTTTGTCAAGCTTGCGGTCTGCCTCGAGATCATTTGGATCGTGCGAGTGCGGGATCACCCATCCGACCATGACAAGGACGGAGACATCGTCCGGATCGAGCGCGAGGGCTTTGTCCGCGACTCCATACATCTTGTCAATTTCTTGTTTGCTGTAGTAAGCATCCGTCAGCGATGTGTAAACGGGGAGGTCGTAGCGGCTCGCGGGATATTTCTGCACAAACTGTTCTCCGGCCTGAATCCGTTTGTCCGTGTCTTCCGTCTTGATATCGGAGAAAGTCTTGTAGGCCGCTTCCTCCGCGGGATCAACCTTTGGAGGTTCCGCGGGCGCTCCGGTCGCGATCGCCGCGCCTGGCGCTACTGGCGTAATCGTCGAAGTCGGCGGCGTGGTGGTGCTCGGCTGCGCGAGACTCGGCTTGGCCGGCGGCTGATCCTGTTGAGTTTGCTGCGCGAGAGAACCCGGCGCCAATGTAAGAATCGCTGCCAGCGCCAATCCCAGGATTCCTGTCGTCTTGTAAATCGGAAAGTGCTTCATGGCATTTCCCTCCCTTGGTTTGTTCCCCGAGCGCGCGCCCAAATGCGATCGTGGTCTCACTTACGGTTTTTGCGTGCTGCCTGCGCCAACCGGCGTCCGCGGCTTGTAGGCCGCGTCCAATCCGCGCTGTGCCGCCACACGCGCTGCTTCTGGAGCACCCTGCACTTTTAATGCGGCGCGATAGTTCACGAGCGCCTGTTCGCGCTCATCTTCAACGTCGTGGAGGCGCCCCAGATACACGTGAGACCACGCCACAATGGACGGGTCCACCTGCCCCGCCGCCGACTGCATCGCAGGCTCAGCCGGAGCATCCACCGGTGGAGTGCCGACAAGCCTTTCGAACAAATCTCGCGCTTTGTCGCCCTGCCCGGACATCAGCGACGCAACTGCCAGACCGTACATCGCCTGCGATTGATTCGGGTCCTTCTCCAGAATTTTCTCAAACACCTTCTGTGCTTCTGCAGGGTTTTGCAATGCGATTTGCCGGTTCCCGTCAGTCATCAGTTTATCCTGCTCCGAGACCGGGGCAGCCGCCTTCGCATTTTCCTGAGCAACGGAATCAGGCGTCACCGCCTTTGCAAATGCGAAATTCGCCAGGCGCTTCTGTTCCGCCGCCACATCCACGCTACCGATTAATTCCGTGAAATAATAAGACATGGAAGGCTCGGCCTTCTCAAATTTCTGCAATTGATTCACGAGAGGCCGGACGAGAATGAATCCCTCCCCATCCGCCGCTTTCAGAGCAACCTCTTGCTTCTCTTCGGGCAAGTGGCGCAGGCGCAATTCCACGGCCTTGACCAGGCATTCGTCGGTAAACTCGATGAAATCGCGCTGATCTTCAGGAGGCAATTGCGGGGCGCGGCCCGCGATGTTAAGCAACGCGCTCTTGGCGGTTAGTTCCTTGCGAAATTTCAGCGGCAGCGGATCGAGCAGGAAATGTAGATAGGCATGCTGAATCCTCTCGATTGCGGCTTCTTCTCCCGTGCCCACCACTACGGCGTAGTGGTCGCCAAAGTTCCGGAAATTCGTGCGGTTCCCCACCAGCGGTTCCACATACACGGTAAACGTCCGCCGGTTCCCTTCCTTCATGACTTCGCGCAGGTATGCGTTGGAAGTCGTCACGATGCGGCGCACCGGAGATTGGTATCTTCCTATTAGAAGATCATATTCCGGCTCAATCCGCGCCCAGCGCGAGCCAAGGCGGGCTTCGCGATAAAAATTGGCGAGAACGGGTTGAAAAGTTTCGATGGAAAGAACATCGGGTGGAAGCAAATCGTGGTCGTACTGATACGCAAATTCCGGAGCCGGACCGATTGCCAGCGCGAAGGTGATATACCTCGAAAGATTTTCGCCGGGATCGGAGAGTGCGTGTTCGCGGTAGAACTGGCGCACGGCTTCTGTCGCAGGGCCTTGAACTTTCAGCAGGTCGCCGCGCAGAGCCAGGCGCGCAGGCATCTCAGCGAGTGTGCTTTCGTCGGCATCAAATCCCGCAGCATCCAACGCGCACATCGTCGCAAAAATCTGAGCGCTCGATTGGACGCTGATCGCCGCGGTCGGCCCGGCTCCCTGCTGGCTGCGCGCCTCCGGAATGGAAATCGCGAGAAACAGAAAGAGCGCGACGGCGGCACCGCCCGCAGCTCTTACTGGAAACGAAAAGCCGGCCCCCCATTTGCGCATCGATAATTTCTTCAAACCCTCAAGCCCCCGTGAAAACCCATTCCACAAAACCCCAGGAACACCAACAAACTCTATCGGGCAGATGTGGCGGAGTCAAGGAATCCCAGAGGAGCAAGGCGGAGAATATTAGCCGGCATTCGGAACGCGAAAACTCCCGTTCAGCCGCGAACGCGGACTTCGCTAAAGCTCAAAACGACACGCCCGCCATTCGTCGGACGACCAAAACTCAGCTCCGGGCGGAAGCGCGAGAACAGCAGGACCTGGTCAATTTGCCGCTGCACTGCCGGATTGTCCGGGCCCGAGAGAATCTTGTAGGAAACCACTTCGCCGCGAGAGTTGAGCGTTGCCTCAAGCTGCAGGTAACCCGAGTCCGGATTGCCCTCGGTCGCTACAACTCCCGGCACAGGGAACGACGCCAGGCTCTCGAGTTGCGCGGGCTGGAAGAAAGTGAGTGAGCGGTCGTTCGGCACAGCGCGCCCGAGAGGCACTCCCACGAGCATATTCTGCACGACGAGAACGAATACGACGAGCGCCGTGAGGATTCCGCCCGTAGCGGGAACCGCAAACGGCTCGAGAATATTTTCGAACACCATCACCGCGCGCATCCACAGGCGACGTCCAAAGGTAATCTCCGGTCGCAATTGCGCCGCCGAGATTCGAATTCGCAAAGCTAAATCCTGCGGGGGTTCTGCAGGCTCGAGACTCGCCAGGCATACGGCCAGCCGCCGGTATCGTTCCAATTGTTCGCGGCAATCGCCGCAAGATTCCATATGATCCCGCACGCGGGCATGATTTTCCGATGGAATTGCCCCGTCAACATACCCCGGCAGGTGGCGCTCCGTTTCGCGGCAGTTCATCGCGCCCCTCCATGCGTTCGCCCAGCTCCAAATCCACTAACGTGCGCGGCGATGGGAGCAATGGACGGAACGGAATAATGTGCCGGCGCGTGACGATGTGACGAATGATTCTTTCCTGCGGCGCCGTGCTCGTCGCCGGCAGGGCTCTCACGCGGCGCGCACGACGCATGCAGCAGCGGATCCAGAATTTCCCGCAGCAAGCGGCGTCCCCGAAGGATTCGCGATTTCACTGTTCCCACTGATACTTCCAGCACTTCGGCCACCTCTTCGTACGACAGCCCTTCCAGATCTCTCAGCAACACGGCGCTCCGGAAAATCGCCGGAACTCCGGCCAGCGCCTGGCGTACCGTAGCCTGCACCTCGTGCGTCGCAAACTGCTCGAACGGCGTCGCTTCTCCGTCCTTCAATTCCAAGGCCGGGCTCTTGCCTTCCTCGTCCGCGTCGATTGAGACCTGCGCCCGATGATGCCGCCAGCACCAGCGACGGTGGTTCAGCGCCTGGCGGATCGAAATCCGGTATAGCCACGTCTTCAGCGAACTGCCCTGCCGAAATCCGCGGATCCCGCGAAACGCGCGCAAAAAGACTTCCTGGGTGACGTCTGCGGCATCGGCCGAATCGGAGAGAATCCCGTACGCGAGGTTGTACACATTCGCGTGATAGTGAGTCACGAGCCAGTCAAACGCCGCGTCAGAACCCGCTTGAAGCTCCGTTACCAACTCGGCTTCGTCGCGTCCCCACGGCAGTGATTGTGCTAAGTCGGACATGCCCTTCGCCGCGTCTCCTGGAGGCTGTGTCCCTATAAACCTTAGACACTACAAAGCCACAATATGTTGCGAGGATAGCAGAAAATAGTAAAAGCGCTATCCCCCGGAAGTACTCCTCTGGGCGTGCCCTAAGCCTTTTGATAACAGTATGTTACGAAAAGCAGGCAACGAGTGACCGGTTCTCGGCCTCATTCGCTCGGATTAGACTGCGTGCGGTTTGGGCGGCAGGGCTTCAGGATTCAAGTGTTTTCGCATTTATTTTTCTAGACGGTCTATCAAAATTCGCGTCAGATTACCGGTGCTAAAAATTAGCGGATTGAAAAATCTGGTGGAGCCGGCGGGGTTCGAACCCGCGACCTCATCGATGCCATCGATGCGCGCTCCCAACTGCGCTACGGCCCCACTGGGAACAACTGCTGTGTATAGCTTTTATAGCACCGCGAGACGCGAAGCGTCAAACGAGTGAGGATGAAGCAAGTTCCTTATTTGCGTGTCTTAAACCAGCTGTAGCCCACGGTAAACACAATCAGCCCGTTATAGCCAGGGTTGTGGTTCCCCAGGCTGGCGTTTGAAAGATGCCCCACTGCATCTTCGATGAAAAACGCACGCCCGGATTTCGTGAATACGCGCAACCCGGTGACGAATTGCGAAGTAAAATTGACTGGCGCCGTATCTCCCGGCGGCACATTGCTCGCGCTAAAGACGATCCCTCCTGCAGCCGCCACATACGGCGCAACTTTCTTTCCGTGCGTGAAATTCCACTGCCAGATCACGGGCTTGAAGCTGCCGCTATAGACCGGCCCGTTCGTGGTCATCACCATGTAGATGGGCATCGCATCCACAGCCCACTCGAAATTGCCGCGAAACAATCCGGAAAGATGTTCGCTGGTAAGGACGAGCCCGCCGCGGCCTCCGGCGTATGCGAACTGCGTGCTGTCTGATTTTCCAAGCCCTGTGCCGCCGCCAACAAAGGCACCCAGCTCCAATGTTCCACGAGTGAGCGATTGCGAAGGCAAGTCCTGCGCCGCCGCATGCGGCGCGGCAATCATGACAAGAACGCAAACGGAAACGGCAAAAATAAATTGCGACTTAATCTTCATGGTTCCCCAATTCGATTTCCGCAGCAACTCACGAATCCCGCGTGGAAACGAAGCGCAGAGCGTAAGCCAGGGGCACGCGGAGGTCAAGCACGCTAAAGAGTAAAAAAGGGCGAGCTTTTCGCTGGGTTCGCCGTAGAATGCAAGGTCTATGCCAAAAATAACTTTTCTGGGTGCAGCAGGAACGGTGACGGGTTCGAAATATCTGGTGGAAGCAGCCGGCAAGCGATTGCTGGTGGATTGCGGACTCTTTGAGGGATCGAAAATATTGACGCAGCGGAATTGGGATCCCTTCTCCGTGCCTCCCAACTCGATTGATTGGGTGCTGCTGACGCACGCGCACATCGATCACACGGGATATTTGCCGCGGCTGGTGAGCGGCGGTTATCGCGGGCCGATTTATTCAAATTCAGCGACGCGGGAATTGTGCGGCCTGCTCCTTTCCGATTCGGCTTACCTCCAGGAAGAAGATGCCAAATATGCTTCGAAGAAAGGCTACAGCAGCCACAAGCCGGCGCTGCCGCTCTACACAGTAAAGGATGCGCAGATGGCGCTCATGCAATTCAGCGATATTCCGCGTGCGGCTGCGTTCCGGATCAGCCCGGAGTTTTCCGTGCTGGGGCATGATGCGGGGCACATCCTTGGATCTTCCTGGCTTGAGCTGACGGTGACGGAAAACGGGAAACAGACGCTGATCGTTTTTTCAGGCGATGTGGGGCGGTACGGCATGCCGATCTTAAAGGACCCCGAGCCGCCGACGCGCGCTGATTACCTGTTGTGTGAATCCACGTATGGCGACCGGGATCATCCGGCAGGCTCGGTGGAAGATGAATTAACCGAGGTGATCAATGCGACGGTAAAACGCGGCGGAGCAATCGTGATACCCGCGTTCGCAGTGGATCGCACGCAACTGATCATGTTCTACTTGCACAAGTTGATGACGACGAATCGCATTCCCGGCTTACCGGTATACGTGGACAGTCCCATGGCGATCAGCGTGACTGATTTTTACAATCGGCATCATGAGGATCACCGGGTTGAATTTTCGAGCGCGGAGCAGCAGGGAGATCGCGATCCGTTGAATTTAAAGGAAGTTCATTTAACGCGGACGGTGGAGGAATCAAAAGCGATCAACGAAGTGACCTCGCCCTGCATCATTATTTCCGCTAGCGGAATGATTACTGGCGGGCGAGTGTTGCATCATCTGGCGAAACGGTTGCCGGATTCTCGCAGCGCCGTCCTGCTCGTGGGCTATCAGGCAGAGGGCACGGGAGGGCGCGCGCTGCAGGATGGCGCGAAATTCCTCCGTATTTTTGGTGCGGAGGTGCCGGTGCGGGCGCAGGTGGTGAATATAGGGCAACTTTCGGCGCATGCGGGAAAAAGTGAATTGCTGAGGTGGCTTTCAGGATTCAAGACCGCGCCGAAGCAGACTTTCCTGGTGCATGGCGAACCTGTGGCGCTGGAATCGTTGAAAGCGGCAGTGACAAGCCAATATCTTTGGCCGGTTACAATTCCCGCTTACCAACAATCGTTCGATCTGAATGGATGACATCCCAAACGGCACATGATCCCTAAATCGCGGCGCGAAGTTTGGCGAGGCGCTCGGCAGCGGCTTGGAATGTTTTTTCCGTTTTGCAGAATGTGAAGCGCAGGTGATTTTTCCCATCCGCGGGATTCCGATAAAAACTTGAACCGGGCACGGCGGCGACTCCGATTTCCGTAACGAGATGCTTGGCGAACGTCACGTCGTCAGGAAAGCCGAAGGCGGAGATGTCCGTCATGATGTAGTAGGCGCCGCGAGGCTTGAAGCATTTAAATCCCGCGCCGGTGAGGATACCGAGAAGGCGTTCGCGACGCGCGGAGTAGTCAGTAGCCAGTGAATCGTAATATTCCTGCGGAAACTTGAGCGCGGCAGCGCCGGCCTCTTGCAACGGAGCGGCTGCGCCCACGGTAAGGAAATCATGGACTTTCCGGATTGCGGACGTGACTTCGGGCGGGGCGATGGTCCAGCCGACGCGCCAGCCGGTGACGCTATAAGTTTTTGAGAGCGCGTTGATGGTGATGGTGCGGTCGCGCATGCCGTCGATCGTTGCCATCGAGATGTGCTTCGCGCCGTCGTAAAGCATGTGCTCGTAGATTTCGTCCGTGATGGCAAAGGCGTTCCATTTCACGCAGAGGTCGCGGATGCACTCGAATTCGGCGCGCTCGAAAACTTTTCCGGTGGGATTGTTGGGCGTGTTGAGGATGATGGCTTTTGTGGATGGGCCGAACGCGGCGGCGAGTTCGCCGGGATCGAACGTCCAATCGGGAGCGCGGAGCCTTACAAACCTCGGAGTGGCGCCGGAGAGAATCGCGTCGGGACCATAGTTTTCGTAAAACGGCTCGAAGACGACGACTTCATCAGCCGGATTGATGATGGCGAGCATGGACGACATCATCGCTTCGGTAGAGCCGCAGCAAACCGTGATTTCACGTTCGGGATCGATGGCGAGACCTTGCGTATGCTCGAATTTTTCGGCGATTGCGTTGCGGAGGGATTTTGCGCCCCAGGTGATGGCGTACTGATTGATGTCCGCGGCGATTGCGTCCTGCGCGGCGCGTTTGATTTCGGCGGGCGCGGGAAAATCGGGAAAGCCTTGAGAAAGATTTACGGCGCTGTGCTTGATGGCGAGGCGCGTCATTTCGCGGATGACGGATTCGGTGAATTGCGCCGCCTTGGAGGAAAGGCGCGAGTTATTGCGAGCGATGGTGGGAGCTGGAGTGTGATTTGCTTCTGGTGCTGGCTCCGGCTTTGCGGGGTTCATCAGGTTGCGCTCCGTAAAGTCTGCGATAGATATCCGCGTTGCGCGTGATGATTTCGATGTACTCGCGCGTCTCGGTGAACGGAATCGAGTCAACGAACTCGGCTTTGTCACGATAGGACTGGCCCGCGGTCCACATTTCCACGCGGTCTTCCCCGCCGTCGTACGCGCCCAGAGCCGCTTCCACGCTGCCAAACTGCTTCAGCAAATTCGAAACGTAAACGGTTCCGAGATGGATATTGTAATCCGGATTGAAAAGTTGCGCCTGCGAATAGCGGACTTTCGCCTGTTTGGCCATGAGGCGTGCCGTTTTTGGTTCGAGCTGCATGAGCCCGAGCGCACCTTGACTGGAATGCGCCTCGGGAGAGAAAGCGGATTCCTGGCGAATGAGAGCGGCAACGAGCATCGGATCAAGGCCGGCCTTCGTGGACCAATGACGAATGGAATCCTGATATGGAATCGCGTACGAAGTAAGCCAGACTTCGTGAGGCACATCAGCAAAAGGGCGATTCTCGAGCTGGGGGAAAATTTGACGAATGGTGACAATGGCCGCGCCAAAGTGCGATGCGTTGACGGCGGCTTGCGCGGCTTCAAATAGCAGGCGTGATTCGCCGGTGGCCGCGTAAGCAGCGCGGAGTTCAAGTTCGGCGGAGGCGTCGAAGGCGATTGAGCGCAGGGCATCGGCGCGCGCCTGGCGCTCAGCGGCTGCGGGGGGAATCGTATCTCCCAATTTCAGCGCAGGCGGCGGGGGCGGAATTGTGGAGAGCACGTCAGCATCTGCGACTGGCCCTTCGCCGAGGGCGCGCAGGCGAGGCATAGCCTGCGTCGAAAAGTAATTTTGAGGAAAGCGCTCCGTGAGTTTTCCGTAATAGCTCCGCGCCAAAGATGAATTTCCCGCTTCTTCGGCTAGATGGCCGAGAGAATAGAGAGCGTCTGCAGTGAATTGAGAGCCGGGGAAGCGCCGCAAATGTTCGGCGAGAAGTTCGGAGGCGTCCGGCTGGTGCTTGAGGACCTCGACCCATGCGACGCGCCAGTGCGCGGGAACGGCATTCGGCGAAGTGGGGAAACTTTCTTCGAGCCGCTTGTAGTAAGCGGCGGCGCGGTCTCGGTCGAGCTGAACCCAAAAGTAATTGCCGGCGAGAAAGAGAGACATTTCCGCCCAACGGCTGGAAGGGGCGCGCGAAACGGCTGATTCAACCGCCGCGACCAAATCGGCTTCCGCTTTTTGGGTTCGGTAAGAATCCGCGAGGAAATAAAAGCGCTCGGCATCCACGTCGGGATCGGTGACTGCGAGGGCTTTCATTTCTGATGGGCCCGCACCAAGTGCGACGCCGCATTCCAGGATGCGGAGTTCCGCGCGTTCATGTTCGGCGCCGGAGAGCAGCGGCAATATCTGGGAATATTCGTTGCGAGCTTGCGTCCAATCCTTGGCGACATAGAGAAGCGTGGCGCGTTCGGTGCGCTGCTCGATGGGAATTGGAGGAATCTTGTCACCCAACGTGCTGCGGAGAAAGCTGAGCTTCAGGCCGGCTTCTCGGGCGCGCTCCGTGGTGGGGTAGCGCAAATAAATAGACAGATAATTGGACGCGGCCTCGACAGGTTGG
>Ga0265338_10008170_pt1 | contig 12761 bp, 7 predicted proteins | sample 42126metaG_FD_193579 | JGI IMG/M metagenome (GOLD analysis project Ga0265338, IMG submission 193579) | Rhizosphere microbial communities from Carex aquatilis grown in University of Washington, Seatle, WA, United States - 4-21-26 metaG | ecosystem: Host-associated > Plants > Roots > Rhizosphere >... | reverse complement strand
CGTGTACGCGCGGCTGCGCTACGAAAGCGGCGTCCACCGGGTCCAGCGGGTGCCCGTGACCGAGGCGGGCGGCAGGATCCACACCTCCACGGCTTCCGTGGCCGTGCTCCCCGAAGTGGAGGAGACGGAGATCGAGATCAACCAGAACGAGCTGCGCATCGACGTGATGCGCTCGGGCGGTCCCGGCGGACAGAGCGTGAATACCACGGACTCCGCAGTGCGCATTACGCACCTTCCCTCGGGCATCGTGGTGCACTGCCAGGACGAGAAGAGCCAGCACAAGAACAAGGCCAAGGCGCTGCGGATCCTCAGGGCGCGCCTGTACGAGGCGGAAGAGGAGCGCAAGCACGCCGAGCGCGCCCAGGCGCGCAAGAGCCAGATCGGGTCCGGGGACAGGGCGGAGAAGATCCGCACGTACAATTTCCCGCAGAACAGGGCAACGGACCATCGCATCAATCTGACCTTGTACAAGCTGGATGCGGTGATGAAAGGGGAGCTCACCGAGTTCATCGACGCGCTCCGCCTGCACGCGCAGGAGACGGCCCTGACATCGGAGAGCACATGACCGTTCGCTCCCTGCTCACGCAGGGCTATGACACGCTTTTCTTCGCTGAATTGGACACGCCGCTCCTGGACGCCCTCGTGCTCCTTGCGCACGCGCTGGAAACGGACAAGGAGCACCTTCTTGCATCCCTGCCGGATTCGGTGAGCGCGGAGGACGAGGAGCGCTACCGCGCCCTGGTGGACAAACGCTGCGCGGGCACCCCGGTCTCCTACATCCGCCAGGTCAAGGAGTTCTACGGCCTGGAGTTTTTCGTGGACGAGCGCGTGCTGGTGCCGCGCCCCGACACCGAGGTGCTGGTGGAGAAAGTGCTCCAGCTCGTGCGCGGAGACCCGCGGCTGCGCCGTGTGCATGACGCGTGCACCGGCTCGGGATGCATCGGCATTGCGCTGCAGAAGACAGTGCCCCTGCTGGAGGTGAGCGCCTCGGATATTTCCCCGCCCGCGCTCGAGGTTGCCGGGGTCAACGCCGAGCGCCTCCTCGGCCGCGGGCTTCCCTCATTCCGCTCGGACCTGCTGGAAGGGGTGCCGGGGCCCTTCGAGGTGATTGCCTCCAATCCTCCGTACCTGCGCGATGACGAGGTGGCGGAGATGCGCAAGCTCGGCTGGCCCGAGCCGGAGCTGGCCCTTCGCGGGGGCGCGGACGGGACAGTCCTTGCGGAGAAGCTCATCCGCTCTGCGCCGGGAAAGCTCGTGCCCGGCGGCTGGCTGGTCCTCGAGGCGGCGCCGCCGCAGTTCAACAAGCTGTACGCGCTGATGGACCAGGCAGGCTTTCACATCATCGACGTGGAAAAAGATCTGGCAGGCAGCGACAGGGTCCTGGCCGGAAGGCTGGACCCCGCCACGCGGAGCTATCCTCATGCATGAGTACACTGCTTCGGCGAGTACACCTAAGGCTGGGCCTGATCATGCCGGGCCGGGGCTCGCCCCTGAGCGCGGAGAGATTCCCGCCGCGATTGCCGCGAACGAGGTTGCGGAGCTTCTCACCTATTTCAAGGAAAAGCTCGCCGTCTACACGCTGGAGGAGCGGGACAAGATACTCTCCGCCGCGGATTGGTCCCGACGCCTGCACGGAGAGCAGAAGCGCGCGTCGGGGGACCCGTTCTTCATTCACCCGCTGAGCGTCGCCTCCATTCTCGTGGACATCCACATGGACGCCCAGGGTGTCATTGCAGCCCTCCTGCACGATGTGCTGGAAGACACCGAGACCAGCAAGGCGGCGCTGCGCAAGGAGTTCGGCCGGGAGGTGGAGAGCCTGGTCCAGGGGGTCACGAAGATCTCCGTGCTCCGCGGAAGATCCCGGTCCCTGCAGCACGCCGAGACCATCCGCAAGATGCTCTTTGCCATGGTGAAGGACGTGCGCGTCATCCTCATCAAGCTGGCCGACAAGCTGCACAACATGCGCACCCTCCACTACCTGGAGGAGGAGGACCGCAAGCGCATTGCCATGGAAACCCTGGACATCTATGCCCCGCTGGCAGGCCGGCTGGGGATCTCCCGCATCAAGGATGAGCTGGAGGATCTCAGCCTCAAGCACATTCAGCCCGCCGTGTATGAGCAGATCCGGCAATTCGTGGCGGACCGCAAGATCGAGCGCGCCAGCTACCTGGAGCGCGTGAAGGTGGCCATCACGAAGGAGGCGGTCGCGGCCGGGATCCCCATCGAGATCGAGACGCGCGCCAAGCACTTCTATTCCATCTACCTGAAGATGCGGCGGCGCGGGAAGCCGCTGGAAGAGATCTTCGATCTTCTCGGACTGCGGGTGCTCGTCGAGTCCACCAGCCAGTGCTACGAGCTGCTCGGCCTGGTGCACAAGCTGTGGATGCCCATCGAAGGCAGGTTCAAAGACTACATCGCCATGCCCAAGTCCAACCGCTACCAGAGCCTGCACACCACCGTCATGGGCTACGCGGGGAAGATCATCGAGATCCAGATCCGCACGCAGGGGATGCACCAGACCGCGGAGAACGGGATAGCGGCGCACTGGCTGTACAAGAGCGGGGCGCTCAAGGAGGAGGAAAAGACAAAGGAGCTCTCCGTCATCAACAAGCTGCGCGAGTGGCAGGGGGCGGGCGCGGCTTCAGGGGACTTTCTGGACGAGATTCGCAAGGAGCTCCTGCGGGACTCCATCTATGTCTTCACTCCGAAGGGAGACGTGGTCGAGCTTCCCAACGGCTCCACCGCGATCGACTTTGCCTACCACATTCATACCGACATCGGGGACAAGTGCACCGGGGCAAAGGCGGACGGGGCCATCATTCCGCTGAAGGAGCCCCTGAAAAACACGCAGGTCGTGGAGGTGATGACCTCCCAGACCGCGCACCCGCACCTTGACTGGCTGCGCTACGTGAAAACATCCAAGGCGCGCTCCAAGGTCAAGCACTGGCTGGCGCTGAACGACCCGGGGCTGATCTTCGACCGCAACATCGTGGCCAGGAAGAAAGAGGAAGTTCCCCGCGCGCTCGTCTATCAGAAGCCCAAGGAAGGGGAGCCCGCAGAGACGGAGACGCAGATCCGCGATCCCTCCAAGGTGTCCATCAGGATCGGCCAGGAACGCAACATCATGATCCGCATTGCCCAGTGCTGCACGCCGTCCACGGGGGACTCGATCGTGGGCTACATCTCGCGCGGCAGGGGCATCACCGTGCACAGGATCGGCTGCCCCAGCATCGCCTCCATCAAGGACTTTGCCGAGCGCAGCATGGACGTGGAGTGGGAGACTGTTTCACCCAAATCCACCCGCAGGTTCCAGGTCACGGCGCGCCTGACGTCCAACCTGTTCTCCGAGATCGAGGGCGCGCTGAAGAAGTTCGGCGGCCACTTGATCGAGGGCAAGCTGGAAGAGAGCAACCACGAAGTGCTCCGTGGATTCTTCACCGTGGAACTGGACAATCGGGAAGATTTCGGCCGGGTGATGAAGAGCCTGCGCACAATCCCCACCGTGGTGAACATCCAGACAGGCGGCGCGCCTACCTGAAGGCAGGGGCTCCCGGCGCGCAAGCGCGCCTGCCGCCCTACGGATGCCGAGGGCGAGCGAGTGCGGAGTACCGCTCTGGTCGCGGGGAGCGGACTTCGTCCGCAGTTGGCGCCCAGTCCAGGGACGGCGTTCGCGCCGAACGGGTATTCCCGTATGGACGAAAGCGAGCCTGAAGCCAGCCCCTGCGAGCGGGAAAAAGGTGCGAGATATCCGGGCTAGAAGCTGTACCGGGCCTGGAGAAATACCTCGTTGTTGTGGGTGAGCTTTCCGAACGTCGTGGTCGAGGTGCCCTGGATCTATTTCCACCTCGGCGCGGCAGCCGTTGCAGGAAACTCGGGGACATAGACATAGCTCGGATCTTCCTTCTGTTTTTTCTTGATCTGGTAGAGCAGCTTCAGGCAGGCAGTAAAGCTCTGCTGGGGATTCTGCATATCCCCCGCCACTGCACGGTGGAACCTGGCCAGGTTGAAGCACGGCACGGCGGCGTACATGTGATGCTCGGTGTGATAGTTCATGTGCCAGTACAGGTAGCCGATCAGCGGATTGACCGTGACGGTGTGACACACCAGGCGCCAGTCCGGCACGTTCTCACTCAGCCCGGTGTGCTGGATGGCCCCTGTCAGGTTGGCCAGGATCCTCACGAAGAAGCTGCCGAACACAAGGAGATAGATCATCACCCAGAGTTGGAAGACTATGAATACCGCGATCAGCACGAGGTAGCCTCCGAGCACGAGCCTGGCCCACGCGCACATCGCGGCCCTGCGGGGATCGCCCTCCGGGAAGAGGGGATCCCAGGAGAAGTAGTCCACCTCGCCCCGTCCCAGGGCGTGAAGAATGTTGACCCGCATGAGCAGCGCGAACCATTTGAAGTCGAATGTGAGCCAGCTCACGAGGTTCACCCAGTTCAGCTTCTCCGCAACAGGCACCTGGATGACCTCCTTGTCCCTGCCGCGATGGACAGTGAGCTGATGGTGGAGCATGTGGCTGGCGCGGAAGTGCACCGGGTTGTTCCATGTGAGGAAACAAAAGAGCGTGTAGAAGAACTCGTTGACTCTCTTGTTCACGAACACGGTGCCGTGGCTCAGCTCGTGCACCGCCGCTGACATGCCGACCATGCCCTGGAAAAGCGAGTGAAAATAGCACAGCACGGCCATGGCCACCCATTGCCGCGTCTTGAAGAAGTAGAACGCCCCTGCGGTAGTCAGCACAAAGATGAGAAGGAAGCTGCCGGCCTGCAGCCAGCCCTTCAGATCGCTTTTCCGCGTGAACTCCTTGAGCGCTTCCCTTCCCACCGGAGTTCGATACCAGTCGATGTTCGAGGTTTCCATGACGATGCTCCCCGCCGTATCAGGCGTCAGTATATTGTACCACATGGACTGGCCCCACACGGATCCGGATGGCCGCCCGGTGATATTCACCGAGCGGGATCCACGGCCCCGGCCTGATGAGATGCTGCCGACCCTCCGCGGAAAAGCGGTGAGGCTCGAGCCGCTGCAGGAGAAGCATATCGATGCCCTCTGCGAGATCGGGTTCGATCCTGGCATTACACGGTTCATGACCACGGCCATGGAAACCCGCGAGGATATGGCGCGCTACGTGGGGAGTGCGCTTGCTGCCCGCACAGCGGGGAAGGCAATTCCCTTTGTGACGATCCTGCAGGCTGCGGGCGCCGCAGATCGGGTCGTCGGAACAACCCGGTTCCTGGAGATTGACCGCGGCAACCGCCGGATGGAGATCGGCGCTACCTGGCTGGGAAAGCAGTGGCAGCGCAGCAGGGTGAACACGGAAGCGAAATACCTGATGCTCCGGCACGCCTTCGAGGAGCTGAAGAGCATCCGCATCGAGCTGAAAACGGACTCCCTGAATGTGCGCTCGCGCGCGGCCATCCTGCGCATCGGGGCCCTGCAGGAAGGGGTTTTCCGCAACCACGTCATCACCGAGCAGGGCCGGATCCGTCATTCTGTATACTTCAGCATCGTTGCCGGGGACTGGCCTGCCGTCAAAGCGAGGCTGGAGGCCATGTTGGAGCGATAGGCCTCTCTGCGGGGAGCGTCGGGGCGGCCTTACCGGCCTACTGGAGGCGGGATGAAAAGTGTGATAGCGTGGCTGCGGCAGCGCGTCCCGCCGGACCGGAATCTGCAAATACTGAAGGGGAACTGAGGCTTTCAGATAGCTCGATGGCGTGCCGCGCATGAATACTGTCTCCTGCCCGCTGATCGTCATGGCATCAATTGCGTTGTATGTCGGGGCCAGCCATCTGGCACCGGCCGATGACCGGCTTCTTGGCCGCAAAAAAGAAAGGGAGAAACAAGGCAGTGTATGAGTGAGATATACATGGATCGGCATCTGGCCGCCGCGCGCGCGTCGCGCAGGGCCCCGGATGCGGGCACGGCCAGGAGATTCCGCTTGACTTTCTCCATGGCCCTCGTGAGCTTTGTACTGTGACAGCAGCCGCGGCCCCGCGGATCCGCTACCTGAACGGGCTCAGGTTCCGACGAGCCCTGATAGCAGGCGCCCGACAACTCATCGACAATAGAGAACGCATCAACTCCATCAATGTGTTTCCCGTGGCGGATGGGGATACGGGAAGCAACATGGCCGGCACGCTCGGATACATCGTGAACGGCATCGCCCCCAGCAGGGAGCGCGCCATAGACAGGATGCTCAGGTCGGTTGCGGACCTGGCCCTCTCCGGCGCGCGCGGCTGCAGCGGCACGATCCTTGCGCAGTTCTTTCACGGGCTGGCGCAGGAGATGGCCGACAAGGTGAAACTGACCACACGCACGTTCGGCCTGGGTGTGCACAAAGCGGTTGCCTACCCCTGGGATGCGGTCTCGGAGCCCCGCGAAGGTACGATCCTCACGGTCCTGCGGGACTGGGGGAACACGGTCTACGAGTGGAGCTCCCGGACGGATGACTTCGTGGAGCTGCTCCAGCATGCGTACCGAAGCGCGGCCAGGTCTCTTTTGCGCACCAGGGAAACACTGTCAGTGCTGACCCTTGCCGGCGTTGTGGACGCGGGGGCGCAGGGGCTCGTGCACATGCTGGCGGGCATCACCCGGTTCATCACCGCCGGCCGGATCGGGGAGCTTGACGCGCAGGCCCCTGAAGAAGTGATCGAAGAGAATGAGATCCCCGGGGAAGCGGTGGAAAACCCCGATTTCCGCTATTGCACGCAGTTCGTTCTTGAGGGCTCCGACATCGACGTCGGCCGGATAAGAACGGAATTGTCCGTCATGGGTCACGATCTGATCGTGGCAGGCTCGGCCGCCCGGGCCAAGATCCACATCCACTCGAACTTTCCCGGGCTGGTGTTCCAGAACGTCGTGCGGCACGGGGACATCGCCTCCCATCGGGTGGAGGACATGAGGGCGCAATACCGCGCCGCGCACACGGCCCACCCTGACGTGGCCATTGCCGTGGACTCGGCCTGCGACCTTCCCGCGGACGTGATCGACACGCACAACCTCCACATCGTTCCCTGCATCCTCGACTTCGAAGGCAAGAGCTACTTCGACAAGCTTTCCATCACGCCCGAGATTCTCTTTTCCCTTCAGCGTGATGCACAGAGCAGGAGATCCCACCCGACCACGTCTCAGCCGTCTCCCGCTGATTTCAAAGGACGCTATGAGTTCCTGCGCAGACACTACAAGTCAGTGCTGTCACTCTGCATGTCAAGCGGAATCAGCGGCACGTACGATTCTGCCCGTGCAGGGGCGAAGCTGGCCGGAGACAACGTCGACGTTATCGATACGAAGACTGTTTCCATCGGTCTCGGGCTTCTTGTGCGCACTGCCGCGGAGGCGGTGGAGCGGGGGGCAACCCGCGAGGAAGTCGTTGCCCTCATCAATCAGCTCATTCCCCGGGTGCGCATCCACTTTACCGTGCGTACCCTGGACAACCTTATCCGCGGCGGGCGGGTAAGCAGGATGAAGGGCCTGGCGGCGAACCTGCTCCACCTCAAGCCGATAATCCGCCTCAACGTGGAGACCCAGGGGAAGCCTGAGCAGGGGGCCACGGTCTTCGGTGTCAAAGGCGGCAGAAAGCGGATCCTGGGCATCATGGAGCGGGAGATCGATCCTCGCGTTCCCATGGAGTTCGGAATTGCCCATGCAAACGCGGAAGAGGATGCCCTCTGGTTCAGGGATCGGATTGCAGAACGTTTCACCCTTGCGCGGCCGGTGTTCATGGCTGAGGTGACCTCGGTCCTGGCCGCACATATCGGCGAGGGAGCGGTGGGCGTGGGGTACATTCTGCCGGAGCGCAAGGGGTGATCGGGGTCCTCCTCGTCGTTTTTTGCTCGTACCTGCTTGGCTCTCTTCCCACGAGCATCATCGTCGGCAGGGTCTTCTTTGGAAAAGATCCGCGTGAGCATGGCTCGGGAAACGCGGGGAGTACCAACGCGTTCCGCGTTTTCGGCTGGAAGGGAGGCGTGCCCACGGCTCTCGTTGACGTGGCCAAGGGGCTTGCTGCAACCCTCCTTATTTCGAGGATCCCCGTCCCGGCGGTGATTCCACACGAGCTGATGCAGATCGCCGCGGGCTGCGCTGCCATCGTGGGCCACGTATGGACCGTGTTCGCAGGCTTTCAGGGCGGCAAGGGCGTTGCCGCTGCAGCGGGAATGCTTATCGGCCTGTATCCGGTTGCACTTCTCGTCTGCCTCGGCATATTTGGAATTACACTGGTCTCCTTTGGAATTGTCTCCGTCGCCTCACTGTGCGCTGCCTTGTTGTTTCCCGTGGTCGTTTTCCTCCTGGATGCAGCCGGAGTAGCCCATGTATCATCGCTCCTTTTCTGGTTTTCCATCCCCGTGCCGCTGCTGATCTTCTACACTCACCGCGCAAACATCGGCCGCCTTGTGCGGGGCCAGGAGAGCCGGTTCCCGAAGTTGATGCTGTTCGCCAGGATTTTTCACAAGGTCAAGGCCTGAGCCTTCGGGGCTGGTCAACCTGCCCGCATCCACGCCGCGGCGGGTCGCCGCCATGCACCTGCGCCTCACCCCGGAAGGGCCCCCCGCGCCGCCGCCACCACCCCTATGAGCCGTTTTGCTCATAGGGCTTGCAGGGGAGACAGAAACTAACCAAAATAGTAATATATGCGCTCGCTTCAGATTGCACAGCAAGCCAACCGAGAGTAGTACCTTGCGGAATCCGGTTTCCATCAAGGGCATGATGGCAGAGCGGGCGCGACGCACAGCCATTGTGCTTGTATGCACAGTCCTCTTTCTCATCCCTACCCCTGCTTCACGGGGGGATTCAGGCCCTCCGCAGGAGCTTCCGCCTGATATTGTGGTAGCCACGTACCCGCTGCTGCCGGACACAGAGTCGTTCGACACAGTCATTGCCGACGCGGTTCGCTACAGGCTGATCAGCCGCGGGCTTGCCGTGAGCTTCCGGCCCGGCACGCCGAGCGCCGCGGATCTGGAGGCGCAGGCGCGGGAAGCCGGCGCTGTCGTCACGCTGAGCTGTACATATTCCGTGGTCGGTTCCCAGATGTCGATTTCCCTGCAGTGGCGCGATCTCCAGAAAAAGGGTCCTCCCGTTGTACGCGAGGAAAAAGGGCCCCTGGATCTCATGCTCGACTCGGTGATCTTCAAGGCACTCGACGACCTTCTGTCGTCCGTTCAGGAGAGGGTGAAACAGCTTGCCAGCCTGAGGCAGGCCGCACTGCAGGCGCAGGCCGACGCGCAGGCAAAGGTGGCACCCGCGAATGAGGAAGCAGGGCGTGTGCCTGTCACGGCCCCTATCGTGCCCACCAGGATGAACTATTCCTTTTCCTCCAGTTTCGCGTCATTCATCCCGATCGGGCCTGCCAGCTACTACTTCTCCGTCGGGATTTTCCCTTCGTTGCTTGCGAGCCTTCGATTCATCACTCCCGCGGGCCGTTTTGCCGTGGGACTGTACACGGGAGTGAACTTCTTCTCAGCCACGGGCCCTTCGGATTCCGCTTCGAGCTTCCTGGTACCTCTCGGACCGGACGTCCGATATGAGATTGGCGATGGGACCCCATGGCTCGCGTTTGCGCATGTCTCCGGGGGCCCTGTGCTGCTCGTGTTGAAAACCGGCTCACAGGGAACCCTCACCGATTTCACGGGCTTTGTGAAAAGCGGAATCGGCGTGTCGTTCATGTTCACACCGGGGTTCGGCATAAGCTTGGCCGCCGACTATGAGGTATATTTTGAGATGCCCTACCTGATCATGGGCGTCTCTCCGACTGTCATGGCTACCATCATATTATGAAGCGCAGAACCAGGGAAACTCGGGTGCGGCGAACGTCGATTCTCGGACTCCTCCTTCTCACGCTGGTACTCGCTTCCTGCAAAGAGGGCTCTTTCTATGCCGCCCTTGGAGATCAGATAGCCAAAACCACCTTGAGCATTGCTCCGACCGCAGCCACCATCACCGACCTGAGCAGTCTCACCTTCAGCGCCAGCGGCGGCACTCCTCCCTACACTTTTTCAATAGTATCCGGGCCTGGAAGCATCAACAGCTCCATGGGGCTGTTCACTTCCAATGGTGGCGGCACGGTGATCATCCGCGTCACAGACAAGAACAAGAAGACAAGTGACGCAGCGGTGACGGTGAACGCGACGGGGCTGCTCACCATCAATCCAAGCGCGGTAAACGTGGGTCCAAACGGGATCATACAGTTCGTAGCCAGCGGCGGAATACCTCCTTACACTTTCAGCAAGACGCTCTCCGGATCAGGCAATCCCACTCTCAATTCGGGCACGGGGCTCTACACGTCGGGATTCACCGTACCCGCAGTCGACAAGGTGATGGTTACCGACTCGGCTACTCCCACACCCGTCACGAAGACCGCGACGATTAATGTGGTCGCAGCCGCAACAAACGTGGACTATGCATTCCAGTTGTTCAACCCGCCTGCGGGTGGCAGCGGCGGGCAGCCCGTTCTCCCGGGATCCAGCTTCACGGTGATAAACAATGGCGTGGCGGCGGGATCTCGACCGCTGAGTTGGTGGGTCTACGTTTCCGACTCCCCGACATTCAACTCGGCAGGGATGCAGATCCTCTGCAACAATGTGACAGGAGGGCTGGGCCCCGGGGGCACAGTGCTTATCTCCATCCCGCCCACAGCCACCTGGCCCGTCGTACCGGTTCCGGGCGGGGCCACGAAATACCTGTTCTTCCAGATTGCCGCGGATGACGACCTGAATTCCAGCAACAACATTGCTGGTCCCATACCGCCCCTAGGGATCCATATCTCGCCGCCAAGCGTGGATTATTCCGCGACAGCGCCGAGCCACACGGGCCCCCTGGTGGCCGGCGGCCCCCTCAATGAGAGCTTCACCCTGCAGAACAACGGTACAGACCCTGGCGGCCAGAATGTACGCTGGACCGCCTACATCTCCTCCAACAACGCAGCTTCGATCAGCGCGTTTGACATCGTAGTCGCTGCAGGCACCAACGGTCCCCTTGGAGCCGCCCCCGCCTCGACGGTGGTCAACTTCAGCGGCACGTGGCCGACTGCACCAGGCCCCTATTATTTGAAGGTGCAATTGGCGGCAGCCGAAGACATCAACACGACGAACGACATCCAGGTCAGCGGCGTGTACAATACGACTTATGTCGACCTCACTCCTCCTGCTTCCCAGATTCTGTCCACCGGCGGCCAGGTGGCGGGCGGCCCGCTGAATGGCGAGTTCAAGATTCAGAACCTTGGAACCGCGAACACTACGCAGCCAATCGCCTGGACTGCTTATGTGGCACCGGTCCTTACTCCCAGCCTGGTGACCTACGTTGCCTCTGGATCTTTCGCCGGGCCCGTGAATACAGGGACGACTTCCGCGTTTATTCCCTTTGCAGGGACGTGGCTGACAGCTACCGGCACGTACGTCCTGGTGGTGACTCTGAGCTCACCGGAGGACGTGGTTCCGGGGAACAACACGGCGTCCAGCGTGGCCGGCTATGGGACGGTCCCTCCGAACATCGACTATGCGGTAGCTTCGGTGTCGAGCACCGGCGGGCAGGTGGCCGCGGGCCCAATCAACGGCACCTTCACCGTTCAGAGCATAGGCACCCACGCGGGAGCGCAGACCATTTACTGGACGGCGTACGTGTCCACGGACTCAACCGCAACGATTGATGGCGGGGCTGTCGTCATCGATTCAGGCAATCACATCGCCCTGGGGGCTTCCCCTGCTTTCGCGGTAATCACCTTTGGCGGCACATGGCCGAGCGCGCATGGAGCCGAGTACCTGAAAGTGAAACTATCCACGGCAGATGATATCAACACGACGAACGACATCCAGGTCAGTGCTGTGTACAACACGACTTATGTCGACCTCACTCCTCCTGCGGCCCAGATTCTGCCCACCGGCGGCCAGGTGGCGGGAGGCCCGCTGAATGGCGAGTTCAAGATTCAGAATCTTGGAAGCGCGAACACCACGCAGCCAATCGCCTGGACTGCTTATGTGGCACCGGTCCTTACTCCCAGCCTGGTGACCTACGTTGCCTCTGGATCTTTCGCCGGGCCCGTGAATGCAGGGACGACTTCCGCGTTTATTCCCTTTGCAGGAACCTGGCCGACAGCCACGGGCACGTGGGTCCTGGTTGTGGCTCTGAGCTCGCCGGAGGACGTGGTTCCGGGGAACAACACGGCGTCCAGTGTGGCCGGATATGGGACGGTCCCTCCGAACATCGACTATGCGGTCGCTTTGCTGTCGAGCACCGGCGGGCAGGTGGCCGCGGGCCCAATCAACGGCACCTTCACCGTTCAGAGCGTAGGCACCCACGCGGGAGCGCAGACCATCTACTGGACGGCGTACGTGTCCACGGACTCAACCGGCACGATTGATGGCGGGGCGGTTGTCATCGATTCAGGCAATCACATTGCCCTGGGGGCTTCCCCTGCTTTCGCGGTAATCACCTTCGGCGGCACCTGGCCAAGTGCGCATGGAGCCGAGTACCTGAAAGTGAAACTATCCACGGCAGATGATATCAACACGACGAACGACATCCAGGTCAGCGGCGTGTACAACACGACTTATGTCGACCTCACTCCTCCTGCTTCCCAGATTCTGTCCACCGGCGGCCAGGTGGCGGGCGGCCCGCTGAATGGCGAGTTCAAGATTCAGAACCTTGGAACCGCGAACACCACGCAGCCAATCGCCTGGACTGCTTATGTGGCACCGGTCCTTACTCCCAGCCTGGTGACTTACGTTGCCTCTGGATCTTTCGCCGGGCCCGTGAATACAGGGACG
>Ga0265338_10008169_pt1 | contig 12763 bp, 10 predicted proteins | sample 42126metaG_FD_193579 | JGI IMG/M metagenome (GOLD analysis project Ga0265338, IMG submission 193579) | Rhizosphere microbial communities from Carex aquatilis grown in University of Washington, Seatle, WA, United States - 4-21-26 metaG | ecosystem: Host-associated > Plants > Roots > Rhizosphere... | reverse complement strand
GGGCACCAGCGTGGCCACTTCCGCCGCCGTCTTATCGATGGTCTCGACACTGTTGTGCACGAAGTAGACCTGGCCGCCACGCTTGATCTCGCGCAGACAGGCTTCCTGTATCAGGCCGTCCTGCCACTCGCTGACGAAGGTCTTCACCGCCAGGCGTTCCTCCGGCGGCGTGGCGATGATGGAGAGTTCCCGCAAGCCTGCCAGCGCCATGTTGAGGGTGCGGGGTATGGGCGTGGCGGTGAGGGTGAGGATGTCCACCTGGGCGCGCAGCTGCTTCAGGCGTTCCTTGTGCTGCACGCCGAAACGGTGCTCCTCATCCACGATCACGAGCCCCAGGTCCTTGAACTTCACTTCGGGGCGCAGCAAGGCGTGGGTACCGATGACGATATCCACCTTGCCATCGGCCAGGGCTTGCAGCGACTGGTCCTGTTGCTTGCCGGTACGGAAGCGGGACAACACCTCGATGCGCACCGGCAGGTCCGCGAAGCGGTCCTGGAAAGTCTGGGCATGCTGCTGGGCCAATAGGGTAGTAGGGACGAGCACGGCTACCTGCTTGCCACCCTGCACGGCCACGTAGGCGGCCCGCAACGCCACCTCGGTCTTGCCGAAGCCCACGTCACCGCAGACCACCCGGTCCATGGGCCTGCCCTGGGTCATGTCCGCGATGACGCTGGCGATGGCCTTCTCCTGGTCAGGGGTCTCGTCGAAAGGAAACGCCTCCGCGAAGCCCTGATAGTCCGCTTGCTCCAACTTGAAGGCATGCCCTTCACGGGCGGCGCGGCGTGCATAGAGGTCAAGTAGTTCTGCCGCCACGTCCCGGGCCTGCTCTGCGGCACGGCGACGCGCTTTCTCCCAATCACCACTGCCCAGCTTGTGCAGCGGCGCGGTCTCCGGTGAGCTGCCGCTGTAGCGGCTGATGAGATGCAGCGATGACACCGGCACGTAGAGCTTGTCACCGCCGGCATATTCGAGCCGCAGGAACTCCGTCTCGAAGCCGCCCATGTCCAGGGTCTCAAGCCCCAGGTAGCGGCCTACACCATGCTGCTCGTGTACCACCGGCGCGCCGGCGGCCAGGTCCGTCAGGTCGCGGATTATGTCTGCCGGGTTGCGGCGGGTGCTGCGGCGGCTCTTCTGGCGGGCTCGTTCGCCGAAGAGCTGCTCCTCGGTGAACACCACCAGCCCTGCGTCTTGCAGATGCAGGCCGCGCTCCAGGGGTGCGATGCAGATGTTGAGGCGTTCGTCGCTCTCCAGGAAATCGACCCAACCATGCAGGGACGCGGGCTTCAGGTCGTGTCGGGCCAGCAGTTCGCTCAGATACTCGCGCCGGCCGGCGGATTCCGCCGCGAACAGGGCGCGGCCTTTGAAGCCCCGCAGGAACATCAGCAGCTTTTCCGCCGGTTCAGGCGCGCGGCTATCCACCCGCAGCATGGGCGGTGCAGTGGTGGAGAAGTTGACGCCTTTCTCCAGCAACTCGAAAGACTGGATGCCGATGCAGGCGTAGCCCGCCGCCGCTTCCTGCACGCGTGCCGGCTCCATCCATACCTCTTCCGGTTTTAGCAGCGGCCGTTCGATGTCGTGACGGCGTTGTTCGTAGCGTTCCTGGATCTGGGTCCAGGCCTGGGTGAGGGCTTTCTCCATGTCGTCCACGTAGGCGACGGTGCTCTGCTTCGGCAGGTAAGCGAAGAAGTCCGAGGTCTGGTCGAAGAACAAGGGCAGGTAATATTCGATGCCGCCGATGGCGATACCGTTGGAGACGTCGCGGTAGATGACGCTGCGCTGCGGGTCGCCCTCGATGCGCGCCCGGTAGCGCTGGCGGAAAGCGCGGATGCCGGCCTCATCTAAGGGGAACTCCTTGGCGGGCAGCAGGCTCAGTTCGTGCAGGTTGTCCCTGGAGAGTTGGGTCTCAGGGTCGAAGATGCGGATGCTCTCTATCTCGTCGTCGAAGAGGTCGATGCGGTAGGGCACCGATGAGCCCATGGGGAAGACGTCCAGGAGCGAGCCGCGCACCGCGAACTCGCCGTGTTCCATCACCTGGGTCACGGAAGCGTAACCCGCGGAGCTCAGTTGCTGGCGCAAGCCGTCCGGGTCCAGGCGCGCACCTACCTTCAGCATGAGCGTCCCGCCCACCACGTAAGCGGGTGGTGCCAGCTTCTGCATCAGGGTGGCAGCGGCCACCACCACGATGCCGCGTTTCAGGCCAGGCAGCGCGGCCAGTGTCGCCAGACGCTCGGAGATGATGTCCTGGTGAGGCGAGAAGAGATCGTAAGGCAGCGTCTCCCAATCCGGGAGAGACAACACCGGCAGGTCCGGGCCGCCGAGGTAGAAACGCAGTTCGGCGGTGAGGCGTTCCGCGTCGCGGCTGGTGGCGGCCACCACCAGCAGCGGCGCCGTCATGCGCGTAGCAGCTTCTGCCAGCGCTAACCCTGCCGCACTGCCATAGAGCTTGCCCCAGCGTTGGGCAGGCAGTGAAAGATCGAGATCGCGGGGTGCGAGGACGTTGGGCGGTTTATCTGGCATCTATGAGGCTGAAGCTTCGGATTAATCCCGGAACCGTTCGGTGAGCTCATCATAGAAGTCGATGCGGCGGTCACGCAGGTAGGGCCAGATGCGGCGCACGGCTTCGGAGCGGCCCATGTCTATGTCGGCCATCAGCACCGTGGGAGATGATGTGTCGGCCTGGGCCAGGATCTCACCCTGAGGCCCCGCCACGAAGCTGGAGCCCCAGAAGCGGATGCCGCCACCCACCTCGGAAGGATCCTTCTCGAAGCCGATGCGGTTGCACACCAGCACCGGCAGGCCGTTGGCCACGGCGTGGGCGCGCTGGATGGTGATCCAGGCATCACGCTGGCGACCTTGTTCATCCTGTGCATCCTCTTCCACCCAGCCGATGGCGGTGGGGTAGAGCAACAGGTCCGCGCCGGCCAGCGCCATGAGGCGCGCGGCCTCCGGGTACCACTGGTCCCAGCACACCAGCACCCCGAGCTTGCCCACGGAAGTCTGGATGGGCTCAAAGCCCAAATCGCCCGGCGTGAAATAGAACTTCTCGTAGTAGCCAGGATCATCCGGGATGTGCATCTTGCGGTAGATGCCCGCGAGCGTGCCGTCCTTCTCCAGCACCGCGGCGGTGTTGTGGTAAAGGCCCGGCGCGCGGCGCTCGAACAGCGAAGCCACGATCACCACGCCCAGCTCCTTGGCCACCGCACCCAGTTCCTGGGTGGAGGGGCCCGGGATCGCCTCGGCCTGGTCGAACACATGAGTGTCTTCGGTCTGGCAGAAATAGAGGCCGGTATGCAGCTCTTGGAGCAGCACCAGCTTGGCGCCCTTGGCGGCGGCTTCGCGGATGCCCTTGATGCTTTCCCGGAGGTTGGCGGCACGGTCGCCGATGCAGCTCTGCTGCACCAAACCGACTTTCAGGGATTTATTGCTGCTCATCGCTTAGGCCTTCTGCGGCACCACGCCGCGCGGGAACTGCATGGTCACGCAGTGCAGGCTGCCGTACTGATGGATCAGGGATCGGCAGGGCACGCCTACGATCTCGCGGCCGGGGAAGCACCTCTCGAGGGCCTTCAGGGCTGGCGCGTCCGCTGCATCATTATAGGTCGGTACCAACACCGCGCCATCCACGATCAGGAAGTTGGCATAAGTAGCGGGCAGGCGGCGGCCGGTGTGGTCGATGACCGCCTGAGGCCAGGGCAGTGGCACCAGCGTGTAGGCCTGGCCATCCTTGCGGCGCAAGCCTTTCAACTCTTCTTCCATGGCCTTGAGACCCTTGTAATGGGGGTCGCTGGCGTCTTCACAAGCCTGGTAGGCGATGGTCTTGGCGTCGCAGAGCCGTGCCAGGGTGTCGATGTGGCCATCGGTGTCGTCGCCGTCGATGGCGCCGTGTTGCAGCCACAGGATGCGGTCCACGCCCAGGTACTTCAGCAGCAGCGCCTCGATCTCGGCACGCTTCAACTTGGGGTTGCGGTTCTTGTTGAGCAGGCAGCTCTCGGTGGTGAGCAGGGTTCCTTCCCCGTCCACTTCGATGCTGCCGCCCTCCAGCACCAGCTCGATGCTCTCCATGGGCAGGTCGCCGAACGCGCCGGCTTCATAGAGGCGGCGGCTCAGGCGGTTGTCTTCCACGTGGGGATACTTCTCGCCCCAGCCATTGAAGATGAAGTCCAACAGCACCAGCTTGCCGTCCTTCTCGACGGTGATGGGGCCATGGTCCCGGGCCCAGGCATCGTTGGAGGGGAAGGTGAAGATATGCAGCCGGTCCACGCGGCCGCCGGCGGCCTTCACGTAGCCGCGGATGCGCTCTGCGTGGCCCGTATCCATGCAGGTGATCACCACCGGCTCACGCAGGCTGATCTCCTTGGCGATGGCGGTGTGGCAACGCTCGGCGGAGGCGTAATCCGGGTTCCACTCCACGTCGGAGCGGGGCCAGGTGAGCATCACGCCGCTCTGGGCGGCCCATTCCGGCGGGAGCTTGTAGCTCATCGTATCAACCCTAAAACAAACCGCGTGAGGTACCGCTTGCTTCAGCGGCACCGCTCACGCGGCGGGTGGTTCGGACGGTGGACCGGAGGAGTTAGCTGCCGGACTTCATCACCGTATGCAGGACCATATTGTATTCGAAGTACACCACGTAGTCCGGGTAGTCCCAACGGGTGATGGGCGGCTTTCCCACTGCATCATATTTCTGGACCGGTGTGCCGAAGATATGCTCCACGTTGGCCATGTTCATGCCGCGCATCGGCACGCTTGCCCCACCGGATTGCGGAGCTGCCATCGGCGTGGCCTGGACTGCGGGCGCCGGGTTGGCGGCAGGTGCGGCCGCCGGAGCGGTGGCGCTGGGTGAAGCGGTTGCTGGAGCGGCGGCGGCCGTGGTTGCAGACGGCGCCGCCGGCGCGGTGCTATCGGCGGGTGCGCTCTGGGTAGTGGCCGCAGATACCGTCACTGGGGCGGGGGCCGTGGATGCAGCGGGAGCGGTGGCATCAGCAGCCCAGAGGGTGGGCAGGGCAAAGAGCATCCCCGCAGCTAGGCCTAAGCTCAGGACAGGACGGCGCATGTCACAATCTCCCCTAGGACTTGAAGCTTAACTATATCACCAAGTTTCCGGCCAAAAACCCATCTAGAGCATCGGCTTAGCTGGATTTCTTGACATAAAGGCTCACCAGTATCCATGCGCTTCGATCCGCCCTTGCAGGAGGCCCGGCTTGAACGGCGTTACAAGCGCTTCCTGGCAGACGTGGTGCTGCCGGATGGCGAGCGTCTTACGGTCCACTGCCCCAACACCGGGGCGATGCTGGGCTGCGCCGATCCCGGCATGCGGGTGTGGCTGAGCCGTGCCAGCAACCCAGCACGGAAATACGCCTGGACCTGGGAGCTGGTGGAGGCGCTACCTGGGGTGCTGGTGGGCATCCACACCGGTCGTACCAATGCCTTGGTACGGGAAGGGGTCCGCGCCGGGGTCATCACCGAATTCCATGGCTATGGTGCCCTCAAGGGCGAAGTAATGGCAGGCGAGGGCTTCCGGGTGGACTTCCTGTTGCAGGGTCATGCGGACCTGCCGGATTGCTACCTGGAGGTGAAGAACGTGACCGCCGCGGTGCAGGACGGGATAGCGCTGTTCCCGGACGCGGTGAGTGAGCGGGCCAGCCGGCACCTGCGGGAACTCATGGCCAAGGTGCAGGCAGGCCATCGGGCGGCACTTTGCTTCTGCGTGCAACGGGATGACGTCACGGAAGTGCGCCCGGCGGATACCATCGATCCGGTCTATGGCCGCACCCTGCGGGAAGCGGCTGCCCACGGGGTGCAGATCCTGGCCTATGCGGCGCGCATGAGCCCCGAGGAAGCCCTGCTTTATCGCCCGGTCCCGGTCCGGATGCCCGAGGCGAGTCTGGGCCTGTGCCGGACTCGACGAATCTGAAAAATCCAGGGATGGATTTTTCAGAGTTTCATTAGGTCACACCCTATAATGCGCACCTATGTTTAGACCTTTCTCCTTGTTCGTGGGCTTGCGTTACTTCCGTGCCAAGCGCCGCAACCAGTTCATCTCCTTCATCTCCGGCATGTCGCTGGTGTCCATCGCCATCGGCGTGATGGCGCTCATCACCGTACTGTCCGTGATGAACGGTTTCCAGAACGAGCTTAGGGACCGCATCCTCAGCGTCACCTCCGACGCCACCATCTCCGGCTTCGAGAACCGCCTGGCGGACTGGCCGGCAGTGGTGCGGGATGCCAAGACCCAGCCCCATGTGATGGGCGCGGCGCCCTACGTGGAGGAGCAGGGCATGCTAGCCAACGGCGCCAACATGAGCGGCACCCTGATCCGCGGCGTGGTACCGGACATGGAACCCGCCGTATCGGGCGTGGGCAAGAAGATGGTCATGGGCAGCCTTCAGGACCTGACTCCCGGCAGCTACGGCATCATCCTGGGCAAGGACCTGGCCTATGCCTTGGGCGTGGCTCCCGGGGACAAGGTCACGTTGATGATCTCCCAAGGCAACGTCACGCCTGCCGGCCTCATCCCGCGCTTCCGTCGTTTCACCGTCACGGGACTCTTCGACGCCGGCGATTACGAATATGACCGCGGCCTCGCGCTGGTGAGCATCAAGGATGCGCAGGTGCTGTATAGCCTGGGTGATGACGTGAGTGGTGTGCGCCTGAAGGTGGATGACAAATACCTGGCGCCGGAAGTGGCGCGGAGCATGACGCAGCATTTCCAAGGCGCCTATTTCATCAGCGACTGGACCCAGGAGCACGTGAACTTCTTCAAGGCCATCGCCATGGAGAAGACCGTGATGTTCATAATCCTCTCGCTCATCGAGTTGGTGGCCGCCATCAGCATCGCCATCACCCTGGTGATGGCGGTGACCGACAAGCAGGCTGACATCGCCATCCTGCGCACCCTGGGTGCCAGTCCGCGTGCCATCATGGGCATCTTCGTGGTGCAGGGCACCATCATCGGTTTCCTGGGCACGCTCATCGGCCTGATATTGGGCGTGTTGCTGGCCACCTACCTCAACGACATCATGCATTTCCTGCAGCAGCTGTTCCACACCGAGTTCTTGCCCTCCAGCGTGTATTACATCAGCGACCTGCCGGCGGCCATCTACATGGCCGACGTTCTCAAGATCACCATCGCGAGCTTCGTGCTCACCGTGCTCTCGACCCTGTATCCCGCCTGGCGCGCCGCCAACACCCAGCCGGCGGAGGCCTTGCGCTATGAATGACGCGATCCTGCGCTGCGAGAAGCTGGTGAAGCACTTCCAGGAAGGCGACTACAAGGTCGAGGTGCTGAACAGCGTGGAGTTCAGCGTGGCACCCGGCGAAAGGGTGGCCATCGTCGGCAGCTCCGGCTCCGGCAAGAGCACGCTGCTGCATCTCCTGGGCGGACTCGACACTCCCACGTCCGGCGAAGTGCTGGTGGACGGTGCGCCCTTGAGCCGCATGTCCGATGCGGCGCGCGGCGTGTTGCGCAACCGTGCCATCGGCTTCGTCTACCAGTTCCATCACCTGCTGCCGGAGTTCACGGCGGTGGAGAACGTGGCCATGCCGCTGCTCATCGGCGGCACCGACCCTGCGGAAGCGGAAGCCAAGGCTGTCGATCTGCTGGGCAAGGTGGGTCTGGCGAAGCGCCTCACGCATCGGCCCGCCAAGCTCTCGGGTGGTGAACGCCAGCGCGCCGCGGTGGCGCGTGCGCTGATCCACCGGCCGGCATTGGTGCTGGCGGACGAACCCACCGGCAACCTGGACACCCATACCGGCGAACAGGTCTACGAGCTGATGCTGGAGCTGAACCGGGAGATGGGCACGAGCCTGGTGCTGGTGACCCACGACCCCAAGATGGCGGCGCGGGCACAGCGCGTGATGCAGCTCAAGGACGGCGTACTGTCCTCTTAAGACTTCTCTTCCTGGCGTTCCAGCCGGCGCAGTTTCCAGCGGCCGCGGATGGAGAGCCGCCAGGCCACGTCGAACACCACGTAGGCGATGATGGCGAAGATGATGCCTTCCGCCACGCTCCCCAGCAGCCATACCTGGAACCGATGCCAGAAGTGGGCCAGTTCAGGTATATGGATGGCCTGATCGGGGGCCTCGCGCACTTCGCGGGTGGGGTGGAAGGGATTGAGCAGGAACTTGCCGATCACGTAGCCCAGGTACCAGATAGGCGCGATGGTGAGGGGGTTGTTGATCCAGACCGCCGCCACCGCAACAGGCATGTTGATGCGGAAGTAGAAGGCGCCCAGTACCGCCAGCACCATATGTCCCGGTATCGGCAGGCAGCAGATGAATGCACCGAGGGCGATGGCCCGGCAGGTGCCGCGCCGGCCGATGTACCAGAGGGCTGGGTCATGCCACAGGAAATCGAAGGGACGCATGTACCATTTGCCGTGCAGCTTGGCATGCAGCTGCTCGGCATCGGGAACTATCTTGGAGAGGAACTTACGGGGCACTGCGCCTCCACGCATGCTGCGGAGCGGATCCGCATGTTGAGCATAGCCCGTCGCGGGGCGGGCAGGCATAGCTCGGAAATGAACTATATATAAGTCGTGACAGATAGCCCGCCCCAGGGCGGCGGTCATTATCCACGATTTCAGGGGTCTGGCCATGTGGAAGTCTGCGGCGGCGATGCTGGCCGGCGTGCTGACGATACTGGTATCGCCGGCGTTACCGGAACCGGGATTGCTGGCCGGGCTCGCCGTGCCGCTCGTGATGGCGGCTCTCTACTGGAAGCGCCTGCGCTGGCTCATGTTCCTGCCGCTGGGGGCAGCCTGGTGTTGGCTGGCCGCGGGCGGCCATCTCGCGACGCGTCTCGATCCCGCTCTCGAAGGCCGCGATCTCATGCTCACCGGCTGGGTCAGCAGCTTGCCGGAGCAGCGGGGCGGCCTCACGGAATTCCAATTCGACGTGGAATCCCTGGATGGGCGTCCCCCCGGTGCCGGCACGCCTAAGCTCGTGCGCCTCAGCATGGAGGACGTTACTGATGTGCCGCGGGCCGGCGAGCATTGGAGCCTCGAGGTGCGGCTGCGCCGTCCGCGGGGCTTCATGGATCCAGGCGCTTTCGACTACGAAGGCTGGTTATTCTTCCACGGCATCGGCGCCACCGGGTACGTTACCCATGCTGCGACGCAGTTGCCCGGCACGCGTCATCCCTTGCTACGCCTGCGTGCCGGATTGAGGGATCGCATCCAGTCGGCCTTGGCGGGCGATGCTTTCGCCGGCATGGCAGCGGCGCTCGTCACCGGCGACCAGGGCGGCATCAGCGAATCCCAGTGGCGGGTGCTGCAGGCTACCAACACCGTGCATCTCATGGCCATCGCCGGTCTGCACATCGGCGTGGTGGCAGGCTTCTTCTTCCTGCTGGTGCGATCCCTGTGGCGGCGCAGTGCATGGGCCTGCCTGCATGTGCCGGCCTCTGTAGCGGGGGCGATAGCCTCTCTGACGAGCGCGGCTCTCTATGCGGCCTTGGCTGGGTTCACCTTACCGACCCAACGGGCACTGATCATGCTCGCGGCTTTCACGCTTGGTGTGCTATCGCGCCGGCGCCTGGGGGCTGCCGACACCTTGTCCTTGGCCATGCTCGGCGTGTTGTTGTGGGATCCCTTGGCGCCGGGTGAGGCCAGTTTCTGGCTCTCGTTCACGGCGGTGGCCGCCATCCTGTTCCTGTTCAGCGGGCGCGTGAACAGGCCACGCGGCTGGTGGCACGACATGTTGCGCACCCAGTGGGCCGTGGCCATCGGTCTCTTGCCGGTGCTGGCATTCTTCTTCCAACAGGCCGGCATGGCTTCGCCTCTGGCCAACTTCGTGGCGGTGCCGGTATATGCGCTCTGCGTGATCCCGCTGGTGCTGGCCGGCAGCGCACTGTTGCTGGCGTGGCCTTGGGCCGGTGCGGGTCTGTTGAAGCTCGCGACCCTGGTGATGTCCTGGATCTGGCCCGTGCTGGAGGGCCTCGGGAGTCCAACTTCGCTCATCCTCGATGCGCCCTCCGTGAGTTGGTATCTCGCAGCACTGGCGCTGCTGGGCGCGGCATGGATCATGCTGCCGCGCGCCGTCCCGGGCCGTGTGCCGGCGGTGCTATTGTTGCTGCCGCTGTTCATCGCGCCGGCTTCAGGGATTGCGATCGGCGATTTCGATGTGACCTTGCTGGACGTGGGGCAAGGTCTGGCACTGGTGGTGCGCACCGCGGGCCATACGCTGGTATACGACACCGGTCCGCGCTTCCGTTCCGGCTCGGATACGGGCCAGGAGGTGCTGGTGCCGTACCTACGTTCCCAAGGCCTGGGTGCACCGGATCTGGTCATGATCAGTCACGGCGACGCAGATCACGCCGGTGGACTCACCGGTCTGCGCCAGGCCTTCCCTGATGTGCAAGTGCTCACGGGAGACATGGCGCGGGTGGCCGATGCCAAGCCGTGTTCACGCGGGCAGCACTGGGAGTGGGAAGGGGTCCACTTCGAGGTGCTCTCGCCCGACGCGGGCGATCCCCTCACTGGCAACGACGGTTCTTGCACGCTGCGGGTGAGCAGTCCGGCCGGTAGCTTGCTGTTGCCGGGGGACTTGATGAAGAAAGGCGAGGCGCGCCTGCTGGCCATGCAGACGTCGGGACTGCAGAGCGACGTGCTGGTGGCGCCGCACCATGGCAGCAATTCCTCCTCCACACCGCTGTTCGTCGCCGCGGTGCGTCCGCGCGAGGTGCTGTTCCCGGTGGGCTACCGCAACCGCTGGGGCTTCCCCAAGCCGGAGGTGGAAGCGCGTTACCTGCCCATCGCCGGCCTGGCGGACACCGCGACCGACGGCGCGCTGTTGCTGCATTTTCGGGCAGGTTCGAGGCCTGGCATCGTGTCGCGCTGGCGCCGGGAGCAGCCGGCTCTGTGGCGGGAACCCTAGGGGATACAGGGGGTTTCCAGTATCATTCGAGTGTCCGAAGACCGGGGAGCGGCATGTTCGAGATCATCAAGGCTGGCGGCTGGATCATGGTCCCGCTGCTGCTGTGTTCCGTCATCGTGGTGGCCATCATCGCTGAGCGCCTCTGGAGCCTGCAGGCGGAGCGCGTGGCGCCTGAGCACCTGGCCGCCCAGGTCTGGCAGTGGATCCGCAACGGCGAATTCAACGAGGAGCGCATGCAGGCCCTGCGCACCGGTTCGCCCTTGGGCAGGCTCCTGGCCATCGGCATCCTGCATCGCAGTTCCGACCGGGAAGTGCTGAACGACGCCATCTCCGACGCGGGCCGTCACATCGTCCATGAGCTCGAGCGCTATCTCATCACCCTGGGCAGCATCGCTACCATCTCGCCCTTGCTCGGCCTGCTCGGCACGGTGCTGGGCATCATGCATGTGTTCGCCGCCATCTCGGTGGCGGGCTTGGGCAATCCTACGGCCCTGGCCGGCGGCATCTCCCAGGCGCTCATCACCACCGTGGTGGGCCTCACCATCGCCATCCCGGCCTACGTGGCGCACCGTTACTTCCGCGGCCGCGTGGAGGACCTGGTGGTGCGCATGGAACGGGTGACCATGCGGCTCATGAACGCCCTGCAGGGGCGCCAGACACCAGCGGATTGGCAGCGCAGGGGTGACCGTGAGGCTGCGTGAAAGCAAGCACTGGGAAGACCCGGAGCTGAACCTGATCTCGCTGGTGGACGTGGTGCTCATGATGCTGGTGTTCTTCATGATGACCACCCATTTCATCCAGAGCACCAGCGTCAACGTACAACTGCCCAGCGCCGGCACGCCGCCGGTGTATACCCGCAACGACGGCATCGAGGTGACGGTGGATGCGGAAGGCCGCTTCTTCGTGGACCAGAAGCCGGTGCCGGGTTCGGACGCCGTCAGCCTGCGTGAAGCATTGCTAGCTGCCGCCGGCGACAAGCGCGACCAGCCCATCATCCTGCGTGCCGATGCCCGCGCCACCCACCAGTCCGTGGTCACGGTGATGGACGTGGCAGGTGCCTTGGGATTCGCCCAGTTGCAGATCCTCACCACTGAGACCCAGGCCAGTCACTGACATGAGCAGCAGCGACAAGAGCGTGTTCCAGATCTACAAGCGCCTGATGAGATACGCGCTGCCGCATTGGCCGCGCTACCTCTTGGCCATGATCGGCATGGCCATCTACGCTTTCACCCAGGCCGCTTTCGCATCGCTGATGAAGCCCTTGTTGGACAAGGGCATCCTGTTGCATGACCCGGCTGCCATCCACCGCCTGCCGCCGGAGGTGATCGGACTGTTCCTGCTGCGTGGTATGGCCGATTTCCTCGCTGCCTACAACATCAGTTGGGTGGGGCGCAGCATCATCAAGCGCATGCGCGAGGAGACATTCGGCCAGTTGCTCAGGCTGCCATCGCGATATTACGACTCCATCTCCTCTGGCATGCTGCTCTCCAAGATCACCTACAACATAGAGCAGATCGCCGATGCCACCACCAACTCGGTGACGGTGCTGGTGCGGGATGGCCTCACCATCATCGGCCTGGTCGCGGTGATGTTCTACCAGAGTTGGGTGCTGTCCCTGTTCATCCTGGTGGTGATGCCCATCATCGCCTTGCTGGTGCGCTACATCAGCGAGCGCTTCCGTCGCTACAGCCGTCGCATCCAGGATTCCATGGGTGACGTCACCAAGGTGGCAGACGAGATCATCACCGGCCAGCGCATCGTCAAGCTGTTCGGCGGCCACGACCATGAGACGCAGCGCTTCGACCAGGTGAATGAGAAGAATCGTTATCTCAACATGAAGCTGATGCTGGTGAACGCGGGCTCCAGCCACATCATCCAGCTCATCGCGGGT
>Ga0265338_10008168_pt1 | contig 12763 bp, 12 predicted proteins | sample 42126metaG_FD_193579 | JGI IMG/M metagenome (GOLD analysis project Ga0265338, IMG submission 193579) | Rhizosphere microbial communities from Carex aquatilis grown in University of Washington, Seatle, WA, United States - 4-21-26 metaG | ecosystem: Host-associated > Plants > Roots > Rhizosphere... | reverse complement strand
GCGATCTGCGTGCCGATGTACTCGATCCGGGCATCCAGGGCACGGATGCCAGCGAGGTGGTCGCGGGCGATATGGACCCGGACGCGGCCCACGTCATCGGCCGGGCGGATGAGGGCGAGCAGCGCCGGGGCCTTGTTCGCCGGCAGTTCGCGGCGCATTCCGCCAGGAGTCAGCTCCGCCAGCAGCCGGTGCAGTCGGTGCACCGCCTGGGTGCGCTGCGCGGTGAGCTCCTCGCGCCGGTCACACAACAGCCGCAGGCTCACCAGGGCATCGTCACCGCCACCGGGAGCACACCGGTGCCATCCAGTGCCGCCAGGCCGGCCGAGACCGCGTCGTGTTTGTCGGTCTTGCGGCCATGCCCGCACGAGTACACCCGCACCCGGGCAGCCAGCTTGGCCGGCACATCCAGACCGCCTAGCCGTCAGCGACCAGCCGCTGAGCCAAAGACCGGCCCGCACTATGGCATCCTCCGGCCGCCCAGCGCCGCTGGGCCCACCGCGCCGCGAACACTGTCAGCTGCGCATAGCCATCCTCACTGTTCGCGAAACCGGGCCGACTCGATCAGCGTCTTGGTCACCGGGTCCAGCACCGCGGCGGTGTTGCTGGCCTTATGCGGGTTCACGGCGATCATCACAACATCGTTCAAGAAGGTTCCTCCTAGCCATCGGCGGTGTCTTCTGGCGAGGAGGGCAATGCAACTTCGGGCAGCAGCCGGTCATCGATCAGCTCACGCAGCGGAGCCAGGCCCTGCTCCGCCGAGGGGGATTTTCCCCGCCGTAATGAGCAGCCTCCCCCAAAAGCCCATCAGCTTCCGCACTGTGCACCATCCTGGCCGAGCTAGGCTCTTGACATGTAATGGACATGATCGTGGTTCTCCCTTCGTAACAGTGACCATTCCCACTGGTCACTCAGTTCCCTTTGATCACCCCTTACACACCTGGAGAGAACCACCGAGATCATTTATTCTTACATCTCAAAGGGAGTCTGATCTTTGCAGCGTAGTCAGGGGACTGGTCAAACGATATGCTGCCAGCCAGGCAGGCAGGCAACGTGCTATCTGTGATCTAGGAAGGATCCCACCATGCGAAGCGGTGCTGAGCGGGTGTCGGCCGGGTCGCTTTCCGAGCGGGTGCAAGACTCGCAAGAAGAGCGGGCCTCCGGCAGTACGGGGATATTCGCGCTGGCTCGCAAGATGCCCGACGGGGCTGTGCGCAAGGGAAGCTAGTCATTGATGCGTGGGCTGGTCACCTTTGTCGGCAGTTCGGTCAGTCACGCGGACTGGCTCGCGCTGTCGGAGCGGGGAGTGCCCATAGAATGGATCTCCATTGCTGATCTTCTGACGGTTGCTCGGATCGAGATCGGTAACGGGCGATCGACGGTGGTCACAGGGCTGGAAGGGCGTTCCGCTCTCTGGTACAACCCGGGTTCCTTCGACGCGCTCGAGCTCGATCTGCGCTTCGGTCATGTCGGCGACCAAGGGGACTTCATCCTCCGGCAATATACGGCACTGCTGGCCTGCGTCGAGGACGGGCTAGACTGCATCGACCCGCCGTCCCTGCAACGCCGCCGCGCGAACAAGCTGATTCAGGCCGTCGAGATGAACACGCTAGTGCCCGATCTTCTCATCGAGACGAGGGTGACGTCGGATCCGCGGGAGATGCGACCCGGTGACGTTGCGAAACACGTGAGCGAGACGCGCCGGGTGACCGACGACACCGCTTTCTACGCCTACCGGCTCAGCGCCGGTGATATAACGGACATGGCTAGCGGCGCCCGGGCGCCGATCATCTGCCAGCCCTTTATCGGAGCGCCCCGCGAATACCGCACCTTCTGGTTCGGCGAGCACGCCGTTACTGTGCAGATCCCGCGTCCGGGCAGCGGATCTGAGGTCGATATCCAGTTTTTCCCGAAATTGATCGCGGACGCGAAGGTGGTCGAGACTCCCGTGGAATTGCCGTGGTCGAGGATTCGGGACGGCATGGGACTTTCGATGTTCGCGATCGACTACGTCATTCCGGCGAGCGGCCCCTTGGTATTCGAGATGAATCCGGTCTTCAGTTGGGCCTGGCTGCCACCGGATTGTGTCGATCCGGTGGCGGAGGCCGTGAAGAGAGCGCTCGAGAATTTCTGATCTGGAGGAGACCAGGTGGGTGGACTACGCGTGGCCTACGCCGGTCACGATTTTTTCTTTTCGTGTCTGCAGCAGGTGCTGAAGCACAAGGACGTCGAACTTGTCTGGTGCCTCACCGAGGCGCCGGACGGATTGCAGCCGGCGGGAAGCGTTCGCGGGCTGGCCGAGAAAGCCCGGGCGCGGGTGCACACGGGCCGCCCGACGAAGGAGATGCTGGAAGAGTTCAACGGCTCGGACATCGACCTCCTCGTCTGCGCCGCCTACATGTACAAAGTGCCGGTGAGCGAAATGATGGTGAAGTGGGCCGTCAACGTTCACCCCGCTCTGCTCCCGCAGGGAAAGGGTCCGAACCCGCTGCCCTATCTGGTCACGGACTTCCCGCAGCTTTCCGGAGTTTCGATCCACGAGATGACCGAGGAGATGGACAGCGGGCCGCTGCTCCTGCAGACGCCCATCCCCCTGGACGGGGGCGACGGGCTGGACGAGTTCTACCTAAAACTGCTCGCCGCCTCGGCGCGGCTGCTGAGGGAGTTCCTCACCGACGTCGAGGGCTACTTCGCGCGGAAAATCGTGAGCGGGGAGGGCTCCTACTGGCCGGAGAAGACCGACGAGCAGCGTACGGTGGTGGCCGCCGTAGCTACGGCGTCGGAAGTCCGCGCCTTCCACTCTGAATTCGGCATGTTCGGCTTCCTGCTGCGGCTGGCCGACGGGACGACGCGGGAGGTCAAGAACCTTAAAGTGTCCACGTGTGAACACGACTATCGGCCGGGTAGCGTTGTGGGAGAGTTGAGCAGCGGAACGGTCGTCGCAGTCAGCGACGGTTTGCTGCGTTTCTTCTAGAGACCGGGAGCATGACGGTGCTGGGGCGGGTCTTTCTCAGTCACACATCCGAATTGCGCCAGTATCCCGCGCACCGCTCCTATGTTGATGCGGCGGAGCGGGCGGTCAAGCGCGTGCAGGACACGCCCCTCGATATGGCGTACTTCACCGCCGAGGCCCGCCCGTCCGCGGACGCGTGCCGGGAGGCCGTCGCCGCCGCGGACGTCTACGTCGGCATCATCGGGTTCCGCTATGGGACGCCTATGAAGGACGATCCGTCCCGGTCGTACACGCAGATGGAGTTCGCCGCGGCGACCGAGGCCGGCATACCCCGGCTCGTTTTCATCCTGGATGAGAACACCGAGGGACCGTCGGCCCTATTCCGCGACCTTGAATTCGGGAACCGCCAGGAGCAATTCCGCCGCGAGCTCCTCGACTCCGACGTCACGGTGCGCATGGTCTCCGATCCATCCGACTTGGAAACCGCGCTCTACCAGTCGCTGGTGACGCTCGACAACCACGCGGCCACGAGGACGCACGGCGGTCTGCCGGCTGAGGCGTCGCACTTCACCGGCCGGGACGGGCCTCTCAATGAGCTGATGGTGCAGATCGCGAGGGATCGCCCGCGCGGAACCGTTGTCTCGATCTACGCGATCGACGGCATGGCGGGCGTGGGAAAGACGGCGTTCGCCCGCCACGCCGCCCAGGTACTGGCCGGGAACTACCGGGACGGGTCCATCTGGATCGACCTGTACGGCCACACGCCCGGCATGGAGCCGCGGGACCCGGCGGAGGTCTTGGAGCAGCTCATGATCAGGCTGGGGACGCCGCCCGACCGGATCGAGAAGGGCATCGTCGCCCGTCGCGAGCAGTGGCGACAGCTGGCCCACCACCGAAAGTTGCTGATCGTGCTGGACAACGCTTACAGCAGCAACCAGGTGCAGCCGCTGATGCCCGAGGCGCCCGAGTGTCTGGTGCTGGTTACGAGCCGCCGGAAGCTCAGCGGGCTCACCGATGCGTATCCCCTCTACCTCGACGTCCTCGGGTGGGAGGAGGCCGAGACGCTCTTCACCCGCCTGGTCGGGGAGGATCGGTGCGCGGACCGCCGGGCCGTCCGCGCGGTGCTAGAAGCGTGTGGCCGCCTGCCGCTCGCGATCCGCCTGATCGCCGCCCGGCTGCGGCATCACCCCGGCGAGATGGTCGCCGACGTCGCCGCGGACCTGGCGGAGCGGTCAGGTGCGCTGGACGCGCTCGAGGCCGAGGACCTGTCGGTGCGGGTGGCGTTCGATTGGTCGTACCGGTCACTGACCGAGGCGCAGCAACGGGCGTTCCGGCTCCTCGGCTGGCACCCGGGACCGGAGTTGAGTCAACAGGTCGTCGCCGCGGTCGCCGGCTTGAACCCGGCCCCTGCTCGGCGGATCTCGCGGCAGCTGGCCGATCACAACCTCCTTGAGGAGGTCGTGATGCCCGGGGTGCCGGGCGCGCCGCGCTACCGCATGCACGACCTGGTGCGGCTCTACGCCCGGGAGAAGGCCGTGTCGGAGGAGCCGACTGGCGAGGAGGCTGCGCTCCTGCAGCGCCTGACCACGAGCTACCTAGCGGCGCTCAGACTCGCCGACAGCCTGCTGAGCGCGGGCGGGGAGGACGCCAGGCGTCCTGAGAGCCCGGTCAACCTGGTGGACAAGCAGCAGGCCCGCGCCTGGATCTCCGTCGACCGCCGGAGCATAGTGGCCTGCGCCGATGCCGCGCCGGTGGGTCGCGAGGTCGCTATTATGGCCTCCATCGCCGCGCAGCACCTGCGGGCTCTGGGCTATTGGTCGGACGTCCGTCGTCTGCACACGCGTAACATCGAAATCTACGACGAGCTCGGCGACGCCGCGGGCCAGATGTCGTCGCTCTGGCGGCTCGGCGATGTCGAGCGGCTGCTCGGCGAGTACACCAGGGCCAGCGAACATCACGAACGCGCGCTCGCTATGGCGGAGGCTGTCGGCGACCGGATCGCCATGACGGCGATCCTTTGCGAGCGGGGCGATGTCGAGCGCCTGGTCGGCGAGTACGAGAAGGCGCGCGTCACCTACACCGACGCGCTCGCCCTCGCCCGTGAGCTGGGCGACGGTCGACGCACGGCCGCGTCGCTGTGGGGCCTGGGGCACGTGTCGTGGCTCCTCGGTGAGTTCGATCAGGCCCGGGAGGCGTACGGGAGAGCCCTGGAGGAATCGCGGGAAGCGTTGGATACCCGGGTCGAGGTGCTGTCGCTGTTCGGGCTCGGCGAGGTGGAGCGGATGACCGGCCACTATCCCGAGGCGCGGGACCATCACTCGGAGGGTTTCCGGATCGCGCGGGACACCGGCGACCGCGGCGGTCAGATCGACACGCTGTGGGGTCTGGCCGAGGTGGAGCGTGCGGTCGGGGAGTGTGCGGACTCGCGGATCCACCATAACGAGACGCTTCTGCTGACCCGCGAGCTCAGCGAGCGCGCCAGCGAGTCCCTCACGCTCTGGGCTCTGGCCGAACTGGAGGTGATGGGAGGGAAGCTCTTCGAGGCGCGCGACTACCAGGTGCAGGCACTGGAGATCGCGCGTGCCATCGGCTTTCCGCGTGCCGAGGCAGATGCACTGTGCGGGCTCGCGAAGATCGAGTGGTCGACAGCGCAGCTCGAGAACGCGTGGCTGCATCAAACCCAAGGCCTTGAACTCGCGCGAAAGCTCGGCGCCCGAACCACCGAAGTGGCGGCCGAGAACGGCATGGCGCAGCTCGAGGCGATCGGCGGCGACCTCGCGAAGGCCGGGGAGCTCTACGCGAACGCGCTGTCAGTGGCGCGGGAAATCGGGTACTGGAGGGGCGAGGCGGAGGCGCTGCTGGGTCTTGCCGAGACGCGGCGCCTGGCCGGCGACAGCGTCGTCGCGCGCGACCACTATGGCGAGTGCCTGGAGTCGGCCCGGCGCCGCGGCGACACGCCCTGCGAGGCCAGGGCGCTGACCGGGCTCGGCGACGCGGCCGCCGCCCAGGACGGCGAGGCCTGCGAACACTGGCAGGCGGCAGCGAATCTTTACCGGCGGATGACCCTGCCGATTCCCGCCAGCCTCAAAGCATCGCTAAGAACCTGCCAGGATCGGTCCGCCTGATTGGTCGGGGTGGACCCTTGGGCTCAGGCCCCGGGTCCCGTTCTACGTCATCAGAGCCGAGCGCGCCCGGCGCTTTGACAACCTGTGCGCACACGTCGGACGCGATCCCACCGCTATCCGGCATTCAGTGGTCTGCTTCCGCCGCTGACGCCGTGGGACCTGACTTCGGCCAAACTAGTGCGCAAGTCAGTGGCCATTGATCGCTTCGATGGCGATGCGGAGTTCGTCGGGTAGCGGGTCGGCCGCGGTGGCCGTCCTGGCGTAGAGAGCTGGCACTCAGCCGCACAGGCTGACTCTCGATGACACGCCGGTCCGGCGCAGCGGAGGCTCTTGTTGAACAGCCGTGCGGGCAGGAACCGGCTGGCCCGGGAAGCCCGCCGGTGGCAGGATCGGCGGGTGAATATCCCGCCGCGTACCGCGACCGACAGCTACCTGGCCGGGATGGGCCTGCAGCTGGACATTGCCTTCGACGTGGACCTGGGCGAGCTGGCCAGGGGCCACCACATCGTCGCCCGTGGCATCATGTTCGGCCGGGCCATCCGGGTGCCCGGGCATGATCCCGGCCAGCTCCGCGCGCTGATGCGCGCGCAAGACGATCCCGGCAATGGCGGCGGGTTCTTCAAGCGCGGCGAAGGGCCGCAGCTGGCCTCCTGGGAAGAGCAGTTCACCGAGGCGGAACTGCACTACGAGATCGTGCCAGGGCTGTCCGCCGCCGAGGCACGTCCCGGCGGATTCGCCTGGGACTGGAGGCTTTCCGCGAGCGATGACGCCGGCACCGAGTACAACGACAACAACGGCGGCACCTTCGACAGCAGGAGCGAGCAAGCCGCCTCACACGGCACCAGGGACCTCGGCGGTCAGATCCCGCCGGAAGCCAGCCGCCTCACGCTCACGTTCCAGCCGGCCCCCGGCTGGGTACCACCCGGTCCCTGGCGCCGCCAGGTCGACATCGACCTGCACGAGCACCGCCTGGCCCGCTGACTGCCACACCTTCCCCCCGGCGCCCCCTGCATCGCCTCAGCGAAGAATGCCCATCGAGGATTGCCTTGGCCCTGAGTCCGTCGAAACTGCCTGTTCGCCAGCGGGGTGGAGTTCATCCGAGTCACGGACAGTGGATCATGATCTTGCGGAAGCCGGCTTCGTGGTAGACGCGCTGTACGAGCTGTACGCGCCGATCGTGCAGCTCGCCGGTACCGCGTCACTACCGTTCGCCTGCCCGGATCCACACCGACACGTGAGCTGGTTCCAGAGCGTTCTCCACGACGGCGGCCAGGTCGTCGCGGACCGAGTCCAGGTCAATCGCGTCTTTTAGCCGGGCCGCGAACGCCGTCACGGTCTGGTCGGCGTCATACCGTGCCCGGTTGAACCGGCGGTCCACCGCGTGCTGCACCCGCCGCCGCAGCGGGTTGAACAGTGCCGCCGCGGCCAGCGTGGACATGGCCACCGCTGCCGAACTGTGGAGCCGCAGCACCTGGGTGGCCAGCAGCACCAGCCCGGCGTATACCCCAACCAGCAGGCCGGTCACGATCGCGTAGGCCAGGGTCCGGCTGATGATCCGGTCGATCTCATAGAGGCGGTACTTCAGGATCCCCACACCGATGCCTACCGGCAGCGCGGCCAGCCCGACCCCGAGAATCTCTCCTACGACACTGGTCGAGCTGAACCCGAGCGACGCGGCAACCACGACCAGGGTAACCGCGGCGCCGGTGGCCAGCCACTTCAGCTGCTGGCGCCGCTCGCCCGTGGCACGCCGCCAGCTAAACACCTGGTGGGCCACGAACGACAGCACGAGCACCAAGATCAAGCCCAGGCCCAGGGGCGCCGCCACGGCGAGAAGGCCGCCGTGCGGCCGCCCGGTGCTGATCAGGTTGCCTGCGGCGTCAATGCGGACGTCATGACGGGCCACGGCGGTGACCGCCGGGGCAGAGACGGCCGCCGACGCCAGCGCTCCGGCCACCACATAGGCCCGCAGTACCCACCGCCAGCGCCGCGCCGCTAGCCTGCCGTCCGGGAACAGCAAAATCACCACCGGGAACAACAGCAGCGCCGGTGCCCACAACGGTCCCAGCACGACGGCAACCGGGGCCAGCGGGAGGCCATGATGGCCGAACCGGTAGTACAAGGCGGCATACCCGCCCGCAACGCCGCTCAGCAGGAACACCACGATCCAGGTGATCAGGATCCAGCCGATCGGATTGCCCGGCTGGCGGTGGGCCACGACGAAGCCCACCGCCGCGTAGACCACCACGACGGGGACAATCGGCCCCGAGCCCAGGACCGACAGCTGACCGGTCAAGGCGCTCAGCACCAGCGCTCCGGCCAGCAGCATCAGCGACAGGACGGCCAGGACCGTCGCTGTCACCGGAGACGCCAGCCGGAAGCGGGCCGCGGCCGGTTCCGGCCCGCCTGCTGCCGGTATCCCCACCATGAGAGGAAACGCTACGCCCGCAGCGTTCCGGGAACGTTACGGCCCAGAGTGTCAGGTGCACGAGTCCTGGCTGGGCTCAGATCCAGGCATAGCCCGCCGAGTGTACGTGCCCGCCCCTCCGGCATCAAGCATGACTGTGACCGCAGGGCAACGAGCACAGGGGAAAAGTGGCTGGTGAACGTACACGCGAAGTCATGCTTGACCCCGAGGATCCGCAGGCCGTGATGTTCGGTGAAGTCCTCGTAGTCCTTGAGGTTCAGTGTGGCGAGCGGTGCCTCGTAGGCGAGGCAGCAGGCCGCGATCCACATGTCGTTGACCGGGCGGGGCCGGCCGCGCCGGCTGGCTGCTGCGGACAGGCCCCCCAGATGGCGGCAACTGCTTCATCGCCGGGCAGGACAGGGATGCCAGACAGCCAGCCGGCCAGTTCCCCGCGTCGGTGGGCGCTCCAGCGGCGGATCTCGGCCCACGTGGCCAGCTCACCGACCGCTATGAAGGTGATGAGGGGTTTGCAGCCGGTCAGGCGCGCAGCCAGCGGCCCGGTAAGTTTGCGCCGGTGCAGTAACGAGGCGACGTCGGTGCCGGGGATGACTGGCAGCACGGCGGCGGTCAGGCGAGGTCGCGCTGGCGCTCGGCGTAGGTGAAGGCCAGGAACTCCTCGAGCTCCCCGTCGGACTCGAAGATGTCAGCGGCGAGGTCGCCGGGGGACTGGATCGGTTTGGTGTGCTTGGCCGCCAGCAGTTCAGCGGCTGACAGCCGCGGCCGGGCTGGTGTACCTGCCGGGCTGTCTGCTCCGGATGTGCTCACCAGGGACCTCCGCAGGGTGGAGTCCGCAGACCGACCAGGACATCCAGGAATCCTGCCAGCGCGCCTGCCACTACTGACGGATCCGCCGGGGAACCCGCGGAGCGAACCACCAGAGCCTGCCGCGCTGATGGACCCCGGGCCCAAGCGGCACCCATGCGGCCTCTATCAGCGACCAGAAACGAGCCTCGTCGTCCGGCGCCGGGACCCTCAGCCCATCCGGGCTCGCCACCACCGGGCGACGATAGCAGCCCGGGCGGGCAACCCGGAGAACCCAGCCATCCAGCCTCCGCGATCCGCTCACCGCTCGCCGGGCTGGATCGTCGGCCGGCTACTCGCACAGCAGGAACGGCAGAGTCACCCGGAACGCGGCTACAGATGCGGACACGGGTGTCGGACCCGGCCATAGAGTTCGCTCATGACGCCGGGCCGGGTTCTCGCCGAGCGAGTCCTGCGTGAGCCGATGCGAGCCCGGGGCTGGAAACCGCGTGCGTCGGGGTGGTTTACCAAAGAAATCGCCGCTGACTGGCTTGGCGTAATCCGCGCATGGCTCGAGCGGGTTAGGCCGCCCCAACCTTGTACGCGTGCTGACGAGCACCCCGCCCGGAGAGCGGCAGATGCGGATGGGAAGTCAGCCCTGCCCTGAACCGTCTTCTGGCTCAACTTCGACCACGCCGGCATCCGAAAGCGTGTATCGCTTGCCGCAGGCAGGGCACCTCATGATCAAGGGCCTCACGCCGACTCGCCAGCTGGGGTCAGCCTTCAAACGGTTGCCGTCATTCGGGCATACTGCGAAGTTCACGCACGCAGATTAACTCCGGAGCCGAGTATCGGCGAGGGCCCCCACGCGGCAGACGCGGACGTAGACCGAGGACGCAATGCTGGTCGCCTGGGGTGGCCGTGCGGCAGCAGTCCGAGACAAGCTTGACTTGTGGATGTCCGAGTGAAGACCTTCGTCCAGGAAGCAACGGCCCGGCTGGGGTTCCTGCGCACGGAGTTCGGGTTCACCGGCCCCGGAGTCGTGCAGGACGAGACAGGCGCCTGCCCGCTCCTGCGCCGCATACGTTTCGACCGCGCTGATCTTGAAATCGAGGTCAGCCTGGTGCTGTCGTACATGGGCGAGGAGTACGTGGCCGTGCATCTTGTTGCTGTCGATGAATCCGGATCGAATCGCCGGGCTGAGATCGGACATCGCACGGCCCGCACTGGGTACCAGATGCGGCGCGCCCTGGATCTGCAGGCCGAGGCTGTTCGCAAGCTGATGAGCGCGGAAGCCTGACCAGCGTGGGCTGACTGGTGTAGGTGGCATAGCGCGCGTTCGCGCCCGGCCCCGACTATGAATTTACATGCAAGCTGCTTCGTCCTCCGCCACAACACACCTGGCGAGGGTCACCCTGGGAGCAGGCCGAGGTCGCGCACGCAGAAACCGTGGTGCGCCCACTCCTCGTCCAGCACCACGTGGACGCACTCGAGCACCGACTTACCCCGGGCGTACGGTGGCCAGCCCTGGGCCGCCGGCACTGGTGCGGGCACCGACAGCTGATCGGCCGTCACGGTCGACAGCCAGCGCTCTAGCTCGGTGCCTTGCACGTCGCGTACGGCCAGCACCTCGTCGAGGCTGGGGGCCGCCGCTCGATCCAGGCCCTGCTCCTCCTGGTTCGGGACGTACTCGCCCCCCAGCCCGATCGCGGTGAACGGTTCGGTCGACCCCAGGCAGCAGCGCCGGAACCACGAGTCGTGGACGAACACCAGATGGCGCAGGGTCTCTACCGCCGACCACTCGCCGCCGACGCGCTGGTGCTCGCAACCCCCGGGCATCCCGCGGAGCCGCTCGACCGTCGCCGTCCAGCCGGTCCGCAGCTGCCGGAAAGCTTGCCGCAGGTCGGCCGGATCGGCTGAGCGGAGCAGCAGCCGCACTGGATGCCGGCGGTCAAGCTCGGCTTCGACGTACGACGTCACTTCGACTCCGTTGACCACCAGGTTGCTGACCAGCCCGTCGATGACGGCGTCCTGCATCACCACCCCGATCAGCCGGGCGCGGGTCAAATCGCACTCGCGGAACTCGGCATCAGTCAGGTCTTGGTCCTTGAAGCTCGCCATGCCGGGCAGTATCCACCGACGTACCGACAGCAGCCTGCCTCGGATGCCCGGACGCCTCCAGAAACTTCGGTTCAGACGAGCTGTCAAGGCGGACCGGGTCTCACCAAACGCGGCATGAGCGGGCGTTAGCGTGCGAGCCGCCGGTGGCCATAAGTTTGCGCCGACGCGGTCCGTCGGTCGATGAGATGAGGACTGCTGCGCGGGGCGCACGGGCGAACTCACCCAGCGAGCCTGCCTAACAGCCGAGAAGTCACATTAAGAACGCGGCCGTTCCTTGATCCCGCTTGCGAGCAGGCCCGTCACCTCGGCGATCCGTGCCGCGCGCAGGTCGGGCCGCCGCTTCGTAGCGTCGATGTAACGCAAGTAGCCCTTGCGGTAGAACTGCGCGAGCGTGTCGAAGAACGCGCTGGCCGCAGGGTTGTCCTTCAGTGCAGCGGCAATGTCTTCGGCTAGATCACCGCGCTGCGGCCCTTCGGGTGACAGTTCAACGGGCACCTGCGAGCCGGCCACGATACCCGCATGCTCCATTCTCGCCGGGTTCATTGTGAACGCCCAGCCGCTATCACCTGGCTCGAGCGTCACCCGCACCCGGCAGCCGTTGACCGTGCCGCTCACGTGATGCAAGGCCTTCACGCCCCACTCCGCATCCGGGTCGAAGGGCACCACGATCAGTGCGTGGCCTCGGGGACCGGCTGCGATCCGGACATTAAACCGCTGAACACGCATGGCTCATCGTGACACGGCGCTTGCCGCGCCGACCCGCCTGGCGCAGCGTGGGCATGCCGCAGGCCGGAAGCGTGCAGCCTCGCCGCAGCGCCGCCTAGACCCCGGCGGTCCTCCGAAGCGCCTGGCTCGATGTCCCGCGACTGGCGGCATGAGCGGTAAATGATTCGATCTCTGGTCTCGTGGCGTCTACGGTGGCAGGCGGCTGGCCACCCTGGCGGTAAGGGCCAGAGTCCGGTCGTCCCGCGAGGGTTCGAGAAGCGTCAGGAAGTAGACCCGGCCTGGCCGCCAGTCCAAGTCCCGCGCTGCGCCGCGCCGCCGGCGAACTCTGCCATGCCGGCGGCACGCCAGCGGCCGCGCCAATTGCCGCCGGAACCGGGGTCAGTTCACCATTGCGGCCAGCAGCCGAATCCGCCGCTGGATATCCGGCCCGGAATACACGCAATAAGGGGACGGCCAGGTCAGCGAACTTCGGTGTACTCGCTGCGGTCCAGTTGCACAAGGCTGGTGTCGAGCCTGCCCGCTGGCTCGGCGGCGTCGGTGTACTGGCTGCCGTCCAGCCGCACGACGCGGAAGCTGCCCCCGGAGAGCATCTTGCGTAGGTGCCGCATCCCGTTTATGCCCGCGAGCGCGACA
>Ga0265338_10008163_pt1 | contig 12770 bp, 9 predicted proteins | sample 42126metaG_FD_193579 | JGI IMG/M metagenome (GOLD analysis project Ga0265338, IMG submission 193579) | Rhizosphere microbial communities from Carex aquatilis grown in University of Washington, Seatle, WA, United States - 4-21-26 metaG | ecosystem: Host-associated > Plants > Roots > Rhizosphere >... | reverse complement strand
GGATCTGGCCCGGCACGAGTTCGATCCCTTCAATTTGCTGGTGATGCCGGCACTGACCAATCTTTCCAGTTTCTCCAGCGGCCAAAGCCAGCAGATGTTTGCCTCACCCGACGGGAAATTCCGGTTGGTGTATGTGGAATCCGCCGTGGACCTTAACAGTTACCGTTCGTGCGAGAGCTGGTTGCAGGCGATTCATGCGATGGTCGGCGCTCCCGGGACGAACGGCGTCGTGGTCCGCTACACCGGGCGACCGGTATTTGTGGAGGAAATCGCGACGAGCATGCAACGCGACATGAGCCATTCGGTGGGCATCACGTCCACCGTCATTGCGCTGCTCTTCTGGCTGACGCATCGGCGCTGGCGGCCGATGTTGTGGTTGCTGGCGTTGCTGATGTTGATTTTGGGCGCGACGCTCGCGCTGGGCGGGTTGGTGCTGGGAACCATCAGCGTGGTGGCGCTGGGTTTTGCCGCCGTGCTGCTGGGATTGGCCGTGGATTACGCTGTGGTCCATTACCAGGAGGCGCTCGCGCATCCGCAAATGACAGTGCCGGAAATCCGGCGAGCGATTGCGCCGAGCATTTTGTGGGCGGCCATCACCACGATGAGCGCGTTCCTGGTTTTGAACCTGGGCGGGCTTCCCGGCTTGGGACAGCTCGGCACGTTGGTGGCCATCGGCATCGCCTTGTCGGCCCTGGTGATGGTGATGATTTATCTGCCGCCGCTGTTTCCCGAACGCCGGAAACCGCGACCGAACCAGCCGCCATTCCGCTGGTGGAATTATTTTGTCGCGCCGCTGCCGGGAGCGCCGGCATCCGTGCCGGCGGGTTCACCACAAAATACAGAATCTCGCCGGCAAGATCAGCCTTCGTCTGACTACGGCGCGACAGGTTCCGGCACTCGCGGAAATAGCGCCGCCATGCCTTTGCTCTTGACCGGGTTAATCCTGCTCGTGGCCGGCGCGGTGTTGTGTTTCCGGCAACCCGGCCTGGACCGGACCGGCAACGCCCTGCAACCGCAGCACGGTGAGGCGCAGACCACGCTCGACGAAATCACGTCGGAACTCGGACTGCCGCCGCAGCCGCTTTGGGTCATCATTTCCGGAAAGGATGAACTGGAACTTTACCAGCGCCTCACGAATGCTGACAGCGGGTTGAATGACGCGGTTTCAAACCATGTCATCGGCCAGTATCTGCTGCCGACCGCGCTGTGGCCGCGCGTTGAATTTCAGACCGCCAACCGGACCACGGCGGCGGTTCTGGGAACGAAAGGTCCATTGTTGCAGAACGCTGCGCTGGCCGAAGGTTTCAACACCAACGCGCTGGTGTTGACGGAGGAATTGGTTAAAACCTGGGCGCGCGCCGGCGCCGGCACAAATGTCTTCTGGCCAACCAATCATCTCAGTCAGTGGCTGTTGAAACGGTTCATCACCCGAAGTCCGGACGAATGGCTGGTGATGGGCCTGGTTTATCCCGCAACCAACCGGGTCGAATCGGCGGCGCTGACGGGCCTGTCCACGCGTCTGGCAAAAAATGCCGCATTGCTTTCCAGTTGGGAGTTGCTGGGCGGCGCGACCCTGAAACGGGTGCAGTCAAGAATGTGGGAGGTGGTGACGCCGATGGTGTTGCTGGTGCTGCTCTCGCTTTGGTTCGCGTTTCGCCGGGCAACGGAAATTGTGCTCGGCGTGGTGGTGTTGTGCCTGAGCGGACTGTGCCTGCTGGCGATCATGGCCGTGAGCGGCTGGACTTGGAACCTGATGAACCTGATGGCCCTGCCGCTGATGCTCGGCACGGGCGTGGACTACACCCTGTTCATCCAACTGGCGTTGCGCCGGCATGGCGGTGATCTGGGTGCGGTCCGGCGGTCGGTCGGTCGGGCGCTGATGTTGTGCGGCGGCACGGCGGTGGCCGGGTTCGGGTCGTTGGGATTTTCCAGCAATCCCGGCATGGCCAGCCTGGGCAAGGTGTGCGCGGTGGGCATCGGCGCCAATATGCTCATCTCCGTGTTTTTACTTCCCACGTGGTGGAAATTATTGAGTCCAAAGTCCAAGGTCCAAGGTCCAAAGACGGAAGCCGACGGGAAGGAATCCCCCAACCACCAGCCATCATCCATCAACGCGTTTTCTTTATATCGCGCCGGTCTGTGGCGGCTGGGACTCGTCATCGTCCGCATCCTGCCGGTCGGGTTGGTGAAAGGATTGGCGATGGTTCTGGCCGGGTTTTATTGGCGGTTCCAGCGACAACGTTGCGAAGTGGTGGTGCAAAACTTTCTGCCTCTGTTTGCCGGCGACCGGGCGGCTGCTGAAAAGGCCGCCCGCCAACTCCATCGGAAATTCGCCGCGAAGCTCGTGGATTTATGGCGCGTCGAAGGCGGGGTGCCGGTGCAAAACTGGCTGACCAATCTGGCTGAACTGGAAATCATCCGCACCGCCCGGCAACGCGGACGCGGCACGCTTTTCATCACGCTGCATCTTGGCAATTGGGAGCATGGCGGCCTGTTGCTGACGCAACTGGGCATCCGGCTGACGATCCTGACCATGGCCGAACCGGATGACGGTCTGACCGACCTGCGCATTGAGGCGCGACGACGTTGCGGGGTCGAGACCCTGGTCATCGGCCAGGACGATTTCGCCTTTGTGGAGGTCATCAAACAACTTCAAGCCGGAGCCGCCCTGGCGATATCGCTGGACCGGCCGCCGGAAAAGGGCGGCGTGCCGACAGAGTTTTTCGGTCACCCGTTTGAGGCGTCGCTGGCCGCGGCGGAACTGGCGCGGGCATCGGGTTGCGCGTTGATTGGCGTAACCATTGTCCGCCGACCGGACGGCTACGCCGTGAAAGTACTGCCGGAATTCGCGTATGACCGCAAGGCGCTGGGCAATCGCGAGGCCCGCCGGGAACTGACGCAGCAAATCCTGCGTGCATTTGAACCGGAAATTCGCAAGGATATCGATCAATGGTATCAATTTACTCCCATCTGGCCGAAAGACGGGTAGCGTCGTTTCTCCGCGCCCTGCGATTTCTTTAAGATAAAGAGCAAGATTATGATTCAGCGGAAAATTACGGGTCTCATCGGTTGCAGCCTAGTGGCGTTGAGTGCGGTATCGACCGTTGCCCAGGAGACCAGCAATAATGCGCAATTCAACCATTGGTTTGAGGTCCAAACCAACCTGCACAGCTGGTGCGCCGACTTCACCCAGACGCGCACGCTGAAAGTATTGAACCAGCCCTTGGTGTCCACCGGCAAGGTCTGGGTCACGCCGGGTGAATTCCGCTGGGAACTGGGCCAGCCGGTGCAGACCATCGTGCTCCGCCAGCCGGACCAATTGCTCATCATCTATCCCCGGCTCAAGCAGGCGGAAAAATATCCGCTCGGCGCCGTTCCGACCGGCCCGATCAAGGACGCGCTGGCCCTGCTGGACGCCACCCTGCCCCGCGACCGGGCGACCATGGAAAAAAACTTCAGCCTGCGGTCGGCGACGGAAACGAACTCGATGCTCCAAATGACGCTCCAGCCTCGGAGCGATTCCGCCCGCAAATTTATCAGTGAAATTGTGATCGGCTTTCACACCAACGATTTCACCATTGCCGCCACCGAGATGAAATTCGCCGATGGCTCCAGTCTGCGGAACGATTTCACCAATGTCGTCTTGAACCAGCCGATTGATCCCGCACAATTCGAGGCGAAACTGCCGCCGGACTTCACCGTGGTTGAACCGTTAAAGCAATGAACGCAAGCCGGACCTGTTACCGGGAGCGCCGGCATCCTGCCGGCCCGCCGTGGCCGGAACTCGCCGGCCACGCTGCCGGCGTTCCCGGATTTAAACCATGAGCGCGTCACCTGAAATTCTGCAACTCGCCATGAAATCGCTGCCGCACGGGCCGGAATTCCGGTTCGTGGACCGGATGATAAGCCTGACGCCGGGCAAGGCAGGCGTGGGCGAATACCATGTGCGCGGCGACGAGTTTTATTTGCGCGGCCATCTGCCGGGCGAACCGATTCTGCCCGGCGTCTTGCTGGTGGAGGCCGGCGCACAGGTGGCCGGCATGGTGGCACAGGAAGACCCGGCCAATCCCACCTGGCCGCGAATGAAACTGTCCGGGCTGCGCGCCGTTAAAATTCTTGGCTCAGCCAAACCCGGCGACACCCTGCGCATCGAGGCGGTCATCACCGGCCAACTCGGTCCCTTGATTCAAGCCGCGGTCACCGCCTTCATCGCGGACACCCGGGTGCTGTCCGCGGAACTCACCCTGGCGGGCATGGCCAAAGCCGGTGAGCCCGGGGTGAAGCAAGTCCGCGCCCGGCAACCATGATGGCGTTAACCGAGCAGTCCGTCCGCACTTTCCAGTTTGAACGCGACACCTTCGCGTTTCCCCACGAACTGGTGTGGCGCTATTATTTCGATCCGGTGACCGGGGCGATGACCACCTTCCGCTCCGACCCGCCGCCGACCTATTACCATCGCTGCTTCGTCATGGTGCGCTCGACGCGGCAATTTTTTTATCATGCCCGCTTTGAACCGGAACTGCCCCCGGTGGCACCGGAGATTTACCGCCGGCTGATCCGCGAAGTCGTCTCCCGCAATCCGCGCCGGGGATGTGCGGAATCCAAACGCGTGGTCATTCCCGGCCATGACGGTCTGCGCGCGTTCAGTCAGGCGCACGAAACGTTGCTCAAGGCGGAATTGGGCGGTCCCTGGCAATCCTATATTCTGCGGAGCCACTGGCGCATGGTGTTTCCGTTTGTTGGGCGGCACCGGGAATGGATGGCGCGAAAATTAAAACGTTCGCTGCAAAAACGCGGTGTGTCGCTCGTGCATCTGTTCCGTTTTCCCCGCATCACCATCAACCATGGCATCGTGTTGTACCGGCTGACGGAATCGGAGCAACAATTGGAATTCGAGGCGTATGATCCCAACATTCCGGCCCATCCGGTCAAACTGATTTATGACCGGCAACGTCGTAAATTCAACTTTCCGCCCAGTTGTTATTGGCGCGGAGGAGCGTTGAACGTGGTTGAAATTTTTTGCGGCGGGTTTTTCTAGGGTGGGCGGTCCAAGGCAACGTGCCTGGCCGACCGACTGCCGTTGACATTTCAGCGCCGGTTTCGCGGAAAGCGAAAGGCGACCCCAAAAAACAATGTGCCACAGGTATTGATCCCCACCAGGTAACCGATGTTGTAGAGCCGGCCGGAATTGTTCGGGGCGTAAATTGGGAAATCATTGCCCATCAACAAACCTGGCAGGGCGGCGGGCATCAGGAAGCCATGCAGCAACCCCAGGTAAAAGCCGGCGACCTGCTCGGGCTTGTAGGAACGGGTGGCCGCCCAGCCCTGGGCCACCCCCAATGCCACGCCCAGCACCACCAAGGCAACGATTTTAATCGTTATTTCTTTTGCCGTCAGGGAAGGGCGGGAAGCCGCACCTGGCTTCGGAACAGAATCTTCCATGCGACACAGCATGTTCCGTCACCGTCATGCCGGGCAAGCACATAATGCCGGCAACCGGCTTTGAACCGGCCGGTTCTGCCACGCTGCTGCATCGAGCCTGCGGTTCGATTGAAACAGCCCGCCCATTGGGACAATCACCCGCTGCGAACACCGAGTTCAAGCTGGCAGTGCCCTGGTTTAGTTGGAGGGCACGACGTAAGGAGTGCTGGCCCAAACGACTCGTCACCTCGTCGCCTACAAATTAAGGCACTCCCTTCAAGCTTCCATACTTGACGTGATATTGTTCAGGGTCATACTGGCAGAAATGAGCATTGACCCTAATCTCAGCTTCCTCATTTGCGCCAGAACCGGGTTTGAACCGCAACCGGTTTTTTCGCCGGAAATTCCGTTTACGGCGGCCGCCTGCGACTGCCGCTTCGTCACCGAACACACCCAGCAATGACCCCAGAGAAGGACCCTAAAGCCATCGCCGCGCAGCTCTGTCAGTTCGCGCGGACCAATTTCGTCGCCGAAGGCACCAATTTTGACGAAAACAGCCCGCTGGCCCAGGCCGGCATTGATTCCTTTGCGCTGGTCGAACTGCTGCTTTTTTGCGAGCGTGTCATCGGGGTCCGGGTGCCGGATTCGCACCTGACCGGCGCCAATCTGACCTCCATGGCCACGCTGGCCAATTGCATTGCCGGGCTGGCCCGCAACCAACACTCCACAACCTAACGCCGACTGTCGTTCCCTATGCCTGACTTGCCCCGTCAGATTCGATTTGCTGCCGGAGATTACTTCATGCACGCCCAGGATCGCCGGATGCGGCGGAGCGGATTGCCCGGAAATGTTTGCTGCGCGGTGATGCACCTGGACCAGGGTTTTGATTCCGGCCGGCTGCGCCGGCGCCTGAGTGAATCTCCCATCATGGACTGGCTGGCGCGCGCACGCATGGCCCGGACGTTGCCCGTGTTGGCCCCGGTCTGGCGGATCGCGGCGGAACCCAAGCCGATTTTTTTCGAGCACCACGATCAAAATGGCGGCAGTGAAACACCGTGGTCGCCGCCCCCGGTGGTTGCCGAACGCGCCTTGCGCGCCGAAGAGGGACCGGGTCTGGCGTTTGACGTGGTGCGCCACGCGGATGGCACGAGCCATTTGTTTCTTTCGTGGAACCACACCCTGCTGGATTCACAAGGTCTGGATCTGTTGTTGCATCATTTGGACGCGGGCGGCGCGGCAAATGGAGCGCCCTCGGTCGGGGATTTTATCAGTCCCAAACAACAAAATAGTAAATGGACCCCGGCCGGCTGGTGGGAGAACGCAAAACTGGCCTACACGGCGAGGCCGTGGCTGGTGGAATCCGGCAAGGAACCGCTCTTTACTCCCGCGCCGCCCGAACCCCGTTCCGGCACGCGGGAAAACCATCGCCGCCGCATTGTGTTTACCGAAGCGGAAACCGCCCGCATTGACGCGCGCAGCCAGCAAATCACCGCCGGTTTCCGCCGGAGCCACTTTTATCTGGCGGCTTCGATACGCGCCTTGCACGCCATCGCCCTCCAGCGCGGCAACCGGGACGGCGCGTATCTGGTTCCGGTGCCTCATGACACTCGCCGGCACGGCGCGAAAGGCCCCATCTTTTCCAATCACCTCTCGATCCTGTTCTACCGCATCGAGCCGCGGCACGCCGGACGGATTTGCGACATCGTCGGCGAACTCGGCCGGCAGATGTCGAACCAGATTCGCGACCGGTTTCCGGTAGCCTGCATGGCGGCGCTGGATTTGTTCAAGCCGTTACCGCCCGGATATTACGTGCATCAACTCGGAAAACCGACCCGCGGCAAGATGGCCTCATTGAGCTTTTCCGATTCGGGCGAAATCTGCCCCGGCATGACGGAATGGTGCGGCGGCCGGATTTTGGATGTCACCCACCTGATCCCCTGCTGGCGTTCGCCCGGCCTGACCACGTTGTTTTTGAGGTATGGCAACCGGCTTTCCCTGATGCTGTCGTGGGTGGATGACTGCCTGAACCCGGCCGACATGGACCAGCTGGAACGGGACATGCGCCGGGCTTTATTGGAGGAGGAATTGTCATGAAGTTGCTGCTGGTGGCGACGAACCGCGAGCGCTCGCCCTATCCCGTGGCCCCGTTGGGAGCGCTGTGCGCCGCCGCCGCCGCCCGGGCCGCCGGTCATGATGCGAAGTTTTTGGATTTGGGACCGGTACGGACACCGCAACGCGCACTGCGAAAAGCGTTGGCGTCGGACAAATTTCAAGCGGTCGCCTTCGGCATCCGCAATCTGGACAACTGCTGGTCGTTTGCACCGCGTTCCTATTTCGGCGACGTGCGGGAACTGACGGAAACGGTGCGGCAGCATTTTGAAGGACCATTGATTCTGGGCGGCAGCGGTTTTTCCGTGTCCCCGCAGGGTTGGATGCAGCGGTTGCGGCCCGATTGCGGTGTCATCGGCGAGGGTGAGCGGGCGTTTCCGGAAGTGTTGGCGCGGTTGGAGTCCGGGCGTTCCTTGGAGGGCATCGAAGGCGTCATCACTCCTGCAAAAGGAGATGGCTCCGACAGCGTCCTGCCCACGAGAGCCATTGAGCGGCTGGGTGAATTGGCGCCGCCGGCCCATGACTTGTGCAGCTACCAGCGATATGTCCGGCGCGGCGGATTTGTGGGCGTGCAAACCAAGCGCGGGTGTCCGTTCAAATGTTCCTACTGTATTTATCCCCAGTTGGAAGGGCGGCGTTACCGGCTGCGTCCGCCGGAAGCCGTGGTTGAGGAAATTGAAACCGTGGTCACCCGGTCGAAGATGCGGCATTTCTTTTTCGTGGACAGCGTCTTCAACGATCCCCGGAGTCACGCGCTGGCGATCTGCCGCGAACTCGGGCGTCGGCGGTTGCCGGTCCGCTGGTCGGCCTTCTGCAATCCGACCGGGTTTGACGCGGAACTCGCGCACGCCATGAAGGAAGGCGGTTGCGAGGGCGTAGAGTTCGGACTGGACGTGGCTTCGGACAAGATGCTGGCGGCCCTGGACAAGCCGTTCGGACAGAAGGAAACGCGGATTGCCATGCAAGCGGCGCACGACGCCGGCCTGCCGATCGCGGTCTACCTGCTATTTGGCGGGCCCGGTGAAACCTGGGCGGATGTCCGGGATACCCAGAATTTTATGGATGACTGTGCGCGGGCGAACGCCGTGTTTGCCACCATTGGCATCCGGGTTTACGAAGGCACGCCCCTGGCCCGGACGGCGGTGGAGGAAGGCCACGTGAAGCCGGACCAGGACCTCTTCGAGCCGGCCTATTACCTTTCACCCGGGCTGGCGGAGGACACGGAGAACAAACTCGACGGCATTGCGCGGCGGCGCGCGGAATGGACCTCGCCGGTGGATTGGCGCCGGCCCGTGACGCGCCTGGGACAAAAGGTGACGGTGTTTCTGAACGTGCGGCCGCAGTGGAAATACCTCCGCAGTTACGGCGAGCATATGAGACCGAAAGCGCCGTGAGCAGCACATCTCGTATTGGTGGGACGACCATTCCCTGCGACGTGCTGGTCATTGGTGGCGGTGCAGCGGGTGTGGCGGCGGCAGTGGCCGCCGGGCGCGCCGGCGCGCGGGTGGTGTTGTTGGAACGATACGGATTTCTGGGCGGGTTGGCCACCACCGCGCAGGTCGGCACCATCTGCGGACTTTATCTGCGGAACACCACGGACCCGGAAGCCACACCGGTGGGTGGCGGATTTGCCCAGGAATTTGCCGCGCGGTTGCAACACGCCATGGACACAAAACCCCTGCGGGTGGATACCGGCCTTTGGGTTTTGCCCTATTCTCCACCCGCCTTCGCCCGGGTGGCCGATGCGATGGTCAGTGAGGTTGGAAATATCACCGTCGGGCTGCACGCCACCGTGACCGAAGCGCAGGCTGAAGCTTCCCGCTTGAATCAGGTCCGCGCCCTGGCCTGGAATGAGCCGGTGCGGTTGTGTCCGAAAACCGTGGTGGATTGCACCGGTGAAGCGACCGCGGCCGCCCTGGCGGGCGCCAACGCGGAAAACGGCGCCACCGATCAGGCGCCCGCCCTGGTTTTCGTTCTGGAAAACGTTGATCCCAATCTGGCCGTCCGCGGTCTGCTCGAAGTGCGCCGCGAACTGCGCCGCGCGGTTGAAAGTGGAGTCCTGCCCGCGCCCTGTGAACGGTTGTCACTGATACCCGGAACCGGCGCGAATGGCCGTCTGGCGCTCAAACTCAGTCTGCTTCCGGCAAACCCCGGCCGCGCGCTCTGGCAACAGGTCACGGATTGGGAACGCGAAGCCCGCGCCCTGCTGGAACCGCTCCGGCGATTCCTGGTCGAAAACATCGCTGCCTGCCGCAACGCGCGCCTGGATTCCGTCGCTCCGCAGCTGGGCGTCCGCTCCGGCCGCCGCATTTTGGGACGCGCCCGGCTGACGGACTCGGATGTGTTGGGCGCGCGAAAATCTCCGGCGGGAATTGCCCGGGGTTGCTGGCCGATGGAACGTTGGACAAACAGTCCGAGGCCGGAAATGACTTATTTTGCCGAACGCGATTATTATGACATTCCTCTGGATTGCTTGCGTCCGGTGGAACTGGACAACGTGTGGGTGGCCGGGCGCTGCCTTTCTGCGGAGACGGGCGCCATGACCTCGGCCCGGGTCATCGGCACGGCCCTGGCGACGGGTTGGGCGGCGGGAACCGCCGCCGCCTTTCAGGCTTCGGATCGTTCCTTGAACGACGCTGTGACCGCCATTCGGCAATCTCTGCACCAATGAAGGTGAGCGATGGACAAGTCGTACCGGGAGCGCCGGCATCCTGCCGGCGAATTCCTTAACCTGAGACACGCCGGCAGGATGCCGGCGCTCCCGGTAAGATTCGCTGCCCAAAAATTTTGTCCGGCACCAATGAAGGCTGGTGAACTCGGGTGATATTGACCAAACTGGAAAGCAAAAATAGATTTTAACCGATGAACGTTTTTGAAACTCTTGCCCGTTCCGCCCGTCAATGGCCCGACCGCGCGGCCATCATTGATGCCGGCGGGTCATTGGATTACCGGTCGCTCTGGCGGGAAGTCGAAGCGTTGCGGGTCCAGCTGGACCGGTTGGGCGTGAGCGAAGGACAGGGTGTCGGGGTGCGGGCGCGCAATGGACGGGCGTTCGTCATCGGCGCGCTGGCGGCACTCGGCTGCGGCGCGGTGATCATGCCCATCCACCATCAGATGAAGCCGGCCGAAATGGCGGACATGCTGGCCCGGGCGCCTTTGTGTTCAATTCTGGACGACGGCTCCGGCCCGGCCCAGGCCGGCCAGACCGTCACGTTGGAAAATCCGGGCGGCAATGGTTTACGCTTCACGCGGCTCGATGGCGCACAACCGCCGCTCGCGCCAGGAATCAAGGACGCTGCGTTTGTGCGGTTCACTTCGGGAACGACCGGCCAGTCCAAGGGCGTGGTGCTGACGCATCGTGACGTGCTGGAACGCACCCAGGCTGCCAATGCCGGGCTGGGTCTGACCTGCGACGACATCATTCTCTGGGTGCTGCCGATGGCCTATCACTTTTACGTTTCCATCATCCTTTACCTCGAAGTCGGAGCCGCGGTGGTGGTCAACACCGATTATCTGGCCGAAAACATTCTGGACGCCGCGGCCAAACATCAGGCCACGTTCCTTTATGTGACCCCGATGCACGTGCGCATGTTGACCAGCGAGAAGTCCGGACGCGTTCTGCCGCCGTCGTTGAAGCGGGTGATGTCCGTTTCCAGCAGGCTGGATCCGCAAGCGGCGCGGGATTTTCAGGCGCGGTATCATGTCCCGGTGTCCCAGGGTTTTGGCATCATTGAAGTGGGCCTGCCCATCATGAACCTCGCCGAGGCGGCGGAGCACCCCGAAGCCATCGGCCGGCCGGTTCCTGGTTTTGAAGCGATGATTGTAGATGAATCGGTGAAGCCATTGCCCGAGGGCGAAACGGGCCAGCTCGCCCTGCGCGGGCCCGGCATTTTTTCCGGCTACCTGAATCCGCCGCGGTCGCGGGCGGAAGTGTTGCATGACGGCTGGTTTCTGACCGGCGACCTGGCGCATCGCGATCACGGCGGGCGGATTGTGCTGGACGGACGGACTTCGTCCGTGATGCACGTGGCCGGGCACAAGGTTTTTCCGGAGGAAATTGCCGGGGTGCTCGACCAGCATCCGGCGGTGCTGCGCTCGCGGGTATTTGCCCGCCCACATCCGCAATTTGGCGAGGCGATTTTTGCCGAAGTACAATTGCGCAACGGCAGTTCCCCGACCTTGAGTGAAGAAATTATTACTTTCTGCCGCCGCCAGCTTTCGAGTCACAAGGTGCCGACCTCGCTTGAATTTGTGGCCGAAATCAGCATGACCTCCAGCGGCAAGGTCCGCCACGGGGCATCTGTCCCGCGACCGAACCTGAATCGGTCCTAGACCTTGACGGCCGGCTTCGCGCGATTCTCGAGAAAATCCTTCCGCCACTGCGCGCGCGCGGCTTTTTTTCCGTGCCCGTTGATTTCGAGGGATTCGACAAACCACCATTCGCGCGGCAACTGCCAGCCCGGCAGCTTTTGCTGCACGAACTGCTTCAATTCGTCCTCGGCGCCGCGCCGGTTGGCCGTCACGCACGCCACGATGTGGTCAATGCGGTCCGTGTTCAGGCTCGGCACACCAAAGACGAGGCACTCGGTGACGGAGTCGTGTTCGCGGATCGCCTGTTCGATGATGGCCGGGGATACTTTTCTCCCGGCCACATTGATGTGGTCGCTCGTGCGGCCGTGCAGGTAAATCGTCCCGTCCCTGAGTCCGGCGAGATCACAGGTCTGAAAGGTGCCCTGATGGAGAGTGCCTTCCGGCTCCGGCCAATAGGTGTTGCCCACCGCCCGGCTCCGCACCACCAGCGCGCCATCCGGGCTGAGCGACACAAATACGTTCTTCATGGGTTGACCGACGGAGGTTTCCTCCGTTCGCGGTGTCTCCGTCGCGTCGTACGCAATGCCGCCGCATTCGGTGGAACCGTAGAAGTTATGAATTTTGACGCCGTGTTCCTTGAAAACGGTCTGTTCGAGCGTTAGCGGCAAGGGGGCGCCCGCCGAGATGGCCACGCGCACGTTGCCCAGGATGACGCCGGCTTTGTGCCAGGCCTGCCACAACGCCGGCACCCCGGCCACGGTAAGATTCCAATGAGCCTTGGCCGCGCCGCGCAGGATTTCCGGCAATGGCGCGGGGGCCAGAAAAAGGGGAATGCCGTGGAGCAACAACGGCAGGACCAGATTGGAAAATCCGTAGGAATAGGCCATGGAAATCACACCGAGGTTGGGCCAGTCCGGGCGCAATCCCAT
>Ga0265338_10008162_pt1 | contig 12772 bp, 13 predicted proteins | sample 42126metaG_FD_193579 | JGI IMG/M metagenome (GOLD analysis project Ga0265338, IMG submission 193579) | Rhizosphere microbial communities from Carex aquatilis grown in University of Washington, Seatle, WA, United States - 4-21-26 metaG | ecosystem: Host-associated > Plants > Roots > Rhizosphere... | reverse complement strand
GCCCCGGGGCCGGCGCCAGCGCAAAGGCCGGCTCGCTCGAGCAAGGCCACCCGGCATGACAACCAGGCTCAGATTGGCGTTGATCACGCCCGCGCGCAACGAGGAGAAGCTGATCGAGGCGACGATCCGGTCGGTGACCGCGCAGACGCTCCCGCCGATCAAATGGGTCATCGTCAGCGATGGCTCGATGGACCGGACGGACGACATTGTCAAAGAGTACGCGAGCAAGTTCGCGTGGATCGAATTGTTGCGGCGGCCGGAGCATCAGGACCGTCAATTTGCGGCCAAGGCCCACGCCTTCAACGCGGGCTGGGCTCGTGTCAAAGATTTGGACTGCGACGTCGTCGGCAACCTGGACGCGGACATTACTTTCGAGCCGGATTACCTTGAATTTCTGCTGGGGAAATTCGCAGCGGACCCGAAGCTGGGCGTGGCGGGAACGCCTTTTTCCGAGGACGCGAGCGACCGCGGCAAGCACACGTATGCGCACCAGTTCGCCAACACGCAGCACGTCTCGGGAGCCTGCCAGCTTTTCCGGCGCGAATGTTTCCTGGAGGTCGGCGGGTATATCCCCGTCAAAGGCGGCGCGATTGACTGGATTGCTGTCACGACGGCGCGGATGAAAGGCTGGAAGACGCGGACGTTCGTGGAGAAGACGAGTTTTCACCATCGCGAGCTGGGAACGGGCAACGATCATTCCCTCGGCGTGCGCTACAAGTACGGCCAGAAGGCCTATTACGTCGGCGGCCATCCGTTGTGGGAGACAATGCGCGGCTTTTTTCAAATGCGCGAGAGCCCGCTGATTCTGGGCGGGCTTAATTTTCTGCGGGGCTATTACGCCGCGATGCTCTCGCGAATGGAGCGCCCGGTTTCTCCGGAGCTGATCGCGTTTCACCAGGGCGAACAGTTGGGGCGCCTGAAAAGAATTTTGACGCCGTGGAAAAAACGCCCGGCGGCGCAATGACGCAACAATGACGACGACGCAGAGCAACACCGTCCAGATCATTCAGAATGGCGCGACGCTGAACGCGGCCAAGGCCGACGTTCTGGGGCAGCCTGTTGTTGTGACGGGACGCCGTCTCAAAATGGCCGCCATCGAGGACGAGATTTGGCTGGAGGGCGAGTTGATCAAAGATCCGGCCGCATTCGTTTCGGCGCTGAAAGCGAGCGGATTGAAGTTCGATTGGTTCACATTCGCCCAGAAGTTCACCGATATAAAGCCGCATTACCGGTATCACTATGATTGGGACAACATGGCCGCCATCCCGCTCAACGGCTGGGAGGAATGGTGGGAAAAACGGGTGTCGCACGATTTGCGCAAGGACGTCAAGCGATCCGAAAAGCGCGGCCTGGTGGTGAAGAGCGCGCCGTTCGACGATGACTTTGTGCGCGGCATCAGCGGCATTTACAACGAGGCCCGAGTCCGCCAGGGCCGGCATTTCTGGCATTACGGCAAGGATTTCGCGGCGGTGAAGGCGGAGAATTCGACGTTCATCGAACGCAGCGAATTTGTAGGCGCCTATGTGGAAAGCGAGCTGGTGGGATTCATCAAACTCGTCTACACGGACGGCGCGGCGCGAATGATGCAGATCCTCTCCAAAGAGGCGCACCAGGACAAGCGGCCGACCAACGCCCTGATCGCCAAAGCCGTCGAGATCGCTTGCGAGCGGGGATGCACGTATTTGACTTACGGGAAATACACCTACGACAACAAGAAAAACAGCTCCATCGTGCAGTTCAAGCGCCGCAATGGCTTCGAGGAAATCCTGTTCCCGCGCTACGCGATCCCATTCACGGCCAAAGGCAAGGCGGCGATCGCCGCAGGGCTGCATCTGGGAATCAAGCGCCTGATTCCAGAGTGGCTGATGTACCGCTTGTTGGACGCACGCGCCAAGGTCCGGGCATGGCGGAATCCCGAGGCCGCGCCCGCGCGCGTCGCTGACGCCGGCGAGCCCGAGGCCGCAGTGTCAAACGAATAGCCAGGACGCGATCAGTCATGCCAGGACTCGTTGGAATCATCGCAAAGGACGCCGCATTCAAGGCCAGGCCCGTGGTCGACGCCATGGTCAAGACCATGATGCACGAGAAGTCCTATGTCTCAGGCATTGAGGCCAACGCCGGCCTGCTGGCGACGGTGGCCTGGGTCGCCCACAAAGGCTCTTTTGCCGCCTCCATGCCGGTTTGGAACGAATCCAAAACGGCGTGCCTCATTTTCGCCGGCGAGAATTTTCCATGCAACGGCGATTCGTCCGCGCCCGCGAATCGCGGGGAGTATTTGCTGCGCCTCTACGAGACGCAGGGAACCCGTTGTTTTAAACATTTTAACGGGATATTTAGCGGCGTGATACTTGACTGCCGCGAAAAGAAGGCCGTCCTTTTCAACGACCGGTTCGGGCTTGGCCGGATTTACTGGCGGGAGACGGCGGATGGGCTTTATTTTGCGTCGGAGGCGAAGGCGTTGCTGAAGGCGCAGGGAGAGGGACGCGCGCTCGACCCGCGCGGACTGGGCGAGTTCTTTTCGTGCGGCTGCGTGTTGCAGAATCGCACGCTGTTCTCGGGAATTTCCCTTTTGCCTGCGGCGTCAGCGTGGACGGTTCGTCCAGGCGCGCCGGCGCAAAAAGAGACGTATTTTTCGCCGGAGCAATGGGCGGCGCGACCGGAGTTGCCCGCGTCGGAGTATTATTCGCGGCTGCGCGACGCGTTTGCGCGGATTTTGCCGCGGTATTTTTCAGGGTCATCCAGGGTGGCGTTGTCGCTGACAGGCGGGCTGGACAGCCGGATGATCATGGCATGGGCGCCATGCACGCCTTACAAGCTGCATACCTTCACGTTCGACGGCATGTATCGTGAATGCGCGGACGCGCGCGTGGCGCGCCAGGTTGCGAAGACGGCGCAGCAGTATCACGAGTCAATCAAATTGAATCGGAAATTCTTCGCGGAGTTCCCGGCGCTGGCCAAGCGATGCGTTTATTTTACAGACGGGACGATGGATGTCAGCGGGGCGGTGGATCTGTTCATGAACAAAATGGCGGCGCAAATCGCCCCGGTGCGGCTGACGGGCAATTACGGGGACGAGATTTTGCGGGGCAACGTGGCGTTTCGCCCCGGGGGGATCAGCGAGGCCGCGTTCAACGCGGACTTTGCGCAACGGTATCGCGAGGCGGCGCAAGCCTACGCGCAGGAGCGGGCGGGCTCGCCGCTGTCGTTCATCGCGTTCAAGCAGATGCCGTGGCATCACTATTCGCGGCTTGCGCTGGAGCAGAGCCAGTTGGTGGTGCGCTCGCCGTATTTGGACAACGAACTGGTCGACCTGGCGTTTCAGGCGCCGCGCGACATGGCGGTGAACCGTGCGCTGGCCTTTCAGTTGATCGATGAGGGCAATCCGCAATTCCGCCGCATTCCGACCGACCGCGGCAGGATCGCGCAAATGACGTTCATTCCCGGCAAGGTGCGGCGGTTCGCGCAGGAGTTTATGCCGCGCGCGGAATATATGTATGACTACGGGATGCCGCAGTGGATGGCGCCGATGGACCGCGCGCTGTCGCGCCTGCATTTGGAGCGGCTGTTCCTGGGCCGGCAGAAGTTTTATCATTTCCGGCTGTGGTATCGGAACGAGCTGGCGGGTTACGTGAAGGAAGTTTTGCTTGACGAACGCTCGCTGGCGCGCAGCTACCTGGACGCGGCGCAGGTCAAAAGGATTGTGCAGGAACATGTGGAGGGAACGGGGAATCATACCCTGGAGATCCATCGATTGTTGACCGCTGAATCCTTGCAACGCCAGTTGATCGAGCGGCTTTGAGCCGTAACCATGCGACTGGATCAGGCGCGCCTGCTTGATTTTTACGGCTAACAGCCACGGCATGCAGCTTCCGCATTTGACAGTCAGCGTTTGCACGTTTCGACGCCTGGACATGCTCGAGCGCCTGCTGAAGGACGTCGCCACGCAGGAGACCCACGGACGTTTTACGTTTTCGGCGCTGGTGGCGGACAACGATCCGGAAGGATCGGCCGAGGCGGTCGCCAGAAAGTGCGCGGCGGCCACGGGGCTGGCCGTGGCGTATTGCAAAGAGCCCCGGCGCAACATCGCCCTTGTGCGCAACAAGCTCGTCGAGGAAAGCCGCGGCGACGCGGTTGTTTTTATCGATGACGACGAGTTTCCCGTGCCCGGCTGGTTGGCGGGTCTTTACGAGACGTGGCGCAAGCACGGCGTGGCAGGCATCCTCGGCCCGGTCAGGCCGCATTACCCGGATGGGACGCCGGCGTGGCTTCGTCGTGGCGGTTTTTTTGAGCGGCCGGAGCATCCAACGGGTTTCGTGATGCCGTGGCCGGAATGCCGGACCGGCAACGTGTTGTTGGATCGGAACATCTTTCCGAAGAACGAACCGGCGTTCGACCCGAAGTTTCCGAACGGTGGCGAGGACGTGGATTTTTACCGGCGCATGTCGGAAGCGGGACACAAATTCGTATGGTGCAACGAGGCGGTGGCCTATGAAACGGTGCCCCCGAATCGATGGAAGCGGAGCATCTTGCTCAAGCGCGCCTTGCAGCGCGGGGCCAACTCGTCGCGCCAGCCCAGGAACCGCGCGAAGAACCTCGTGAAGGCCTTTGTGGCGGCGCCACTCTATGCGTGCGCGCTGCCGTTTTTGCAGCTAGCGGGGCATCATTTGTTCATGCGCTACCTTGTAAAACTTTGCGATCATTCCGGGCGTTTGTTGGGATGGGCCGGCCTCTATCGGCCTAGTGAACGGCAGATGTAACAATGGGCAAGCTCGTCTTTTTGTTTTTTTGGGTGGGGGTCATCTGGTGGATCCGAAAGGATCTGGCCACTCGCGGCGAGAAAACGGCCGGACTATGGATTCCGACGATCTGGGTGGCGGTGCTGGGATCGCGACCGGTTTCGATGTGGCTCGGAACGGGAGGAGATTCGAGCCTGGAAGGCAGCCCCGTCGACGCGGCGTTTTATCTTGGAATGCTCATTGCAGTGTATTGGACGCTCGCGAGGCGCCGGGTCAACTGGTCTTCGGTGTTCCGGGACAACAAGGCGCTCTTTGCGTTCTACGGGTATTTTTTGCTGAGTGTGCTATGGGCCGAGCATCCAGTGTCGTCCCTAAAGCGGCTGGTGAAGGATTTTGGGAATGTGGCGATCGCGCTGGTGATTTTGACCGACGCCGACCCGCGCCAGGCAATCAAGATCGTCTTCATCGAATGCGCCTACGTGCTGATTCCGGCGTCGTGGCTCGTGATCCGTTACGTGCCGGATATTGGACGCCACTACAACATGCACTCGGGTGAACTGGAGGCCATTGGCGTGACGGCGCAGAAGAATTACCTCGGGGCGCTGATCTTGATTTGCGGTCTGGTGGTGATTTACGACATGGTGGAAACCTGGCGCAATAAGGAAGCGCCAATGCGCCGAATGAAGCTCGGTGTACAGGCGGTCGTCATGCTTTTGGGGGCGCAAATGCTCAGGCTGAGCGACAGCAAGACATCCATTGTATGTTTGACGCTCGGGGCGATATTGTTTGTGGGCGCCGGTCTGGCCGTAATGCGCCGCTGGGTGAAGGTCGCCGCCAATGGAATCCTGGTCGGCTTCGTGATCTTTGCCGCTCTCGGCCAATCCAGCGACATCAAAGCCAAACTGCTGGACGCGATTGGGAGAGACCCCACGATGACCGGGCGCACGGAAGTGTGGCAGGCGCTTTTGGATTTGCACACCAACCCGGTGATAGGAACGGGGTATTGCAGCATTTGGGACAGCCATTATCGCGATCTGCTTCCGAACTGGGTCGCTTTCTCCGCGCACAACGGATACCTCGAAACCTATCTGGACGGCGGATGGATCGCCGTCGCGCTGTTGATTGTGATGCTATTTACCGCGTACTCGCGCAGGTTGAGGGATCTGGATTTGTCAGATCGATTCACCTGCCTGCGGCTGACGGCCGTGCTCATCACGATTCTCGGCGCGATGTCCGAAAGCAACTTTGCAAGGCTCGATCTGTCCTGGTTCTTTTTTATCCTCATGTCGCTGTCCGTTCCGATTCCGCCGCTGCATCGCCCGGAGGAAACGCCCGAGCGCGAGGAAACGGGAGCCGTCGAGCGGGCGCCGTCGATGGTTTGAAAACGGCGGCTTGAGCAGCCGCGCCGCAGATTTCGGATACAGATCGTGACCGGGATTCCAAAACGCATCATTCAAACCGCCAAAAGCGCGAATCTTCCGCTGTCGGGGAGGGCCTCGGCGGCGAGCATGAAGGCGCTCAATCCGGGGTTTGAATATAGTCTGTTCGACGATGCCGCGGTGGCGACCTTCATGGCTGAAGAGCCGCAGGAATGGCGGCAGGCGTTCGAGAGGTTTCGGGGAATCCAGCGCTTTGATTTTTTCCGGTACCTCGCCGTATACAAGCTTGGCGGGTTTTATTTTGACACGGATGTTTTTTTGGCGCGAGCGTTGGAGCCTTTGCTGGCGTATCCGTGCGTCTTCCCGTTTGAAGAGCTCACGCTGATGCGGCGGCTGAGGGAGCAATGGCAGATGGACTGGGAGTTGGGCAATTACGGATTCGGCGCAAGAGCCGGCGATCCGTTCCTCAAGGCGGTGATTCAAAATTGCGTAAGAGGGCTCAACGAACCGCAATGGCGGGACGAACTCAGCCAGGACATTCCAAAGATGTTCAGAAACCAGTTTGAAGCCACCAACGCAACCGGCCCCGGCATCGTGACCCGCACGTTTGCGGAGAATCCGTCGCTGCAGGCGAGCGTGATGGTGTTGTTTCCGCCGGACGTGTTGCAGCCGGCTGCTTGGCACCAGTTTGGCGATTACGGAGTTCATTTGATGCTTGGAACGTGGCGGCCGAAGGACGGATTGATCCGTTCGCTTTTGGCGCGGCGTTGGGAGGCGGGTGTGAGAAAGGAACTCGAACAACAAAGCGCGCGGCTTGGGCCAACGCGCCCGCAGCCATGGGGACGCGAGATGCCTGCACCCGAAGCGGCGGCGGCGCCATGAGCGGGACAAGATCAATTTGGGCGCGGGTTCGAGACCGGAGCCGCCGGGAATTGTCGAAGCGGCTGGCTCGGCGTGAAGAAGAAGTGACGCTTGAGCGGCCGACCATTTCATTCACGTTTGACGACTTTCCGCAAAGCGCCTTGCGCATCGGAGGAGAAATCCTGAAGGAAAACGGATGCCGTGGCACGTATTACGCATCCCTGGGGTTGATGGGATCGGATTTCGAGACCGGCCGGATTTTCGACGCGGACGATCTGGCTGCGCTCGCATCAGCGGGGCATGACTTGGGCTGTCATACGTATTCCCACTGTCACTCCTGGAACACGAGCGCCGGAATGTTCGAGGAGGCGTTGATCTCCAACCGACGGCGCCTCGAGGAATTGCTCCCTGGACGGCGGTTCCGCACGATGTCCTATCCGATCAGCATGCCGCGGCCCGCGACAAAGTTGCGTTGCGCGAAGTACTTTGCCTGTTGCCGTGGCGGGGGACAGACCTTCAACGCAGGCGTCGTGGATATGAACTGTCTGTCGGCGTTCTTCCTTGAGCAAAGCCGCGATGATTTTGCCGCCATCCAGCGCGTAATTGACGAGACATGCGCCGCGACGGGCTGGCTGATTTTCGCGACGCACGACGTTTGCGATGCGCCGACGCGCTACGGCTGCAAGCCGGATTTTTTTGCGCGCGTGGTGCGGGCGTCGGTGGAGTCGGGCGCGCGGATCGCAACCGTCGAGGAAACGCTCGATTGTTGCGACTTTGCGGCAAACTAATGGGCAACACTTATCCCATGGCTGGAAGCGGACCGTCGACAGCGCCTGCGCGAATGGCGTCAAAAGCTCCGAAGCGGCTGGACGCGCTGGATTTTACAAAAGGGGCGCTGGTGCTTTGCATGGTGCTGTACCATTCGCTGAATATCTTCCGGTCGGACCGCGGGGGCGAATGGTTGCGGTACCTGCGATTTCTGCCGCCGTCGTTCATATTTTTGACGGGCTTCCTTTTGGCGCACGTTTATCCCGCGAAATACGAAGGGGACCGCTTGCGGTTGTATCGGCGCCTGCTCTTTCGCGGAGCGCGGTTGCTGGCGCTGTTCGTTTTGCTCAACGTGGTGGTCAGCATGGCGGTCCGGCGCAATTACAACGGCATGGAGCTTGGACTGGGGACCCTGTTGGATAACTGGGACGACATTCTATTGTTGGGCGGCCATTACCGCGCGGTATTTGAAGTCCTGGCGCCGATCTCCTATTTGTTGATGCTGGGCGGTTTTTTGATGGCGGCGCACCGGGCGTGGCGCTGGAGTTTGCCGGTATTGGTCTTGGCGGCCGCCGCCGCTGACTTCATATCGACGCGCCAGGGGCTTCCGCTGCCGCTGGTTGAAATGCTCGGCATCGGGGTGTTGGGAATGATCCTGGGATTTTCATCGGAAGCAAATTTGCGCCTGCTATGGAAGTATCGATGGATTGTGGTGGGACTCGAAGCGGTGTACTTGCTGACTTTGACGTTTTATGGGGAGAACGAACTGTCGCAGGCATTGGGCGTGTGCGTGGTGGTGTCCTTCATCTATGTCATCGCCGAGGCCGCGCCGGGCTCATTTGCCGCGACGCGGGCTTTGCGGTTGTTGGGCCAGTATTCGCTTGTTGGATATATCGCGCAAATCGCCTTGCTTCAGATTTTGGCGCGCGTCTTGCCGCACAGCCTTCCAGTCGCGCCTCGGCTGTCCATCGCTGGTGTGATTGCGGCGGCAGGGACGCTTGCGACCGTGGCATGGGTTCGATGGGCAAGACAACGGTCGGCGGCTGTTAATAAAGTCTATCAAGCGATTTTTGCGTAGTAAGCGACTACTAGATGAGCCCTAGTTTATTGGATGGCAGATTTGTCCTGCTTCTCTTTGTTGTCGGATGCACACGATTTTTATGGCCCGCCAGACATTACACGTTGATCGGCGCGATCATCAGCGCGGCCCTGATTGGATGGGCTTCGCCGCTGACGGCGGTGACGATTGGCGTGGTGGTGATTTGCTTTGTCTATCCGATTCACCGGATGTCGGTGCGGGGCATTTCGCCAAAAAAGTATTTGACAGTCGGCGTTTGCGGGCTTGTCGGCCTGTTTATATGGACAAAGGCAGTCCGGCAGTACGGCCAGCACACGCTGCTGGAGAACTGGAGCCTGGCGGGCGTGATCGGCCTGTCTTACTTCATCTTCAGGATGATCGACTTCCTTCACATACAGGCGATCACGAAGGTCGACGAACGGAGCCCCATACCGCTGGTTTATTACGGATTATTCCCCTCCACGCTGACAAGCGGGCCGATCCAGAAATACCTGGACTTCAAGCAGCAACTGGCGGCGCCGGCCCTGTTGACGTTGCCGCTGATAGGAACAGCAGCCTACCGGATCACCCGGGGCTACTTCCGGAAGATAGTCGTTGCCGCCGCGATCAATCACTTTGTCGTGAAGCTTCTTGGAGCCGGCCATTACAATTTCCTTCAAAGCGCGCTGACGATTGCTCTGCTCTACACCTACTTTTACTTTGATTTTGCGGGCTACTCGGACATTGCCATTGGCTTTGGACTCCTTTTTGGAATCAAGGTCCCTGAGAATTTCAGGAAACCGTTCCAGGCGACAACGGTCTCCGAGTTTTGGCGGAACTGGCACATAACGCTGGTCGACTGGTTCCGCGACCACGTTTTCATACCGCTGGGCGGCATGCAGGTGTCCAGGTTGTGGTCGGCGGGCCTGGCGTTTTTCATCATGGTGCTGTGCGGTTTGTGGCACGGGCTGACGCCGCCGTTTATTGCGTGGGGCTTGTGGCACGGATCCGTTTTGTTCCTTGAAGGCGTGAGCGGATTGAAGCCGGTGCCGCCCCCAAAGCGGGCTGGACCGAAATACTGGTGGCGGATTTTGTCGACGAATGCATTGGTGGCATTTGGGTCGATCTTCTTTTTGCCGAACGCCGCCGAGATAGGCAAGATTCTCAAAGGCTTCGTCACGCTATGGTAGAGCGACCCAACAAGGCGCCGGCGAAAATCGCCGGGCCGTACTGGACGTTTTTCAAATGGTCCGCGATGGCGATGGCGATCCTTTGGGCGTTGGTGTACGCGGAATCGCAATCCGCGCAGAATTTGCCCAACTTTGTCTATGTTAATTTCTAGGGCGGCAAGAGCGTTGGCTTATGCCGGCATCCTGGCGCTGACTGCGCTGGTATCGGCCTGGATCGCCGAGGGCGTCTTTCGTTACCTGGGCGACAGCGCGTCCATCGATTTGGGCGGATTGTACACCCCGTTCGGGAATCGAAGCTATAAGGTGGCGCCGAACGTTGACACGGAAGCCAAATGGTCGGCGGGCGAATTCTCGGTGCATGCGGACAGCTTGGGGTTAAGGTGCGATGCAGCCAGAAAATACGGAACCAAATCCGGCCAGCCCGTCGACGTGATTTTCATGGGGGACTCGCAGGGCTTCGGCAACGGGGTCAATTACGAGGACACGATCGCGGGCGCGGTCGCCATCAAAGCCTCGGCGCGCGGCGAGCGCGTTGTCAATTGCGCCGTGGGCGGCCATTCGATGCGCAACCAGGAGGAACTTGTAAGCTGGCTGCGCAAGCAGGAAGTCAAGGCCAGGGAAGCCTACGTCGTATTATTGACTCCAGTCCTTTCGCTTTATGCGGCCACTTACACGCATGCGGAAGTGGGGCCCGACGGGCGCCTTTACGGGAAAAAATATAAGACGCTCGGCCGCATGATTGTGTGGTTTAAGACGCACGCCGTGATTTATGCGCGCTTGCGCGACGCGCTGCACAATTCCGGGCTCGTTCCGCCGGCGCAGGATTTGCCGCAGGTCATCCAAATGTACTGCGCAGGCGCTCCAACAGACGAGGCGCGGACAAATCTCGTGGCCGTTCTGACAAAGATACAGGCTGCGGCGAAGGAGGACGGCGCAAAACTGCTCCTGGCGTACGTGCCTTTATCTTCGGAACTGGATTTCGACACGCTGACAAAAGCCGCCGATCCGATGGGAATCGAACTGAACCGCGACAGGCCATTGAAGGTCTGCGAAACGGTTGCCGCGCAACTGAACGCGTCGTTGTGCAACCTGCGCCCGGTTTTGGCGGGCCTGCATGATAAGGGCGAAAGGCTCAGCTTGCGGGGCGATCCCCACTACGCGCCTGCCACTTCCGTGGCGTGCGCGGACGCGCTATGGCCGCAATTGGAGCAACTGATTGACAAACATTAAGACGAGCAAATAACATCAAATTGACTATGGAACCAGACAAGATCATGAGCGCCCTGAGATCCTTTATCCGGCAGCGCTTCAACGTTCCCGAGGGCGACGCGGATTTCACCGATGATGTCCATTTATTTGACTACGGATACATCGATTCCTTTGGCGCCATCGAGCTGACCGAATTCGTGGAGAAGGAGTTTTCCATCAAGGTCAACCAGTCCGACCTCATCGTGCATCCCATGAACACCGTGCGCGAAATCGCGACCTTCATTGAAGGCCGGCAGAAGGGAGCCCTGTAGCCATGGTCAAGTTCACAGTGCCCGTCGCGGGAGTGGACAAGGAGTACCTGACCCAGTTGGAGTACGCCCTGGCCTTCGCCTCCGAGGACATACAGACCTACGCGTTGAAGGAGAAGGAGCTTCAGATCGAAGTCGAAGTCAGCTCCGAGAAGGTCGTCGAATCCACTCGGCAAAAGATCCAGGAACTGATCCAGCGCTACCAGCAGCGGGAATTTGGCATGTTGAAAAACGTGCAATTCAAGCAGGAGCGCGAATTGCCGGTCTTCGACGCATGGCAGCAATTGGTCGACCGCAAATGGGTCGGCCAGATTGGCGAAGGCCACGTGATTTTACGCGGCGTCGCGGCGCAGCTCATGCAACTGATCGACGCCAAAGTGGACCGCATCTTCGTGACCGCTTTTGACGCCGAACGCGAGGTTTACCCGTCAACAATCCGCTGCACGACACTGGACCGCTGCAAACATTTCACGTCCTTTCCCGAGCACATCGACTTTGTGGCGCATCTGCGGCGCGACCTCGATGTGATCAACGGTTTTACCCAGGATTGCCGCGAGAAAGGCTGGGCTTCGGCTAATACTCGCGGACGCATGTCGGACAGCGAGTATGCCATCAGCCCCTCATGCTGTTATCATTGTTACGAAGGAATGGAAGGCTGGAAGTTGGAAGGCCAGGGCCGCTGCACCACGATGATCCTGGGCTGCCACCGCTACGAAGGCGCCAACCACAAAACTCTCAGCCGCCTCAATGCGTTCACCATGCGCGAAGTCGTGTGGGTGGGCCACCCGCGATTCGTGATTACCGCCCGCGCGAAAGCGGAAGAGATGATCATGCAGTGGGCGAAGGACTGGGAGTTGGTGGGGACCTTCGAAACGGCCAACGACATGTTTTTCACGGAGGATTATGCGGTGAAAGCTTCCTTCCAGCGCCAGCAACAAGCCAAAAAGGAACTGCGCCTGCGCATTCCTTTCGAGAACCAGGACATCAGCGTCTTTTCCTCGAATTTTCACGCTCAGACCTTCGGCAAGGCGTTCAACATCACCCTTGGCGAGAAGCCTGCCACGAGCGGCTGCATCGGTTGGGGATACGAACGCTGGGTTTACGCTATTTTCAGCCAGTTCGGCCTGGATACGTCGAAATGGCCGCAAAAGCTGCAAGAGGAATTCAAAGCCCATCACGGCAGGCAATTCGATGGTAAGTATTGAAAAACTGGAGCCCGACGGATTTGAGATGGCTGCCGCTTGGCTATCCAATCCGGACATAA